>Ga0207675_100002576_pt1 | contig 17959 bp, 20 predicted proteins | sample KBSSwiS42_FD_184305 | JGI IMG/M metagenome (GOLD analysis project Ga0207675, IMG submission 184305) | Switchgrass rhizosphere microbial communities from Kellogg Biological Station, Michigan, USA - KBS Switchgrass S4-2 (SPAdes) (version 2) | ecosystem: Host-associated > Plants > Roots >... | reverse complement strand
CTCGGGATAAGGGTCGAACGCGAGATCGTGGCCGCTCAGCCGCTTCTCCATCTCAGTGACGTCGCGCGGCGTCACGCCGAGATCGGCGGCGACGGCTTCCGTCTCCTTCTTGCTGAGCCAGCCGAGGTGCTTCTTGGCTTTGCGCAGGTTGAAGAACAGCTTGCGCTGCGCCTTCGTCGTCGCCACGCGGACGAGACGCCAGTTGCGCAGGACGAATTCGTGGATCTCCGCGCGAATCCAGTGGACGGCGAACGAAACGAGGCGAACCCCGACGTTGGGGTCGAAACGGCGCACGGCCTTCATGAGGCCGATATTGCCTTCCTGGATCAGGTCGCCGAGCTGCAAGCCGTAGCCCGCGTAGCCGCGCGCCACGTGGACCACGAAGCGCAGGTGTGACAAGACCAGGCGCTTGGCGGCTTCGAGGTCGTTCGTGTCGCGCAAACGCCGAGCCAGGGCGACCTCTTCCTCTGCCGTCAGCACGGGAATGGCGTTGGCCGCCTGAATGTAGTGGTCCAGGCTGCCGAGCGGGCCTGCGAGCATCAGCTCCGTCGGGCGCATAGCCAGAGCAGTCGAAGTCATGGTTCCTGTACCTCCGAGCGCGAATGTTAGCACTCGTCGCCTTAGAGTGCTAACGAGGGATCGGGTTTCCCAGCCTATTTGGGCTCGATGGCGCGAAGATGGCGTGCGGCCGCCAGGCCGGCGCCGGCCCAGCCCAGGAAGCTGCCCCCAGCCAGCAGGGCGCCGCTCTCGCGCAGCGAAAGGCCGGTCAGGGCGAAGCCGCTGCCGTAGAGCGCCGCCAGCGCCCGTACCGGGGGGCCTAGGAGCAGCAGCCCCAGTGCGACGACCCCCAGGGCCAGCACGGCGCCCGCGAGGCCATAGCAGAGGCCGAGATACAGGAACGGCCGGCGGATGAAACCGTCCGTCCCCCCGACGAGCTTCGTAACCTCGATCTCGACGCTGCGGTTGTTGATCTCCAGACGAATCGTATTGCCGATGACGATCGCTACTGCGAGGCCGAGCAGCACCGTCGCGAAGTCCACGAGCCGTCCGGCGAGCACGAGCATCGCCCGAAGCCGCGCGACCCACGCCGTGTCGACCTGAACCAGCTCGGTTTCCGGCAGCGCAGCCACCGCGTCGGCGAGCGTTTCGACGTCGGCCGCGATGCCGCTGGCCGGGCTGACCACGAGAGTGTGGGGCAGCGGGTTCCCGCCGAGCGCGTCCAGCGCTTCGCCGAATCCCGATCGAGAGCGAAACTCCGCGAGCGCGGCGTCGCGGTCGATGACGGTGACGCGCGCGACATCGGCTCGCAGCTCGATCGCGTGTGCGACGCGACGAGCGGTTTCCTCGGACACGTCGAGCTTCAAGTAAACGGTGAAGTCCGCCGCCCCCTGCCACGAGTCGCTGACGGCGTCGGCGTTGTTGACGGCGACGCGCAGGCCGGCGGGCAGCGCGAGCGCCGTCGCGATCACGAGAATCGTCAATAAGCTCGCGAACGGTTGGCTTGCGAGCCGGCGGATTGCGCCGACTAGGTTCGCGCGATGCAGTCCGAAGTAGTGCTTGAGGGCATCCATCGCTAGCGGGCCTCGCGGCCCGTGTCGCCGGCGATTTGCCCGGCCGCCAGTCGCAACGTGCGATGCGGCAGCTGCTCGATGAGCTCGAGATCGTGTGTCGCGACCAGCAGCGTGACGCCGACCTCGTTGAAGCGCGTGAACAGCTCCATGATCTCGAGCGACAGCTCGGGGTCGAGGTTGCCGGTCGGCTCGTCGGCGATCAGCACGTCGGGGCGCGGCGCTACGGCGCGCGCGATGCCGACGCGCTGCTGCTCGCCCGTCGAGAGCGTCATCGGCGGATGCGACTCGCGGCCGCGCAGCCCGACCTGGTCGAGAGCGGCTCGCACGCGCTTCTCGATCTCGCGGCGGCTCGCGCCCGCGATCACGAGCGGCAGCGCCACGTTGTCGAAGACGCTGCGGTCGTAAAGCAGCTTGTGGTCCTGGAACACGACGCCGAGCCGCTGCCTAAACGGCGGAATTTTCCGCCGTGAGATCCGCGCCGTGTTCTGGTTGTTGACGAGCACCGTTCCGCGCGTCGGCCGCTCGATCAGAGCGATCAAACGCAGCAGCGTGCTCTTGCCGGCGCCCGATGGTCCCGTCAGGAACACGAACTCGCCGCGCTGGATGTCGAGCGACACGCCCGACAGCGCCTCGCGACCGGTCGGATAGCGCTTGTAGACGTTCTCGAATCGAATCATGAAGAGGGAATCATGAACGGGCGTCGCCGAGCAGCGCCCTCAAGAACTCGTCGGCGCGAAAATCATCGAGATCCTCGACGCTTTCGCCGACACCGACCAGCCGGATCGGAACCGCGAGCTTCTGCGCGATCGCGAACAGGATGCCGCCCTTCGCGGTCCCGTCGAGCTTCGTGATCGCGAGGCCCGTGAGCTTGAGCCGCTCGTGAAATTTCATCGCCTGCGCGAGCGCGTTCTGCCCTTGGCTGCCGTCGAGCACGAGCAGCGTCTCGTGCGGCGCCGTCGCGTCGAAACGTTGGATCACGCGCCTGATCTTGTCGAGCTCGTCCATGAGCCCCGCCGCCGTATGCAGCCTCCCCGCGGTGTCCGTCAGCACGACGTCGATGCCCCGGGTGCGCGCGGCGACGAGCGCGTCGTGAACGACAGCGGCCGGATCCGCCCCCGGCTCTTGCGCGACGACGGGCACCTCCGCGCGCGCGCCCCATTCTTGCAGCTGCTCGACCGCGGCCGCGCGGAACGTGTCGGCCGCGGCGAGGAGCACGGTATGGCCCCTGGCTTTCAGGCGATGAGCGAGTTTTCCGACGGTCGTCGTCTTGCCCGTGCCATTGACGCCGACGGCCAGGATCACGAACGGCTTTCGCGCCGTGTCGATGGTGAGCGGCGCCTCGACGGTCTCGAGCAGTCCGAGCGCGGTGCGCCGCAAGAGCTCGACGGCCGGCGTGCCGGGATGCAGCTTGCTCGCCGCGCGCATGCCGTCGACGAGCCAGGCCGTCGCCTCGACGCCGACGTCGGCGGTCAGCAACCGCGTCTCGAGCTCCTCGATCGTCTCTTCGTCGAGCGGCTGCTCGCCGAGCCACAGCAGCTCCGCAGCCAGCCAGCCCGTGCCGCGGTTCAGGCGCGCCTTGAGTCTGCCGAAGAAACCAGAGCTGTCTTGCTTGTTCGGAGCGGCGGCCATGCGGTGCGAAGCTCGATTGCGAAGGGTTCTGCTAGTGTGGCTCACATGGTAAAGCCGAGCGCGCGGCATGTGCAGGGCCGCGTCCGAATCATTGCCGGCGAGTGGCGCGGGCGGCGCATCGAGATTCCCGACGGTACCGCCGTGCGGCCCACACCGGATCGAGTGCGCGAGACCGTGTTCAACTGGCTTCGCGATTCGCTGCCCGGCGCGCGTTGTCTCGACCTTTTCGCTGGAACGGGCGTGCTCGGGTTCGAAGCGCTGTCGCGCGGCGCGGCAGAAGCCTGGCTCGTAGAGCAGGATGCGAAGCTCGTCGACGCGCTGCGCGCGACGGCACAAACGCTCGGCGCGGCACCGCGGATCGTCCGGCGCGACGCGCTCGCTTTCTTGCGCGAGCCGCCCGCGGCGCGCTTCGACGTCGTGTTCCTGGATCCGCCGTACGCGGCGCCGCTCGATCCACTGCTCGCCGTGTTGCCGGCGTGGCTCAGCTCCCGCGCGCTCGTCTACGTCGAGCGCCCGCGCAGCGAGGGTCTGCCTGCCCCGAGCTCGGCCGCTTGGGTGAAACGGAGCCACGCCGGCGCCGTCGAGTACGGGCTCCTGCGGTACGAAGAAGCTACAATGTCGCGACAATCCATGAGCGAAGCGCACCCAAAGTGAAAATCGGCGCGATGTATCCCGGCACGTTCGACCCGATCACTCGCGGTCACGAGGACCTCATCCGCCGCTGCGTGCGCTTGTTCGATCAGGTCGTCGTCGCGATCGCCTCGAATCCGAAGAAGGCGCCGTTGTTCACGCTCGACGAGCGGGTAGCTCTGGCCAAGGAAGTCCTGAGCGATTTGCCCGAGGTCTCGGTGACGGGCTACACAGGGCTCACCGTCGAGTTCGCGCGCGCCAACGGCTTCAAGGCGATCATCCGGGGCTTACGCGCCATCTCGGACTTCGAGTACGAGTTTCAGCTCGCGATGATGAACCGCCATCTGATCGACGGCGTCGAGACCGTGTTCTTGACACCGTCGGAGCACCACACCTTCATATCCTCGAGCTTGGTTCGCGAGATCGCAGAGTTCAACGGCGACGTCAGCGCGTTCGTCCATCCCGTCGTCGCGGAGCGGCTCAAGCAAAAGCTCGGTAAGCGCTGATGCCGCAGGCGCGGTCGCTGCGGTTGCATGCGTTTTTCTGTGTCGCGCTCGCGGCACTGTTCGGCGCCGCGGCACAACCGGCCGCGCCGACGCGCGCCGAGCGGCAGCTCGTCGTGTCGGCGAATCCGTATGCCTCCGAAGCCGGTCTGCGGATCCTGCGCGCGGGCGGCAGCGCCGTCGACGCCGCGATCGCCGTGCAGCTCGTGCTGACGCTCGTCGAGCCGCAATCGTCGGGGATCGGTGGCGGCGCATTCATGCTCGCCTACGCCGCGCCCGAGAACGGCACCGCCGGTGCGATCACGGCTTACGAAGGCCGAGAGACGGCTCCCGCGGCCGCGACGCCGGACATGTTCCTCGGCGCTAACGGACGGCCCGATTCGTTCGCGAACGTCGGCGCCGGCGGGCTTGCCGTCGGCGTGCCCGGAGCGCTGCGCATGCTCGAGCTCGCGCATCGCGACCACGGCCGCTTGCCGTGGGCCGATCTGTTCACGCCGGCGATCGAGCTCGCCGAGAACGGCTTCGAGGTCTCGCCGCGGTTGTTCGGGCTCCTGAACGGCTTCAAGCGTTTCGCGCGCGGCGAAGATTTTCGCCGCTACTTCTACGACGCGAGCGGCGAGCCGCATCCCGTGGGGTTCAGATTGAAGAATTCCGAGTATGCCGCGACGCTGCGAGCGCTCGCGGCCGGCGGCGCCGAGCCGATGCACACGGGCGAGCTCGCGGCCGCGATCGCCGAGAAGGTCCGCAACAACAACGTGCGCCCTGGGCGAATGACGCCGCAGGACCTCAAGTCGTACGAGGCGCACGTCTCGGCGCCGCTCTGCTCGCCGTATCGAGCGTGGCGCGTCTGCGGGCCGCAGCTGCCGTCCTCGGGCGGCGTGACGACGCAGCAAGTGCTCGGCATCCTCGCGATGCGCGAGCTCCCCGACGTTCGCGTAAACCCCGTGCAAGCGATTCACCTCTTCGCGGAAGCGAACAGGCTCGCGTTCGCCGATCGCAATCTCTATCTCGGCGATCCGAAGTTCGTGGCGGCGCCCGTGGGAGGGTTGCTCGACTCGGGCTACCTGCGCGCCCGCGCTTCGCTGATCGATCCCGAAAAGGCAATGGCCACTGTCGAGGCCGGCGATCCGCTGCCGGCCGCCGCTTGGGACTATGCGCCGGGCGCCGCGGCGGAGCGGCCGTCGACGAGTCATTTCTCGATTGTCGACCGCTATGGCGACGCCGTCGCGATGACGACCAGCGTCCAAGGCGCGTTCGGGAGCCAGCTGATGGTCGGGGGCTTCATCCTGAACAACCAGCTCACGGACTTCGACTACGTGCCTGTCGTCGGCGGCAAGCCCGTCGCGAATCGCGTCGAGGGCGGCAAGCGGCCGTTGTCGAGCATGTCGCCGACGATGCTGCTCGACGAGCGTGGGCGCTTGAGGCTGCTCGTAGGCTCGCCGGGCGGGACGCGCATCATCGGCTTCGTGGCGCAGAGCATCGTCGGAATCGTCGACTGGAAGCTCGACGTGCAGCAAGCCGTGGCGGCGCCGCACTTTCTCGCCGAGGAAGGGCCCATCGAGATCGAGGAAGGGACCGCGCTCGCGGCGGACGTGCAGGCGCTCGAAGCGCTCGGGCATCGAGTCGTGCAGAACGACATGAACAGCGGCTTGCATGCGATCGCGATCGAGTACACGCGGCGAGGTCGCGTGCTCTTCGGCGGTGTCGATCCCCGCCGCGAGGGCGCCGCGCTCGGCGACTAGCGCTGGCAGCGCGGGCAGTAGAAAGTCGCCCGCTGGCCGAGCACGCGGCGCTCGATCGCCGTGCCGCAATTGACGCACGGCCTACCGTCGCGATCGTAGACGCGCAGCGACGCGCCAAAATATCCGGGCTTGCCGTCGCCCCCGACGAAGTTGCGCAGCGTCGTGCCGCCTTCCTCGATCGCGTCGCGCAGCACGTCGCGCACGGCGGTCACGAGCGGCTCGAAACGCGCGCGCGAAATTCGCGCGGCGATGCGTCGCGGATGAATGCCGGCGCGAAACAGCGCTTCACTCGCGTAGATGTTGCCGACGCCGACGACGACGCGGCCATTCATCAAGTGCTGCTTGATGGCGACGCGGCGATTGCGGCTCGAGCGCCAGAGATAGTCCGCGTCGAATTCTTCGCCGAGGGGCTCCGGCCCCAAGTCCTTCAGCAGCGGATGCGTGGCTGGTGTCGCCGTGAGCAGGAAGCTGCCGAAGCGGCGCGGGTCGTTGAACCTAAGAGTCCCGCCGCCGTCGAAGTGCACGTCGATATGATCGTGCGGCGCCGGCTCGCGGGGCTCGGGCAAGTAGCGAAGGCTCCCCGACATGCCGAGATGCACGAGTAGCGTGCCAGCGTCCGTCCCGAACAAGAGATATTTGGCGCGCCGCTCGAGAGTGCCGATACTCGCATCCGCAAGCGCGCTCGGCAGCCGTCTGGCTACCGGCCAACGCAAGCGCGGCTCGCGGACCTCCACGCGTGCAATGGTTCGGCCGACGACGTAAGGAGCTAGGCCGCGGCGCGTGGTTTCGACTTCGGGCAGCTCCGGCATCGCGCGAGCTTACGCCGCACGTGCGGCGAGCCGAAATCTTAAGTCTTCGTGACGCGTCGCACGTTGGCGGGCTAATCGATGGAGTAGGTTCGATCGATGGGATATATTGCAATTGACATAACGGCCGGCTTATTCCCCGCGCGGCCGACACTTACAAGGATTAGTAAACCGTGAACTTTCTGTTCGAGCACTTCTACGGTCTCGCCAACTTAGGCCTGCTTGGCTACGTCGTCGTCACGTTGCTGTGGCTGCACGCCACGATGATGGCCGTGACGCTCTACTACCATCGCGATCAGGCACACCGCTCGGTCGACCTGCATCCCGTCGTGCGGCACATCTGCCGCTTCTGGCTGTGGTTGAACACGGGCTCCTCGACGCGCGAGTGGGTCGGCGTTCATCGCAAGCATCATGCTCACTGCGAGAAGGAAGGCGATCCGCACAGCCCGCGCCTCTTCGGGTTGAAGCGCGTGCTGCTCGAAGGCGCCGAGCTCTATCGCGTCGCCGCACAAGACCGCGAGACACTCGAGAAGTACGCGAAGGGCACGCCGAACGACTGGCTCGAGAACAATCTCTACCATCACCCGACGCGCAGCTACTTGGGCATCGCGCTGCTCGTCGTCGCGGACCTCGTGCTGTTCGGTGTTCCCGGCATCATCATGATCGCGCTGCAGCTGTCGAACATGCCGTTCATGGCTGCGGGCATCATCAACGGCCTCTGCCACGCCAAGGGCTACCGGAATTTCGAGACTGACGACGCGTCTACGAACCTCTGGCCGATCGGCGTGCTCGTCGCCGGCGAAGAGCTGCACAACAACCATCACGCGTTCCCGACCTCAGCGCGGTTCTCGATGCGCCGCCACGAGATCGACATGGGGTGGCTGCACTTGAAGGTGCTCGCCTGGCTCGGACTCGCGAAGATCCGCCGCGTCGCGGAGCTGCCGGAGCTTCAGGAAGCGTCGCGCACGACGGCCGAGCTCGACGAGCTGCGCGCGATCATCATTCACCGCATGCACGTGCTGCGCCACTACACGCTGAACGTCACGTTGCCGGTGTTGCGCCGCGAGCTCGAGAGCCTCGGTGAGAACGCGAATTCGCTGCTCCACGCCACGCGCCGGCAGCTGAGCTGGGCGCCCGAGATGCTCGACGAGTCTGCGCGCATGCGTTTGAACGAGCTCGCGCAGCGGCATCCGCGATTCAAGACCGTGCTGCAGTTTCGCAGCGAGCTGAAGCAGCTCTGGGAAGGTGCGCACACGAGCAACGAGCGCTTGCTCGCGGATTTCCATGCGTGGTGCGCGCGCGCCGAGCAAAGCGGGATCCAGGGCCTTCAGGAGTTCGTCGCTTACTTGAAGTCGTTCCGCGCGATGCGCGAGCCCGCGCTCGCGTAGCGCCGTCCTTCGCCGCAAACAAAAAACCCGCCGAAGGGCGGGTTTTTTTTCGACCGTAGCGCTCGCGGCTACTTGATCTTCGTTTCCTTGTACGTGACGTGCTTGCGCACGACGGGGTCGTATTTCTGGACCTCCATCTTCTCGGGATGCAGGCGGCGATTCTTCGTCGTCGTGTAGTAATGGCCGGTGCCGGCCGAGGACATCAATCGAATTTTTTCGCGCATGATCTAACTCGCTCTCTAGATGTGCTGACCCTGGGCGCGCAGCTCGGCCACGACCTGCTCGATGCCCTTCTTGTCGATGATCCGCAGGCCCTGACGCGAAACGCGCAAGCGCACGAAGCGCTTCTCGTTCTCGAGCCAGAAACGCTGCGAGTGCAGATTCGGCAAGAAACGGCGCTTCGTCTTGTTGTTCGCGTGGGAAACCTTGTTCCCGACCATCGGCCCTTTGCCGGTGACTTGGCAGATCCTGGACATGGCTCTTCCCTTAGGCAAGGCGTCGAAAGGGCGGGGACTATACCCGCTGACCCCCACGGCCGGCAAGGCTAACGGTCGGCCTCAGACCAAGCCGCGCTCGGCCAGCGAGACATGGCCACCGCGGCTCACGACGACATGGTCGAGCAGCCTGACCTCGACGAGTGCCAAGGCTTTGGCGAGCTTCAAGGTAATGCTGCGATCGGCCTCACTCGGCTCCGACACCCCCGAGGGATGATTGTGGCCGAGGATCACGGCGGACGCGTTGTGGGCGAGGGCGCGCTTGACGACCTCGCGCGGATAGACGGTTGCCCCGTCGATCGTGCCGCGGAACAGCTCCTCGTAGCGGATCAGCCGATGACGCGTGTCGAGGAACAGACAGCAGAACACCTCGTGCGGCAAATCGAGCAGCCGCGCTTTCAGGAATCGCGCCGCATCCTCGGGCGCGGCGAGCGCGCTGCGAGGCTCGAGCGGCGCGCCGAGGTAACGCCGGCCGAGCTCCAGCGCGGCCGCGAGACGTGCGACGCGTGCGGGCCCCAAGCCGCTCACGCGGGAGAGCTCCGCCGGCGTGCTGCCGAGCAGTGCGACGAGGCCGCCGCGCTCGACGAGCAGCGCGCGTGCGAGCTCGGCCGCAGATCGGCCGCGCGTGCCGGGACCGAGCAGGATGGCGAGCAGCTCGCCGTCCGAAAGCGCCTGGGATCCCGCCTCGAGCAGCCGCTCGCGGGGTCGTTCCGAGAGGGGCCAGCGGCTGCTTGGCTTCATGCGATTCCTTTCGACCACGTCACGGTTTTCATCGTCGCGCGGCCGCGCACGCCAAGGCAGCCGCGATTAGTCCCCGAAGACATAAGAAAAGCTCGATTAGCCAGTGGCATGGCGCGGAGAACCGAGAGTAAGCTCGCGCCCCGGAGAAATGCCCATGGCAACCATGGCAACCACTGAACGCGCCCCAGCACCGCGAGTGTTGCTCGGCGTGACCGGCGGGATCGCGGCATACAAAGCGCCCGAGCTCGTTCGCCGGCTCGTCGAGCGGGGCTGCGAAGTCCAAGTGGTCCTATCGCGCGGCGCGCGCGAATTCGTCGGACCGCTGACGTTTCAAGCCGTTTCGGGCCGACGCGTGCGCGACGACCTCTGGGATCAAGCGGCCGAGGCCGCGATGGGCCACATCGAGCTCGCGCGCTGGGCCGACGTCGTCGTCGTCGCACCGGCCACGGCGAATTTTCTAGGGACGCTCGCGGCGGGGCTCGCGGGCGATCTGCTGTCGACGGTCTGCCTCGCGACGACTGCTCCGCTCGTCGTCGCGCCCGCCATGAATCAGGCGATGTGGGCGAACGCTGCCGTGCAAGCGAATCGGTCGTTGCTCGAGGCGCGCGGCGTGCGGTTCCTAGGTCCCGCGACGGGCGACCAAGCCTGCGGTGAGACCGGACCGGGCCGCATGCTCGAGCCGAACGAGATTGCAGCAGCGCTACTCGAGCAGCTGGACCCCGCACGCGCGCGTCCGCTCAAGGGGCTCAAGGTCGTCGTTACGGCCGGCCCGACGCGAGAGCCGATCGACCCGGTGCGTTACATCACGAACCGCAGCTCCGGGAAAATGGGCTTCGCCGTCGCGACGGCGGCGCGCGATGCCGGCGCAGACGTCGTTCTCGTGACCGGCCCTGTCGCGCTGCCGACGCCGACGGGGGTGCGGCGCGTCGACGTCGAGACGGCCGAAGAGATGTACAAGAAGGTGCACGACGAGATCGGCGGCGTCGACATCTTCGTCGCCTGCGCGGCCGTCTCGGACTATCGGCCGCGCGAAGCAGCCGAGAAGAAAATCAAGCGCTCCGCGGCCGAGATGGAGCTCGCTCTGGTGCGCTCGCCGGATACGCTCGCGAGCGTGGCCGCATTGCCGCGCGCCCCGTTCACAGTCGGCTTCGCTGCCGAGACGCACGACGTCGCGGCACATGCGCGCGAGAAGCTCGACCGCAAGCGCATCGACATGATCGCGGCGAACCAGGTCGGGCGCGACTGCGGTTTCGATCGCGAGACGAATGCGCTGACCGTGTTCTGGGCCGGCGGCGAGCTCGCGCTCGGCGAGGGCGGCAAAGGGCAGCTGGCGCGCCGGCTCGTAGAGCTCATCGCAGAGCGCTACGCTTCCGCGCGTACGATCAAGAAGCCTTCGTCGCGTGCCGGCTGAAGGCGCGCTCATCCGCGCGCGCGAGACGCGTTCGTGACGACTACTGCCCGGCGTATCGAGCTGAAGATCCTGAATCCGCGCATCGGCACGGAGATTCCGCTGCCGAAGCGCGCGACGACGGGATCGGCAGGCCTAGACCTGCGCGCGTGCCTCGACGCGCCGCTCGAGCTGCCGCCCGGCCAAACGAAATTGATCCCGACCGGTCTCGCGATTCATATCGCCGACCCGCAGATCGCGGCAGTCATCATCCCGCGCTCCGGGCTCGGCCATAAGCACGGCATCGTGCTCGGCAATCTCGTCGGGCTCATCGATTCCGACTATCAAGGCGAGCTCATGATCTCGTGCTGGAATCGCGGCTCGACGCCGTTTCGCGTCGAGCCCGGCGAGCGCATCGCTCAGCTCGTGGTCGTGCCCGTCGTGCAGGTGGAGTTCGAAGTCGTCGAAGAATTCGCCGCGAGCGATCGCGGCAGCGGCGGGTTCGGCCACACGGGCCGAAGCTGACCGGCTTAGCCGCCCTTGAGCTCGCGGAAGCGAGCGATGTCGTCGTTGAACGAGTCTCGCAGCTCGGTCTGATCGGCGCGCGTTCGCGAGAGCGTCTGCTCGTAGAGAGCGATGGACGCCGTCGTCCGCGACATATCGAGCGCGAGGTTGTCCGGGATCTGCGGAGCATTCTCACGCGTCGTGTACGGCTTGTAATTGCTGGCTTCGGCTTGCAGGTCGACGAGCCGCTTGCGCAGGTTGCCGAGATAGACCTCGGTGAGCTTGATCTGCGACTCGAGCAGCTCGAGCCGACGATTGCGCAAGTCCTCGATGTCGGCGACCGAAATGTAGGTCTCGAGCAGCATGCGATCGCGGCGCGCGATCTCTTCCTTCGCTTTGCGGTCGGCCTCGGCCTGGGCTTCGCGCTCGTCGAGGACTGCGCGCTCGGCTTGAGTGATCTCGCCTTCTTCGGAGCCGACGTGCACGCCCTGATCGTTCAGGACGTCCCGGTCGCGGTCCGCGTACTCGGGCGGGACCGTCTCGCTGTAGTAGACGTGGCCGTTCGCGTCCGTCCACTTGTACAGCTTTCGCTGATGCTGCTGCTGGGCGCTACCGATCGACGGCAGCGCGATGGCCGCAACGACGAGCAGGATGGCGCCGACTGTCCGCAACTTATGTAACCTCGATGCGATGCCCGTTCTGGAGCCGCTAGATATACCAAAAAAACCGGGACGAGAATCCAGTCGAAGGTTAATTCTGCCAAATAGCTCTCATATCGACCCGGTCTAGGATTCTCGGGGAACCCCATACCGATTGCGGTACGCCCGGACGGCCGGCAGGTACTGCTCGAATTCTTTGTCCTCCTCGAGGTGGTCGATGAGGTCCGTCAGCGACACGATACTCCGAATTGGGACTTTAAGCTCGGCCTCCAGCTGTCTTACAGCCGAGATCTTGGCCTTGGGCGCAACTTCCTCGCGGTCAAGGGCTACCAGCACCCCAGCCGGGGTCGCGCCTGCGGCCCGGACGATCTCGAGAACCTCGCGCACCGCCGTGCCGGCCGTGATCACGTCGTCGACGATGAGCACGCGGCCCGTGAGCGGGGCGCCGATGATCGAGCCGCCCTCGCCGTGGTCCTTTGCTTCCTTGCGGTTGAATGCGAACGGATAGTCCTCGTCGAGGTGGCTCGCGAGCGACGCGGCTGACAACACGACAAGCGGAATCCCTTTGTAGGCGGGGCCGAACAGCATGTCGAACTCGATATCGAGCGCCGCGATCGCCGACGCGTAGCAACGGCCGAGCTTCGCCGCCGCATAGCCGCTGTTGAACAAGCCTGCGTTGAAGAAGTAGGGACTGACGCGCCCGGACTTCAACGTGAACTCGCCGAACTTCAGCACACCGAGCTCGAGCGCGAGCTCCAAGAATTCCGTTTTGTACGCGTTCATGTGGTCGGCCCCAGGAGGCCCGTTATCATATCGCGTCTCAACTTTCGACCGGCCTACTTTCTTGCGAGTCGTCACATTCAACGCGAACGGCTTGCGCAGTGCAGCGCGCAAAGGCTTCTTTTCGTGGTTCGCCCGGCAACGCGCCGACGTGCTGTGCGTGCAGGAGCTCAAAGCGCACGACGCGCAGATCGCAGAGCGCGCGTTTCATGCGCGCGACTACACCCGAGTCTGTGTGCACGCCGAGAAGGCCGGTTACAGCGGCGTTGCGATTTACTCGCGAACGGAGCCCGTTGAAGTCGTGCGCGGCATCGGTGAACCGGAGTTCGACCGTGAAGGGCGCTACGTCGAGGCGCGTTTCCGCGGCGTCGCCGTCGTCAGCGCATACTTTCCTTCCGGCTCGTCGAGCCCCGCTCGCCAGGAAGCGAAGTTCCGCTTCCTCGCCGCGTTCGATCGCCGGCTCGTCGAGCTCGCGCAGATCGGCTTACCGTTCGTGTTCTGCGGCGACTTCAACATGGCTCACAAGAACATCGACGTGAAGAACTGGCGCCAGAACCAGGACTACCCGGGCTTCACGCCGCCCGAGCGGGCTTGGCTCGATTCGCTGTTCGTGGGAAGAGGGTTCGTCGACGCGTTCCGCGCCGTGAACCCGGATCCGCATCACTACACCTGGTGGTCGAATCGCGGCCAGGCCTGGGCGAACAACACGGGTTGGCGCATCGACTATCAGGTCGTGAGCCCGGCGCTCGGCGCGGCGGTTCGCAGCGCCGCGATTTACAAACGACGTCGGTTTTCCGACCACGCGCCGCTCACGATCGACTACGATTGGACTCTCACGTGACGAACTCACACGGCTGGCGCGATCACCTTCCCGAATCGGTTCGGCCTTACACGGAGGCCGCGCCGATCGCGGCCTTTCTCGTAACCGTTTCTTCCGGTGCCCCCTACGCGATGATCGGGGCAACCCTGACGACACGCTTGGCGCAGGACGGCATCGTCAAGAGCTCGATCACGGCCTTCTCTCTGGCATTCCTCGTCTACAACTTGAAGTGGCTTTGGGCGTGGGTCATCGACGGAGTTCGGCTGCCGATCATCGGCCGGTTGGGCCAACGGGTGTCATGGCTGTTGTTCGCGGGCGTCTTGTCCATGGCGTCGATCGTCAACCTGGGCTTAGTTTCGCCAGCCGGCAACTTAACGGCCACGGCTGTCGCCGCTATCTTGGTCGCGGTGGCGGGCGCCACGTACGACATCGTGATCGATGCGTATCGGATCGAATCGCTCGAGCCGCGGCAACTCGGCGTCGGCTCGGGCATGTCGCAATACGGTTGGCGCATCGGCTCCGTGCTCGCGGGATCGCTCGCGCTCGTTGTCGCCGGACGTTCGAATTGGCAGGTCGCCTATGCCGCTTGCGCGGCGTTCGCGCTGCCCGCGATGGCGGTCGGTCTGATATTCGGGGAGCCCCCGCGGCATCGCGCACCGGCCGTCCGCCAAGGCCTCGCGACGGTCTTCCGGACGGCGGTGGATCCGCTCATCGAGTTCTTTCGGCGCAGCGGCGCGATGCTCGTGCTGCTGTTCATTCTGCTGCACAAGATCGGTGATACGTTGTCGCAGCTCACGGTGCGGCTGCTCTTGAACGACCAGCAGTACACGAACGACGAGATCGCGCTCTACGACGTGGGGTTCGGTTTTTGGGCGTTTCTGATCGGGATCTTCATCGGAGGCATCCTTTACGTACGGCTCGGGATGAAGCGCTCGGTGCTGCTGAGCTTGTGGCTCATGGCCCTATCGAACTTGAGCTTTGCGGGGCTCGCCGTGCTCGGGAAGTCGAACGCGGCGCTCGCTGCGGCGATGACGTTCGAGAATCTCGCGAGCGGCTACGGTGGTGTCGTCGTCGTGGCGTATTTCTCGGCGCTTTGCGATCTGCGCTACACGGCGACGCATTACGCGTTGCTCTCAGCGGCGGCGAGCATCGTTGGACGCGTCGTGACAGGCACGACTGCCGGTGCGTTGATCGAGCGCTTTGGCTACTTCAATTTCTACGTGTTCACAACCGTCGTCGCTTTCCCCGGCATCGCACTGTTCTGGTACATGATGCGCCGCGGCTTCGTCGACTCGTCGCTCGGCTCCGTGGGCAAGGCTCTGCCGGCCGATAGTCCGGACGCGGCCGCTCGCGCCGCGCCGTCCTAGCTTCGACGATAAAAGAGATCGGCGACTTCGTGCCCGAGCCTTAGGCCGCGGCGCTCGAATTTCGTCGGCGGGCGCAGCGCGAGCGGATTGCGGCGCAAGTCGTCGGCCTCGACGGCAACGAGCTCGGCGCTGTGTGCGAGCACCTCGCGCGTGTGACGCGCGTAGTCGGCCCAATCCGTCGCGACATGCAGGAATCCGCCCGGTTTCAACACACGCGCGATCTCCCCGACGAACGGCGGCTGCACGAGTCGGCGCTTGTGGTGGCGCTTCTTCGGCCATGGATCCGGAAACAGCAGATCGACGGCGTCGAAGCTCGCGTCGGCAATCTGCTGCGGCACGACCTCTGCCGCATCGCGCGCGAGCACGCGAACGTTTTCTGCGCCGGCGTGCTCGAGCAGGAGCAGCAGATGGCCGATGCCGGGCTCGTGGACCTCGACGCCGAGATAGTCGACGGCGGGATTGTTCAGCGCGTTCGTGACGAGCGCCTCGCCGTCGCCGAAGCCGATGTCGAGCACGCGCGGCGCGTCGCGGCCGAAGATAGCCCGTAGGTCGAGCCGGCCACCCGTCGCGCCGATTCCGTAGCGCGGCAGCAGCTCCGTCAGAGCGCGGCGCTGCGCGGCCGTCGCGCGCCCGGGGCGGCGCACGAAGCTGCGAACCTTGCGCATGTGCGCTGCGGCCGGAAGGGGCGCGTCCATTTCAGTCCTCTGCGGATCGACGCCGCGGCCACAAGGCTATACTCGGGTTGGGTCGCGGCCGCCGTCCAATGCCGGACGTAAGAGTACTCCGGCCGGCTTGCGACGGCGCCACAGCGACGAGAACGGGCCATGAAATTCTTCATCACGTTGGTGGTGCTTGCGGCCATCGTGCGCGGCGCCTGCGTCAGCGACCCCGGCGGCACGACCGAGTGCCGAGCATTCGGCACGTCGCTGTCGGTCAAGGACCGCATGAGTCAGCCCGAGAAGGTGTTCAACGTGAACGAGCCGATCACGTTCGAGCTGCTGATAGCCAACGCGCTGAACGAGCCGGCGACGCTGACGGCGGGCTCGAGCTGCGCGGCCGTCGTGTTCGAGGTCACCGACTCCGCGCGGCGGCGCGTCTGGGGCAGCGCCGACAGCATCGCGTGCATCCAGATGCTGCAGCCTCGAACGTACGCGCCCCTCGAAACGGTCAGGGAGTCGGACACCTGGGACCAGCGCGATTCCGACGGTGCGTTCGTGCGGCCGGGCACGTACCAAGTGATGGCCGGCGTCGGACAATACGCAACCGGCGCGGGCAGCCTGCTCGACTGCCGAGCCGAGCTCGGCAAGTCGTCGACGTTCACGATCCGGTAGGGGTCTCGTCGAGCTTCGCGCGCAGGGCTTCGAGCGCTCGCCCGAGGGGCGAAAAACGGCTCGCGGAGACGCCTGTGAATTGCTTAGAATCCATCCCTGCCAGGCGAGCTCTGCGGCGCGGGTGTAGTTCAATGGTAGAACCTCAGCTTCCCAAGCTGATGGCGTGGGTTCGATTCCCATCACCCGCTCCACTTCCCGCGAGCTGTTGACCTTCGCTCAGTCGAAGATTGACGGCCGTCACACCCTTCGGCCGTCTCACAGACGTAGCCTTAACGATCTGGCTCGAGCTCGGTGCATGGCCGACAACGTCAACAAACTGCTGATCGTCGAACACGATGCCGCCGTCGCCGCCCTCGTCGGCAAGGTCGCGGAGGATGCGGGCTATGGGGTTGCGAGTGCGGCGTCGGGCGCGGCATTCGTGCAGCTGCTCGAGTCGTTCCATCCGACGTTGATCGTCATCGGCGCCCATTTGCCGGACACCAACGGCTCGGAGCTCCTGACGTCGCTCGGGGCACGCGCGTGCACGGCGAACATATTGCTGATCGGCAGCGGCGACGGCATGTCCGCCGCAGCGCACGAGCTCGGCACCGCTCGCGGGCTCGCGATGTGCGGAACGCTCGAGAAGCCGCTCGCCGCCGCCGAGCTCTGGACGAAGCTGACGGCTTTGCTGCATCGCGGGACGGATCTCGACGCGGACGACTTGCGGCGCGGCATCGCGGGCGGGGAATTCACGCCGCACTATCAGCCCAAGGTGTCGCGCGTGGCAGGCGGCTGGGTCGTCGACGGCGTCGAGGTGCTCGCGCGCTGGCAGCATCCGCGCCTCGGGCTCGTGATGCCGAATCGCTTCATTCCACTCGCGGAGCGGACCGGCATCATCGCGGACCTCACGAGCACGATGCTGAATGCAGCGCTGCGGCAGGTGCGGGCGTGGCAAGAGGAAGGTTTGACCCTGACGTGCGCGGTGAACCTGCCGCCCGGCCTCGTCACGGACTCGAGCTTCCCGGACCGTGTTGCAGAGTCGCTTGCCGAGAACGGCGTCGATGGCAGCCGCCTCGTTCTCGAGCTCACGGAAACGGCGACGATCCAGAACCCGACGGCGACTATGGCGATCCTGACGCGACTCCGCGTCAAGGGAATCGGCCTCTCGCTCGACGATTTCGGCACGGGGTACTCCTCGCTGACGCAGCTCTACCAGATGCCGTTCGGTGAGATGAAGATCGACAAGAGTCTCGTCATGAACGTGCCGCAGAGCCGCGAAGCGACGACGATGATCGCGTCGCTGATCGAGCTCGCGCACAACTTGGGCCTCAAGGTCTGTGCCGAAGGCGTCGAGAACCGGGAGGCGCTGGACGCGCTCGCGAAGATGAAATGCGATCGGTGTCAGGGGTACTTCATCAGCCGCGCCGTTCCCGCGTCCGAGGTCGCGAGCTTTGCAGCCCGCTGGAACCAGGAGCACGCCACCGTTCCCGCCAGCAAGGCGGCCGTCACGAGCAATGCACCGGGTTTCATGGCACCTCGATCCATGCATCATGCGTCCGAGATCGTCAGCGGCTCGTAACGGTTGCGCATCGGCGCGCGTTGACGGCTGTCAACGTCTCCCGGTCCAA
>Ga0207675_100002575_pt1 | contig 17959 bp, 16 predicted proteins | sample KBSSwiS42_FD_184305 | JGI IMG/M metagenome (GOLD analysis project Ga0207675, IMG submission 184305) | Switchgrass rhizosphere microbial communities from Kellogg Biological Station, Michigan, USA - KBS Switchgrass S4-2 (SPAdes) (version 2) | ecosystem: Host-associated > Plants > Roots >... | reverse complement strand
TCGGGACGATGAAACGTGAACACTTCTCGACTGCGAAAATCCGGTTCCAGGCTGTTTGTGAACTGAGTGACCGCGCCCGTCGATTCGTAGGCGAACGGCAGCGGCTTGCGGTAAATCGGAATGCCGTCGGGCAGGCCCAGCGTGTACTTGCTGGATTGGATTTCGACGCCGGTGAGCGTGTGTCCCACGGGTTTTGCTTCGACAACTCCAATGGCCTTGCCGTCGGCGTACAGCAAATAGTCGGCATCGCCGGTTTTTAACTGGAACTCGCGCACCGCAACGCCGAGCGCGGCGGTAATGTGCATGGACTTGAAATCCTGCACTAGCCAGCCGCAGGCCGCGAGCTGGCGGTCAATCTCCTGCCTGGCTTTTTCTTCCGGTGTAGGCACCGTTCCCCCTTATGCGGCGGGACAATGATGCCACATTTGCTTCAGTGCGCGAGGGCGGATTCCCTTGCCCTACGCCTTCAGCGCGACGAGCACTTCGTCCAGCATCTTCTTCGCATCGCCGAACAACATGCGGTTGTTCTCTTTATAGAAGAGCGGATTGTCGACCCCAGCGTAGCCCGACGCCATGCTGCGCTTCATCACGATCGACGTCTTGGCCTTCCACACTTCGAGCACCGGCATGCCGGCGATCGGGCTCGCCGGATCTTCCTGCGCGGCCGGATTCACGATGTCGTTGGCGCCGATCACCATCGCGACGTCCGTATCTGGAAAATCCTCGTTCAACTCGTCCATCTCGAACACGATGTCATACGGGACCTTGGCCTCGGCCAGCAGCACGTTCATATGGCCCGGCATGCGGCCGGCAACCGGATGGATGCCGAAGCGCACGTTGACCCCCTTTTCGCGCAGGAGCTTGGTGATTTCGAACACCGTATGTTGGGCCTGCGCGACCGCCATGCCGTAGCCCGGCACGATGATCACGTTCTTGGCGTCGCGCAACAGTTCCGCGGTTTCCGCGGCAAGTATCGGCGAGACTTCGCCGGCCGGCTGCGCGCCGCCAGCGGGCGCAGCCGGGGTTCCGCCGCCGGTGCCGAAGCCGCCCGCGATCACGCTCAAGAAGTGGCGGTTCATAGCGCGGCACATGATGTACGACAGGATGGCACCGCTGGAACCCACCAACGCGCCCGTAACGATCAGGAGATCGTTGTTGAGCATGAAACCCGTGGCCGCCGCGGCCCAGCCGGAGTAGCTGTTGAGCATCGACACGACTACCGGCATGTCGGCGCCGCCGATTGCCATCACCATGTGAATGCCGAAAAGCAGCGAAATGACAGTCATCACCATCAACGGGGTCATGCCCTCGGCTACCGTGTGCGTGTTGATGAAGACGCCGGCAAAATAGATAATCACCAGCAACCCGAGAAGGTTCATGAAGTGGCGCCCCGGCAGCAGCACCGGCTTGCCGGTAATCTTGCCCGACAACTTGCCGAACGCGATGAGCGAGCCTGAAAAGGTCACTGCACCGATCAGAATACCGACGTAGATCTCCAATTCGTGGATGGTCTTCTCGGCACCCTTGAACACACCCGCCGCGGCCGGATCGATATAGTTGGCAAATCCGACCAGCATCGCCGCCAGACCGACCAGGCTGTGCATCAGCGCCACCAGTTCCGGCATTTGCGTCATTTTCACGGTGCGCGCGGCATAGATACCGATGACGGCGCCGACCGCCATGGCGCCGGCGATCCAGCCGTAGCCCGCCTTCGTGACCTGCGGCCCGAGCACCGTCGCCAGCACGGCGATGGTCATGCCGATCATGCCGTACAGGTTGCCGCGGCGCGAAGTCTCGGGATTCGATAATCCGCCGAGGCTCAGGATGAAAAGTATCGTCGCCGCGATATACGAGACTGTTGCCAGAGTTACGGACATTTTTCGTCTCGCTTATTTGCGGAACATATCCAGCATGCGCTGGGTGACGGCGAAACCGCCGAACATGTTGATGCAGGTAAGTGCAATGCCAGCCACGGCGAGCCCGAGGATCCAGGTCTCCGGCCGTTCCACCCCGGCCGCGGCGGTCAGCGGCGGCGCCACCTGCACCAGTGCACCGATGGCGATGATGCTGCTGATGGCGTTGGTTACGCTCATGAGCGGAGTGTGCAGCGCCGGCGTCACGTTCCACACGACCATGTAGCCGACGAAGACGGCCAACACGAATACGGTAAAGTGTCCGAGAAATGCCGGCGGCGCATACGCACCGATGAACCAGAACAAGACCGCTGCGACCAGAAACGTAATTGCCGTTTTGACACCCGAGGCGGGCGCACTCGCCTCGCCATGCTTGGGCGCCTTGGGCGGCATGGCCGCAGGCTTGGCCGCCGGCGGGGCCGCCATCTTGATCGGCGGTGCCGGCCAGGTAACCGCGCCGTCCTTGATGACCGTCAGGCCGCGGATGGCGTCGTCTTCCATGTTGACGTTGATGACGCCATCTTTGGTCTTGCACAGTTCCTCGGCCAAACGAAACAGGTTGGTCGAATACAGCGTCGAGGACTGCTTCGCCAGCCGGCTGACCAGATCGGTGTAGCCAATGATGGTCACGCCGTGCTTGACGGCCGCCTGGCCGGGTTCGGTGAGTTCGCAGTTGCCGCCCTGTTCGGCCGCCATATCGACGATGACGCTGCCCGGCTTCATGCTCTTCACCATCTCCGCCGTGATCAGCTTAGGCGCCGGCTTACCGGGAATCAGCGCCGTGGTGATGATGATGTCCACTTCCCGCGCCTGCTTCGCGTACATTTCCCGCTGGGCCTGCTGGAACCCTTCGCTCATGACTTTGGCGTAGCCGCCGCCGCCTGAACCCTCTTCTTCGTAATCGACCTTGACGAATTCGCCGCCCAGCGACACGACCTGGTCGGCCACCTCGGCGCGCGTGTCGTTGGCGCGCACGATGGCGCCCAGGCCAGCGGCAGTACCGATCGCCGCGAGACCGGCGACGCCGGCGCCGGCGATGAAGACCTTGGCCGGCGGCACCTTGCCTGCGGCGGTGATCTGGCCGTTGAAGAAGCGGCCGAAGGCATTGGCCGCCTCGATGACGGCCCGGTAGCCGGCGACGCCGGCTTGCGAGGTCAATGCGTCCATCTTCTGGGCGCGGGAGAGCACGCGGGGCAATGCATCGATGGCCAGCACAGTGGCTTTTTTCGCCGCGAGTTGTTTCAATAGTTCAGGGTTCTGCGCGGGCCAGATGAACGAGATGAGCGTGCCGCCCTCGCGCATGAGCGCGACTTCCGGTTCGCTCGGGCCGCGCACTTTAAAGACGATGTCCGAGCCGGCCCACAATTGCGCCGCGCTGCCCACGATCTCGGCGCCCGCCTCACGGTACGTATCGTCGCCGAAATTCGCCGCGTCGCCGGCGCCGGTCTCCACTGCGACCTTGAATCCGAGCTTGACGAGCTTGGCGACGACTTCCGGTACGGTGGCGACGCGCTTCTCGCCCGGCGCGGTTTCTTTCGGAACGCCTATGACCTGCGGCATGAATTCCCCTTGTTGAGCGGACTGGATAGCAGCGGCCGATTATAGCAAGGCGCCACCGGAATTCGCGCGGGCGAGTCGTGCGCAATTTGATGCCGATCAATCAAGTTATAATTTCCCATGCCCGATATTCGCGTGTTGCCGGATCTTTTGATCAATCAGATCGCTGCCGGCGAAGTCATCGAGCGGCCCGCTGCCGCCTTGAAGGAACTGCTCGAAAACAGCCTGGACGCCGGCGCGCATGACATCGGCGTGCAGCTCGCGAGCGGCGGCACCAGGCTCCTGAAGGTCAGCGACGACGGCAGCGGCATCGGCAAGGAGCAGCTGGCGCTGGCCGTCGCGCGGCATGCGACCAGCAAGATCGCGACGCTCGACGACCTCGAATGCATCGCGAGCCTCGGTTTTCGCGGGGAAGCGCTGGCCAGCATCGCGGCGGTCTCCCATCTCACGCTTACAAGCCGGCAGCGCGATGAAAAGCACGCATGGATGCTCGCGGTCGAAGGCGGGACGCTGGCCGAGCCCAGGCCCGCTGCCCACGACGCCGGCACCAGCATCGAAATCGGCGACATCTACTTCAATACGCCCGCGCGGCGCAAATTTCTGAAGTCGGAAGCGACCGAATACGCGCATTGCGACGAAACATTCAAGCGCATCGCGCTGGCGCGCCCCGACGTCGCATTCAAGCTGGTGCACAACGGCCGCGCGCAATGGCATCTGCCGGCGCACAGCCGCGAAGAGCGGATCGCCGCAGTGCTGGGGCCGGATTTTGGCGCGTCGGCGCTGCCGGTCGACGTGCAAAGCGGCACGACGCGGTTGACCGGGCTCATCGGGTCGCCGGCCGCGGCGCGCGGCACGCGCGACGCGCAATACTTCCTCGTCAACGGCCGCTTCGTGCGCGACAAGGTGCTCGCGCACGCGTTGCGCCAGGCCTACCAGGACGTGCTGCATCACGACCGCCATCCGTCGTTCGTGCTGTCGCTCGAGCTCGATCCCGCACGCGTGGATGTCAACGTGCATCCGGCGAAAAGCGAAGTCCGCTTCCGCGATTCACAGGCGATACACCAGTTCGTGTTCCATGCGGTCAGCCGCGCGCTTGCGGGCGCGGCCGGCGGCGCCACCGATACGCTGCCGGAACCGGGCGCCCGTCCCGCAGCGGCAGGTTTCGTCGCGACCCAGCACCGCATGCCGCTCGGGGTCGCGCAGTCCAATGCCGCGTACGAAACGCTGTTCGGCCGCTCCGCGACGGCGGCCGCCGCCGCACCGGCGGCGATATGGGATATGCAAACGGGGAACTCCCTCTCCCAGCGCACCGAGACCGAAGCCGAGATTCCGCCTCTGGGTTTCGCGCTCGCGCAACTCGCGGGTATCTACGTGCTCGCGCGCAACGAACATGGACTGGTGATCGTGGACATGCACGCAGCGCACGAGCGCATCGTCTATGAAAAACTGAAGACCCAGCTCGATCACGACCGCATCGCGATGCAGCCGCTGCTGATACCGGTCGTGTTCAACGCCGAGCGCATCGATGTGGCGACTGCCGAAGATCACGCGGAGACGCTCACGCGGCTCGGCTTCGAAATCGCGGCGCTGTCGCCAACCGCCCTGGCGGTGCGCGGCGTCCCCGTTGCATTGAAAGACGCCGACGCCGGCCAGCTCGCGCGCGACGTGCTCGGCGAAATCCGCGAATTCGGCGCGAGCCGCGTGATGGTCGAAAGCCGCAACGAATTGCTCTCCACCATGGCCTGCCACACGGCCGTGCGCGCCAACCGCGCGCTGACGACCGCGGAAATGAACGCGCTGCTGCGCGAGATGGAAATCACCGAGCGCTCGGGTCAGTGCAACCACGGCCGCCCGACCTGGCATCAGATCAGCATCGCGGAGCTCGACAAGCTGTTTATGCGCGGCCGCTAACGCGCGCGCGTGAGGAGTGAGGCGTGAGGAGTGAGGCGGGAAAAGCACCACGGCGAACGGCAAAGCCGAAGCCAAGAACAAGGGTCGCCACCCCACTCGCCTCTCGCCTGTCGCCTGTCGCCAAATACCCGCCGGCCATTTTGCTGATGGGCCCGACCGCGAGCGGCAAGACCGGCGTCGCGGTCGATCTCGTGCGCGAGCTGCCATGCGAAATTGTCAGCGTCGATTCGGCGCAGGTTTACCGGCACATGGACGTCGGCACCGCCAAGCCGGACGCCGCGACGCTCAAAATTGCGCCACACCAGCTCATCGACCTTATCGAGCCCGACGACACCTATTCGGCCGCGCGCTTTCGCGACGACGCGCTGACCGCGATGCGCGAAATCACCGAGCGCGGCAACATTCCGCTGCTGGTCGGCGGCACCATGATGTACTTCAAAACGCTGCTCGAAGGATTGTCGGAGCTGCCCGAGGCCGATCCCGCGATCCGGATGGTGATCGACACCATGGCGCAGGAGTCGGGCTGGCCCGCGGTGCATAAGGAGCTCGCGCGCGTCGATCCCGAGACGGCCGCGCGGCTCGAGCCCAACGATTCCCAGCGCGTGCAGCGCGCACTCGAAGTTTATTTCGTCACCAACAAGCCGATGTCGGACCTGCTGAAGAAGCCGAAGTATGTGTACTTTCCCTACACGCCGGTCAGGCTCGCGCTGCTGCCCGGCGATCGCGGCGTATTGCACGACCGCATCGCCGCTCGGTTCGAAGCAATGCTGGAGTTGGGCCTGATCGGCGAGTTGCGCAAGCTGCGCGCGGAATACGCGCTCGACCTCGAGATGCCGTCGATGCGCTGCGTCGGTTATCGCCAGACCTGGGAATACCTCGATGGCAAAATCGGGCTCGCGACGCTGCGCGAACACGGTATCGCGGCGACGCGGCAGCTCGCCAAGCGCCAGCTTACATGGCTGCGCGCGATGAAAGACATAACCGAATTCGATTGCCTGGCCGGGGATTTGAGTGACCAGGTGCTGGCGCACTTGCGCCGGGAATTGGCTGAGGCTGCCTGATCGGATACCGGTTGCGCCTGCAGTAATTTGCGGCTCGCCGGATCAACCCTTGTCTTTGACTTTCGCGCGGGCCCAGCCATGCGCAAACGTGAGTTTGACGTCCTCGTTCAACTGCAGCTCGCTGCTCGCGCGCACGATTTTGCCATCAGCGGTTTCCACCATGCTGTAGCCGCGCTCGAACACCGACTGCGGATTGAGATGGGCAAGGTGCGCCGCCATGCTTTTCAGACGCGCCGTCAGCGTCTCCACCCGCTTGACAGCGGCGCCGCCGAGCCTGCGCGCCAACACGTCCTGTCGGATAACAAGCGCACCCACATCAGGGCCGGCCGCTCTCAGGCGCTGGACCAAGTCGCGCAATTGCCACTGCCGGTCGGCGCCCGCATGCGCCCACGCGCCGCGCAGCCGGCCTCCCAGTTGCGCAACGTCGCGCAGTTGATTGGCAATCCGCTCGCCGGGATGCACGAGGCGCCGCGCGAAACCGTCGACGTGCTGCATGCGGCGCTCGAGCGCACGCTCCATCACGCGCTTAAACCGGTGATACAGCTGCACCGCGCGTTCGCGCAAATCGACGCAGTTCGGGCAGGCGAGCTGCGCCGCCGCGGTGGGCGTCGGCGCGCGCACGTCGGCAACGAAATCCGCGATCGTGAAGTCCGTCTCGTGGCCGACCCCGCAAATGACCGGCAACTTACACGCGTCAATCGCCCGCGCGACGACTTCTTCATTGAACGCCCACAGATCTTCGATGCTGCCGCCGCCGCGGCACAGGATAAGCACGTCGCATTCGGCGCGCGCATCCGCGGTCGCCAGCGCGGCCGCAATTTTCGCCGCCGCGCCTTCGCCCTGCACCGGGGTAGGATAGATGATGATCGGAATAGCCGGCATGCGGCGCTTGAGCGTGGTCAGCACGTCGCGCAAAGCGGCCGCATGCGGCGACGTCACGATGCCGATGGCGCGCGGAAACCGCGGCAACACCTGTTTGCGCTCTTCCGCGAACAGGCCTTCCGCTGACAGGCGCGCCTTGAGCTGCTCGAACGCCGCATAGAGTGCGCCCAGGCCGGCGCGGCGCATCGCCTCGACGTTCAATTGAAATTCGCCGCGCGCCTCGTAAAACGACGGCGTCGCGCGCACTTCGATCTGCATGCCGTTTTCCGGCTTCCAGTCGTGCAGTTGCGCCTTGTGGCGGAACATCACGCAGCGCACCTGCGCCTGCGCGTCCTTCAAGGAAAAATAGCAATGACCTGAAGCAGCCCGCATGAAATTCGAAATTTCGCCGGCGACCCACATCAGCGGCAGCTGGCGCTCGATCAGTTCTTTGGCAAGACGGTTGAGCTCCGCGACGCCGATCACGCGTGAAGATTTGTCGGCAACAGAAAGCAGGTCCATGCGGCGATTTTAACGTTGAGCGGCGCGAATTCACGCGCCGCGGTGCGCTTCAAAAAAAATTCTCAACCAATTCAAAGCCGCGCTAAAAGCTCGCGCGTACTATTGCGGCACCTCGCATTCGCACAAGTTGACGAACCTTAAATATAGGCCGGCTCGCAAACCCAGCAACCATGCGGGCTTAAATTTTAAGCTATTGATTCTAAATGCTAATGTAATACGTTCAAAAAATGAGCAGCGTAGCAAAAGTCTATATGCGTAACTCACTTAGGCCAATTTTGTACAAACTTTGCACATACTTATCCACAGCAATTGTGGACAAGTTTTCGACCGCGGTGAATGCAGCGCGCGCGTGCGTTTTTGATTGCGACTAATCTCAGTGCGAAAACTTTGCATCAGCGATTGACATGCGCGCGGCCGGGATTTATACGCGCACAAACTTGCGAGCCGAGCACCGGCGACCCGCGTTCATAAATTCAGTCGCCGCAGCGTCGGCGCGCGCGATTGCGCTTGCTGAAAACACAATGCCCATATACAGTTACGCGAAATAAATCGGGAGTAGACATCAGTGTTTGCGTTCATTGAAGCCGCCGGCTGGCCGGTGTGGCCATTAGTTCTGGCATCGGTCATCTCGCTTGCGATCATCGGCGAACGCGCGTGGTCACTACGCAGCAACGTGGTCGTTCCGCCGGACCTGCTCCCGAAAGTCGTCCAGGAATTCCGCCAGAACGGCGTCGACCCGATGATGCTCGCGCGCCTCTCGACCGGCTCGCCGCTCGCACAGGTGTTTGCCGCCGGCTTGAAAAACGTCAAGAGTACGCCGCAGGTCATGAAAGAGGCGATCGACGACGCCGGCCGCGCCGTTGCGCACGATCTCGAGCGCTTTTTAAACACGCTCGGCACCATCGCGTCGATCAGCCCGCTGCTCGGCCTGTTGGGCACCGTCATCGGCATGATCGAAATTTTCGGCTCGCAGGCCCCTACCGGCGGCAGCAATCCTGTCGTGCTCGCGCACGGTATCTCGATTGCGCTCTACAACACGGCGATGGGCCTGATCGTCGCGATACCAAGCATGATTTTCTATCGCTATTTCCGCTCCAAGGTCGATTCGCTGATCGTCGAGATGGAAAGCCAGGCGGTGAAACTGGTCGAGATCCTGCACGGCGAACGCACACATTAAGCGGGAACCAGCCTCGTGAATTTCCGCCTCGGCAGACAGAAAGAGGAACCCGAGATCAACCTGATTCCGTTGATCGACGTGCTCCTCGTCATCCTGATCTTCCTGATGGTCACCACGACATATTCGCGCTACGCGGAACTGCAGATCAACCTGCCGACCGCCGATGCGAACAAACCCGAAGAGCGGCCGAACCAGATCAACGTCGCGGTCGACGGCCAGGGCAAGTATGTCGTCAACAAATCGGCGGTCCCGTTCCGCAGTCCCGACAGTTTTGCCGACGAGTTGAAGCGCGCCGCCGGCGGCACGCCCGATCCCGTCATCATCATCAATGCCGATGCAGCCGCGACGCATCAATCGGTGATCAACATCATGGAAGCCGCGCGCATCGCCGGCTACAGCCGCATCACCTTCACTACGCAAGCCGCAAAAAAGTAAGGCGACAGGCGACAAGCGACAGGCGAGAGAAAAAGCCCGAATAGAGCCAATTCGCCTCCCCTCGCCCTCTCCTGCTCCCATCCCCTGTCCCCTCTCGCCTCTCGCCTTTCCTATAAATGCGCTGGCTGGAAAGTTACTGGTACCGCCTCTCCCCGCTGCACCTCGTATTGTGGCCGTTGAGCGTGCTGTTCGGCGCGCTCGCGGCGTTGCGGCGCGGGCTTTATCGTGCCGGCCTGCTCAAGCGCACGCGGATGCGCGTACCGGTCATTATCGTCGGCAACATCAATGCAGGCGGCACCGGCAAGACGCCGTGCGTAATCTGGCTCGTCCGCTGGCTGCTCGACCATGGTTATAGCCCCGGCGTAATCTCGCGCGGCTATGGCGGCACGGCGCACGCGGCGCGGACAGTGGCGGCCGACAGCGATCCGGCCGACGTGGGCGATGAAGCGGTTTTGCTCGCGCGCCGGTGCGCCTGCCCGGTGTGGGTCGGCGCTTCGCGCGTCGCCGCCGCGCAGGCGCTGCTCGTCGCGCACCCTCAATGCACTGTGCTCATCAGCGACGACGGACTGCAGCACTACGCGCTCGAACGCGCCGTCGAGCTCGTCGTGCTCGATGGCGAGCGCGGCTGCGGCAATGGCATGTTGCTGCCGGCGGGCCCGCTGCGCGAACCAATGGACCGGCTCGCCGAAGTGGATGCCTTGATCATCAATGGGGGGGCTGCGTTTCCGCTCGAAGTGTTGCCATCGAAGGTGCCCGCGTTCGACATGCGGCTGGACGGCGCAACCTTTTACGCGCTGCGCGCGCCCGGCCAGGACGTGGGGCCCGCCCATTTCGAGCACAGCAGCGTGCGCGCGATAGCGGCGATCGGCAATCCGCAGCGGTTCTTCAACCGCCTGCACGAGCTCGGCATTTCGTTTACCGCGCGCGCATTCCCGGACCATCATGCGTACACCGCCGCCGATTGCGCGTTCGGCGCGAAAACGGCCGTCATAATGACAGAGAAGGATGCGGTAAAATGCGAGCGCCTGGCCGGCGTGCACGACAACTGGTGGGCGTTGCGCGTGGACGCCACCATCGATGACCTGCTCGGCGAATTGATCGTTCACAAGATTGGGAAAGCCTAATTGGACTCCAAGCTGCTCGATATCCTGGTGTGCCCCATCTGCAAAGGGCCGCTGATTTATCTCAAATCGCGCCAGGAACTCATCTGCAAGGCGGACCGGCTCGCCTACCCGGTCAAGGACGGCATACCCGTCATGCTGGAAGACGACGCGCGCAAGCTGCTTCCCGAGGAAGAGGTTTGAGATTCGCGAGGCGTAGGGCGTCAGGCTTCAGCCGCAACATCTGCCGCGTTCGCTTTTTTAGGTGACCGTGACTTTCAACGTCGTCATTCCCGCGCGCCACGCATCGACGCGGCTGCCGGGAAAAATGCTCGCTCACATCGCCGGCCGCCCGATGGTTGTGCATGTCGCCGAACGCGCGCGCGCCAGCGGCGCGACCGAAGTCATTGTCGCTACCGATCATGCGGAGATCGCAGCAGCGGTTGAGGCCCACGGCTTCACGGCGGTTATGACGCGCATGGATCATGCGTCCGGCACCGACCGCATTGCGGAGGTCGCCGCGCAGCGCGGTTATGCGCCCGATGCGATCGTCGTTAACGTGCAGGGCGACGAGCCGCTGATCGAACCGGAGTTGATCAGCGCCGCCGCGCAGCAACTCGCGAGCCATGCCGACGCGGCGATTGCCACTGTGTGCTGCCCGCTCGCCGAGGCCGCGGAGTTCACTAATCCCAATGTCGTCAAGGTCGTGCTCGACAAAAACGGCTATGCGCTGTACTTCAGCCGCGCGCCTATCCCGTACGCGCGCGATGCATTTGCGGGGGGCATCGCCACCCTGCCGCGCGGTCTGCCAGCGTACCGGCACATCGGGCTCTATGCCTATAGGGCCGCTTTTCTCGCGAGCTATGCGCGGCTCGCGCCGGCGCCGCCCGAACAATTCGAAGCCCTCGAGCAATTACGCGCGCTGTGGCATGGCCACCGGATCAGCGCTCTCATCACGCCGGCAGCGCCGCCCGCGGGGGTGGACACCGCCGCCGATCTGGCGCGAGTGAGAACGTTTCTCGATAGCTCGCGCTGACGGCGCAGTTCTCATTGCATTTCGCCGGCGCGCGCGAACCGGTATAATTCGCCGCACCAACAACCGGCGTTTGCCCTACGCGACCTGGCCGCCGTGCCCGACAGCACGCGCGAGTGCCCACCAAAGAAACCGTCATGATGCGCATTATCCTGCTGGGATTACCGGGCGCCGGCAAAGGCACACAAGCGCAATTTCTGATCAAGCGCTACGGCATACCGCAGATTTCCACCGGCTCCATGCTGCGCGCGGAAATCGATGCCGGCAGCGCGCTCGGCATCGAGGCGCGCAAATACATGGACAAAGGCAACCTCGTGCCCGACGAGCTCGTCACCGCGATGGTGAATCGCCGCATCGCGGAGCCAGATTGCCAGAAGGGCTTCATCATCGACGGCTTTCCGCGCACGGTCGCGCAGGCCGAGGCGCTGCGCAAGTCCGGAGTCGATATCGATTTCGTCGTCGAAATCGAAGTCGGCGATACCGAAATCCTGCGTCGCATGAGCGGCCGCCGGGTGCACCCCGCGTCGGGCCGCACCTATCACGTCGATTTCAATCCGCCCAAGGTGCCCGGTAAAGACGATCTCACCGGCGAGCCGCTCGTGCAGCGTCCGGATGACAACGAGGAGACCGTCAAGCGTCGCATCGCGAGCTACCACGAGGTAACCAAGCCGCTAGTCAATTACTATCTGAAATGGGCGGAAAGCGGCGACCCGCGCGCGCCGCATTACGTGAACATTTACGGGCGCGGCTCGATCGAGCATATCCGCGACAAGATGTTCGCGGCGCTGGCGCAACAGCATAGCGGCAGTTAAAGCGGTATTCCTGATAGACGCGCCGGCCGGCGGACGCGACGTTGTGTAAAAAATACGCGGGTGCAACGTTCGAGGCCCCGCTGAGTCCTGCTGAAAGTCGCGTCATTACCGTCTCCGCCGCTGCTGCCACGGCATCCTGAATGGTAAAATAATCGCGCTTCCCTTCCCCGCACAGGTTCTACCCCAGCCATGGCAAAAATGAATGTTTTGTACGCCCAATCCGGCGGCGTAACTGCGGTGATCAATGCCACCGCCTGCGGCGTGATCGAAACCGCCCGCAAGCACAAAAACAAATTCGGCAAGGTGTATGCCGGCCGCGACGGCATCATCGGCGCGCTGACCGAAGACCTTATCGATACGTCGAAGGAATCGCCCGCCGCGATCCGCGCGCTGCGCCATACGCCGTCAGGGGCGTTCGGCTCGTGCCGCTACAAGCTGAAGGGTCTCGAGGAAAATCGCGCCCAATACGAAAGGCTGATCGAAGTATTCAAGGCGCACAACATCGGCTATTTCTTCTATAACGGCGGCAACGACTCGGCCGACACCGCGTACAAGGTCTCGCAGATTTCCGGCGCGCTCGGTTATCCGGTGATTTGCGTGGGCATACCCAAAACCGTCGACAACGATCTGGTCGTGACCGACTGCTGTCCGGGCTTCGGCTCCGTCGCGAAATACGTGGCGACCAGCATTCGCGAAGCCGGTTACGACGTTGCGTCGATGGCGCGCACCTCGACCAAGGTCTTTGTGCTCGAAGTGATGGGCCGGCATGCGGGCTGGATTACCGCGGCGTGCGGACTGGCCGCCGAAAAGGCCGGCGACGCGCCGCAAATCCTGCTCTTCCCCGAACTCGTATTCGATGCGGAGAAGTTTCTGGCGCGCGTCGACGCGGTCGTCAAGCAATACGGCTACTGCGCGATCGGCGTGTCGGAAGGCCTGCGCCACGCCGACGGTAAATTCCTTGCCGAATCCGGACTCAAGGACGCGTTCGGACACGCGCAGCTCGGCGGCGTCGCGCCGCAAATCGCCAACCTCGTCAAGGACAAGCTTGGCTATAAGTACCATTGGGCGGTCGCCGATTATCTGCAGCGCGCCGCGCGCCACATCGCGTCCAAAACCGATGCGCAGCAGGCTTATGCTGTTGGCAAAGCCGCGGTTGACCTCGCGCTCCAGGGCCGCAACGCCGTCATGCCCGTGATCGTGCGCAAATCGAACAAGCCGTACAAATGGACGATCGAGGCCGCGGAACTCAAAGACATCGCGAACCAGGAAAAAAAGATGCCGCGCGATTTCATCACGCCGGACGGCTTTCACATCACCGACAAATGCCGCCAGTACCTGTCCCCGCTGATCGCGGGCGAGGATTACCCGCCGTTCAAAAACGGGCTGCCCGATTATGTCAAGCTGAAGAACAGCCCGGTGCCGAAAAAACTGGCCACCGCGTTCAAAATCTGAAATTGATGCGCGGCCGCGACAGCGGGTCTTATATAATATGACACTCATCAGCACATAGCGGCCCGCCGCCACGGCCGATAACACTTAGGGAGAAGGAAGCATGACTGCATTCACTGGATTGATCATCGCGCTGGGCTGCGCGGCGGTCGGCATCATTTTCGGCATCGTCTGGGCGCTGTGGGTCGTCAAGCAGCCCGCCGGCAATGATCGCATGCGCGAGATTGCCGCCGCCATTCAGCAGGGCGCGACGGCCTATCTGAATCGCCAATACACGACGATCGCGGTAGTCGGCGCCATCCTGTTCGTGGCCCTAGGTTTTGCGCTGCACTGGACCACGGCAATCGGTTTCGCCGTTGGCGCCATCCTGTCGGGCCTGGCAGGCTACATCGGGATGAACGTCTCGGTGCGCGCCAACGTGCGCACCGCCGAAGCCGCGCGCACCGGTCTCAATGAAGCGCTGGCCATCGCCTTTCGCGGCGGCGCCATCACCGGTCTGCTCGTAGTGGGTCTCGGCCTCTTGGGCGTCGCCGGATTTCTGTGGATTCTGCTCAATACGGCCGCTGACGGGGCAACCTTGCCGGAAGTGGTGCACCCGCTGGTGGGCCTCGCTTTCGGCGGTTCGCTGATCTCCATCTTCGCGCGTCTTGGCGGCGGCATCTTCACCAAGGGTGCCGACGTCGGCGCCGACCTTGTCGGTAAAGTCGAAGCCGGTATCCCCGAAGATGACCCGCGCAATCCAGCCGTGATCGCCGACAACGTCGGCGACAACGTCGGCGACTGCGCCGGCATGGCGGCCGATTTATTCGAGACCTACGCCGTGACCATCGTCGCCACCATCGTGCTGGGTGCGCTGCTGCTCGCGCAGCCGGAAATTGCCCTCAGGGCGGCGGTTTATCCGCTGGTGCTCGGCGGCGTGTCGATTCTCGCATCCGTCGTCGGCTGCTATTTCGTCAAGGCACGCGACGGCGGCAAAATCATGAATGCGCTCTACCGCGGCCTTGCCGTCTCCGGCGTGCTCGCGCTGATCGCGTTCTACTTTGTGACGCAAAATCTAATGGGCGACATCGGCCTCTATTATCCGGAACTGTCGGCGATGAGACTGTTTGGCGCCGCGGTGATCGGTCTGGTTCTGACCGCGTTGATGGTGGTGATCACCGAGTACTACACTGCCACCGAGTACGCGCCGGTCCGTCACATAGCTGCGGCCTCGACCACCGGCCACGGCACCAACATCATCGCCGGCCTCGGCGTCTCGATGAAATCGACGGCACTGCCCGTCATTTCGGTATGCGCCGCAATCTACGGCGCCTACGCATTCGCAGGCCTGTACGGAATCGCCGTGGCCGCCGTCTCGATGCTGTCGATGACCGGCATCATCGTCGCGCTCGACGCCTACGGCCCGGTCACCGACAACGCCGGCGGCATCGCCGAAATGTCGGGCTTGCCCGAGTCGGTGCGCGCGATTACCGATCCGCTCGATGCGGTCGGCAATACGACCAAGGCGGTGACCAAGGGTTACGCTATCGGCTCGGCGGGACTCGCCGCGCTGGTGTTGTTCGCCGATTACACGCACGCCCTCGAAGCGGCCGGCAAACAGGTTACCTTCGATTTGTCGAACCATTACGTAATCATCGGGCTCTTCATCGGCGGCCTCGTGCCCTACTTGTTTGGCGCCATGGCAATGGAAGCCGTTGGCCGTGCCGCCGGTTCGGTGGTCGTTGAAGTGCGCCGTCAGTTCAGGGAAATCAAGGGCATCATGGAAGGGACTGCCAAGCCGGATTATTCGAAGGCCGTGGACATGCTGACCGTCGCGGCGATCAAGGAAATGATGATCCCGTCGCTGCTGCCGGTGCTAATCCCGATCGTGGTCGGCGTCGGTTTCTCATGGCTGGGCGGGCCCAACGCAGGCGCGCAGGCGCTCGGCGGCGTGCTGATGGGTACGATCGTTACCGGATTGTTCGTGGCCATTTCGATGACGACCGGCGGCGGCGCCTGGGACAACGCCAAGAAATACATCGAGGACGGTCATCACGGCGGCAAAGGCTCCGAAGCGCATAAAGCAGCGGTCACCGGCGACACCGTGGGCGACCCTTACAAGGACACCGCCGGCCCCGCGGTAAATCCACTGATCAAGATCATCAACATCGTCGCGCTGCTGATCGTGCCGTTGCTGTAGTCGAGCAGGCAATTATCCGAAAAACGGGGGCCGCGGCTCCCGTTTTTATTTGGGCGCCGCCGTACTTGCAAAAAGTGCCGGAGCCCGCAAGGTATAATCGCAGCCTTCCCGGCACCCCCTCCTCCTCACCGCCAATGTCATGAAATACTCGCTCGCTGAACGCAAAATCGTCACCAGGGGCGATTACTGGATTGCACCGAACGCAACCGTGATCGGCTCGGTAGTGCTGGAAAACAACGCGAGTGTGTGGTTCAACGTCATCATCCGCGCCGACAACGATCTGATCACCAAAGGCGAAAATTCGCAGATCCAAGACGGCTGCGTGCTGCATGCCGATCCGGGATTTCCGCTGACGCTCGGCAAGAACGTAAGCATCGGCCACATGGCGATGCTGCACGGCTGCACGGTCGGCGACGGCAGCCTGATCGGCATAAAAAGCGTGATTCTCAATGGCACGGTCATCGGCAAGAACTGCCTGATCGGCGCCAACACGCTGCTAGCCGAGGGCAAGACCATACCGGATGGTTCAATGGTGCTCGGCTCCCCGGGCAAGGTCGTGCGCAAGTTGTCACCCGAGGAAATCCTGCGCATAAACCAGACTTCCGAACACTACGTCGCCAATTTCAAGCGGTATCGGGCGAATCTGAAGTCCGAGCCGTGAGTTCCCGCGCCGCAGTCGTGGGATAATCATTCCACCCTCCACGTGAAAAGGCCCTGCCGGTGATCAAGTTCGGATTAAAGATCAAAACGCGCGGAGGAATGGTGGTGGACAACCTGCAGATCGCCGCGCGCGACCGCGCCGAGGCCGAACGCAAAGTCGGCCAGGTCTATCACCGGTGCGAAATCATCGAGTGCATCGAAGTGCGCCCGATGCTAAAAGAGGAAGGTTTCGACCTGGAGAGCGCGATCAACCTGATCGGCAGGGAAGGCGGCAGCGAGCCGCGGGGCAAAACCTAATTGACGAAGCCGGCCGCTGTCAGCTCGTCGAGCAGCGTTGCGTAATCGCTGGCGCCGCGGCTCTCCGGCGCATGCTGGAATACGTCGCAGCTCTGGGCCGGGCTCTCGGCAAGACTTACGTTCTCGGAGATGCGGGTTTCGCACATTTCCGCGCCGAAGCGCTCGCGCAGCTTGCGGTCAATGTCCCACGACATCTTGCGCCGCGAGTCGAAGCGGGTCAGCACGAACCGTTTCATCGGTGGATTCTTGATCACACGCTCGAGCGCGCGCAGCGTCTTGTCGACTTGCAGCGCACCGTTGATCGCGAGATAGTCGGCGGAAATCGGGATCAGCACGCGGTCGCACGCGAAAATCCCGTTCAGCGACAGCACCCCCAGCATCGGACACGAGTCCATCAGGATAGGACGCGTGGTGTTGAGGTTTTCCTTCACGATGCCGATGTTCAGCCGGTTCAGCGCCTGCGGCCCCTTGCCGAACTGCGTATCGACCTTGGACAGATCGAGGTGGGAAGGAATGATCGGCAGCCCGGTATTGCTTTCGCGCACGAGCTGCGCCAGCGGAATGGTGTCGTGATAGAACGCGTACAGGCTCTGGCGCCCCTCGGCTGCGGTAACGCCGCTGATTGCCGACAGGTGGGCTTGCGGATCGAGGTCGATCACGAGGGGCGTGCGGCCCCGGCGCGCGAGCAGCGCGGCGAGATTCAGCGTGGTCGTCGTTTTACCGACGCCGCCTTTTTGGTTGAATACTACGATTTTCGCCATGGCTCGTTCCCGGCCGCCGCGCAAAGGTTAAGATGTCGTGCGCCTCAATAGCCTCTAAAATAGATAATCACTCAAAAACAATACCTTGGCAATGACTTTTCACATACTTTCTGAAGTAGCGACTGCGTGGAGCGGCCGAATTGAACATTCGGGCGCTGACTTATATGATTGTTTATAAATACATTGTGACTAACCTGCGACCCTCAACTAAGTAGCCCCAAAGCCCATTTG
>Ga0207675_100002570_pt1 | contig 17980 bp, 13 predicted proteins | sample KBSSwiS42_FD_184305 | JGI IMG/M metagenome (GOLD analysis project Ga0207675, IMG submission 184305) | Switchgrass rhizosphere microbial communities from Kellogg Biological Station, Michigan, USA - KBS Switchgrass S4-2 (SPAdes) (version 2) | ecosystem: Host-associated > Plants > Roots >... | reverse complement strand
CGACACGGCGAGCAGCGACAGCAGACCGACCGCGATGCGGCTCGCGATCAGGCGCAGGATCGTGCGGTTCACGTCAGGCGTCCGTGCCCAGCCAGACGTGCTCGGCGAAGGTGTAGCCCATCATGCCGCCGAGCGGGACCGGCGTCAGGCCCTTCAGCCGCTTGTTGTGGCCGTCGATGTTCGACATGAAGAACGGGATGCCGATGCCGCTGCTCTCATGGATCATCACCTGCATGTCGGCGTACATCTGCGCGCGCTTGGCGGTGTCGGGCTCGCCGCGCGCAGCGACCAGCAGCTGGTCGAACTTCTCGTTCTTCCACGCCGACTCGTTCCACGGCGCGTCGGACTTGAAGAACGACGTCAGCAGCACGTCGGCGCTCGGCCGCGGGTTGATCGCGCCGAACCCGACCGGGTGCTTCATCCAGTGCTGCGACCAGTAGCCGTCCGCCGGCATGCGGCGCACGTCGAGGTTCATGCCGATCTGCTTGGCCGCGTACTGCAGCACCAGGCCCATCTCGACCGAGCTGGTCGCTGCCGGCGACACCACCACCGGGACCGTCGTGCCGCCGATCCCCGACTTCTGGAAGTGGAACTTCGCCTTCTCGGGATCGTAGGTGCGCTGCTTCAGGCCCTTGAAGTAGAAGCGGTTGGTCGGGTCGATCGGCTGGTCGTTGGCGACGACGCCGCGGCCGATCATGATCGACTTGACCATCTGCTCGCGGTTGAACAGGTACTTCAGCGCAAGGACGAAGTCGGGGTTGTTGCCCGGCGCGTTGTCGAGGCGGACGACGAGGTCGGTGTAGGTGCCGGCCTTCGTCTCGAAGATCGCGTGCTTGCCGGTGGCGAGGATGCGGTCGATCGAGCGCGGGTTCACCGAGCCGATCAGGTCCAGCTCGCCGGCGAGCAGCGCGTTGATGCGCGCCGTTTCGTCGCCGATGCCGACGTATTCGATCTCGTCGACGTACGGGCGCCCCGGCTTCCAGTAGTTGGGGTTGCGCACGGCGATCGAGCGCACGCCGGGCTTGAACTCCTTGACCTTGTACGGCCCGGTGCCGATGCCCGCGTTGAAGTCGGTCGTGCCGTCCTTGACGATGTGGAAGTGGTACGTGCCGAGCACCACCGGCAGGTCCGCATTCGCCGTGGCGAGGCGGATCGTCACCTCGTTCGGGCCGCTGGCGGTGACTTCCTCGATCGGGTCGGCGAGCACCTTCGCCTTGGAGCCCGTCGCAGGGTTCTTGTGGCGCATGATCGAGAAGATCACATCCTGCGGCGTCAGCGGCTTGCCGTCGTGGAAGGTGACGCCCTTGCGCAGCTTGAAGACCCAGACCTTGGCGTCCTTGGTCGTGAACTCCTCGGCCAGCGACGGCTGCGGCGTGAGGCTGCCGTCGAGGTACGTGAGGCCGTTGTAGAACATGAAGCCGCGGATGTAGTCGGTGTGGTTCGACTGCTTCGCCGGATCGAGCGTGTCGCTCACCGCCGCCGTCGCGCCGGCGACCTTGATGCGGCCGCCCTGCTTCGGCGTTTCGGCCGCGTGCGCACTCGCCGCAAGCGACGCGATGCCGCCGGCCAGCGTCACTTGCATGCCGCCCGCCATCAGCATCGCGAGCACGTCGCGTCGGCTCGCGCCGCGCTTCAGAGCGTCGTGGATTCGAGTGCTCTCTTGCGGACCGATCATCCCGTCGAGGTCTTTGCGTTCAGGCATCTCTGTGTCTCCAGGGGTTCTAGGTAAACGAACAATCGCTCAGGCGAACATGTCCTTGAGCCGGTAGTACGCGCCCACGGCGGGCAGAAACCAGGGCGGCCCGAAGTGGCCGGGGATCGCGGACCAGGGGTTGTCGCGCCACGGGTTCGCCGCCGCATCGCCCGCCATCACGCGCGCCATGCACTCGCCCATGTGCACCGACATCTGCGTGCCGTGCCCGCTGTAGCCCATCGAGTAGAAGAGGCCGTCCTGCTCGCCGGCGTGCGGCAGGCGGTCGCGCGTCATGTCGACCTCGCCGCCCCAGCAGTAGGCGATCTTCACCGGCGCGAGCTGCGGGAAGATCGCCAGCATCTGCCGGTGCAGCACCTCGCCGCTCTTCGCGTCCGAGCGCGGGTTCGACAGCGCGAAGCGCGCGCGGCCGCCGAACACCAGGCGATCGTCGGCCGTCAGGCGGAAGTAGTTGTGCAGGTTCGCCGTCGTCGTGTACGTGCGGCGCTTCTTCAGCACGCCGGCCGCGAGCTCCGGAGGCAGCGGCTCGGTGGCGACGATGAAGCTGCCGATCGGCACGATGCGGCGTCGCCAGTACCAGAAGCTCGGCACTGAGCCGTGGCGCGTGGCGCCGGTGGCGACGAGCACCTGGCCCGCCTGCACGACGCCACGACCGGTGTGCACGCGATAGCGCATGCCGCTCACGCGCTCGAGCCGCTCGACCGGAGTGTGGTCGTGGATCAGCGCGCCGTGCTTCGCCGCCGCCTCGGCGAGGCCGCGACCGAAGCGGCCCATGTGCATCTGCGCGCTCTTGCGGTAGAGGAGGCCGCCGCAGTACTCGTCGGTGCCGACCTCGTCGTGGATGCGCTCGGGCGGGATCAGCTCGACGTCGGGGTCGGCCTCGCGCCGCAGCTGCTCGAAGTTGCGCGCGAGATTCTCGTAGTGCGCCGGTCGTGCCGCCAGCTTCAGCTTGCCGCGGCGCTCGAAATCGCAGTCGATCTTCTCGGCTTCGACGATTCGCTCGACCGTGTCGACAGCGTCGTCGTAGGCGCGATACCAGGCGCACGCGCGATCCTTGCCGACACGCGCGGCCAGCTGCGGGTAGTCGACGGCGAGCCCGTTGTTGACATGACCGCCGTTGCGGCCCGACGCTTCGGCGGCGATCGCGCCTGCTTCCAGCGCGACGACCTTGGCGCCGCGTCGTGCGAACGCCCGCGCAGCAGAGAGTCCCGTGAAGCCGCCACCGACGATGGCGACGTCGACTTTCTCCGGCAGCGGATCGCTGCGCCCGGGGAACGGCGCGGCGGTGTCGGTCCAGAGCGATTCGAGCTTCATCGTGGGCTCATTGGAGCACCGCGCCGTCATCGGTTTGTCTCGATCCGGCGCCGGCGCTTGGTAAAAGCTGCGGTTTTGCGAATGCGGCGCGGCATGGTGTGCGGGACCGGGGAAACCACTACACGCACCGTGCGCTCAGGGCCCGGCACGACATGCTGCGTGGCGGACAACAACGCTACGGAATGCGGTGCGGCCGCGCGGCAAACGCTGCACGTGTGCGCGCGAGCGTCTTAAGCTGTCCTCGTCGTCCACTCGCCAGACCCACCGCCATGTCGCTGCTGAAATTCAAGGCCCTCACGTTCGACGTCGTCGGCACGCTCATCGACTTCGAGCGCGGCATGCTCGACTACCTGCGCCTCGTCGCGCCGAACGCGCCGCTGTCGGACGACGACTTCCTGACCGCGTACCGCGCCGAGCGCGCGGCCGACGACAGCATCTTCTATCCCGACGACCTCGAGCGCGTCTGGCGCAAGCTCGCACCGAAGCTCGGCCTGCCCGCCACCGACAAGGCCGCGATCGGCTTTCGCCAGTCGGTCGCGCAATGGCCGGCGTTCCCCGACTCGGTCGAGGCGCTGCGGCGGCTGAAGAAGCATTTCAAGCTCGTCGCGACGACCAACACGCAACGCTGGGCCGTCGGCAACTTCGAGCGCACGCTCGAGATGCCGTTCGACTGGTCGGTAACGAGCGACGACACTGGCACCGAAAAGCCGGACCCGAAGTACTTCGAGTGGTTCCGCGCGATGCTCGCGAAGCACGGCGTCTCCCAGGCCGAAAACCTGCACGTCGCGCAAAGCCAGTACCACGACATCGGCATCGCCAAGCGGATGGGCTGGAAGACCTGCTGGATCGAGCGGCGCGCCGGCCAGAAGGGCTTCGGCGGCACGCTCGCGGTCAAGGAGATCACCCAGCCCGACTGGCACTTCACCTCGCTTGCGCAATTGGCGGACGCCGTCGAAGCCGAGCTGAAGTGACGGCCATGCGACCCTCGGCCTGCCGGGGTCGCATGCGGGGCCCGGGTCGAGCCCGGCTGAAACCTACAGCCCGACGAGCGCGGGCAGGCCGTTGATGTCGCGGATCTCGCTGAAGCTGTACGCCGCGTTGGGCGTCGGCTCGTGGCCGCGGTTGACGAACACCTTGTTCTTGATGCCGACGTCGTTGGCCGAGAAGTGGTCGTAGCGCGGGCTCGACGAGACGTGCAGGAGGTCCTCGGGGTCGCAGCCGAGCTGGTCGATCATGTACTCGAACGCAGCCAGGCGCGGCTTGTACGCCTTCGCGTCCTGCGCGGTGTAGACCTTGTGGAACGGCGCTTCGAGCTTGCGCACGTTCGAGTGGATCTGCTCGTTCATCGCGTTCGACAGGATCACGAGCGGGATGTGCTTGGCGATCCGGGTGAGGGGATGCGGCACATCGGTGTGCGGGCCCCATGTCGGAACGGCGTCGTAGTACTTCTGCCCGTCCTCGTCGCGGTATTGCACGCCATGGCGCTTGCACGCGCGCTCGAGCGCGGACTTGAGCACCTGGTCGTACGGCTTCCAGTCGCCCATCACCTCGTCGAGGCGATAGGCGTTGAAGTCGCGCACGAACTGGCGCAGCTGCTCGACCGGCAGCTGGCCTTCGTACATGTCGAAGGCCATCTCGTGCATGCGAAAGTAGGTCAGCGTGCCGTAGCAGTCGAAGGTGATGTACTTGGGTCGGAAGGTCATGAAGCGGCCTCTGGTCGAAGAAGGTTGATCAGGAAGCGGAGAAGTCCATCAGCACGGTCTTGAAGCGCAGGTTCGCCTCGACCGCCTGGCGGCCGAGGTCCTTGCCGATTCCCGAGCGGCCGAAGCCCCCGGTGGGCAGGACGAAGTCGGACGTTCGACCGTAGCGGTTGATCCAGACCGTGCCGGCGTCGATGCGGCGCATGCCACGCATCGCGCGACTCGCATTCGAGGTGTGCACGCCGGCTGCCAGGCCGTACGACTCGTGCGAGGCGAGGGCGAAGGCTTCTTCCTCGTCGTCGAAGACCTGCAGCGTCAGGACCGGGCCGAAAATCTCTTCGGTCACGGCGGGATTGGCGGAATCGATGTCGGCGAGCAGCGTCGGCAGGTAGTAGTAGCCGCTGTCGCCCCACGCGCTGCCGCCGCAGAGCACGCGTGCGCCGACGTCGCGCGCACGCTGCACGATGCCTTCGATCCGCGCCAGTTGCGCCCGCGATGCGATCGGCGCGAGCGTCGCCGCGTCGTCCCAGGTCGGGCCGGGCCTGAGCTGCGCGAACTTGGCGGCGATGCGCTCTGCCAATGCGTCGGCGATCCGGCGGTGCGCGATCAGGCGCGAGCCGGCGACGCAGACCTGCCCCGCGTTCGTCGTGATCGCGCGCGCCACGATGTCGGCCGTGCGATCGATGTCGGCGATGTCGTCGAACACCACCTGCGGGCTCTTGCCGCCGAGCTCGAGCGTCACCGGCTTCGGGCCGTGCTGTGCGCACGCAGCCATGATCTGCGCGCCGGTCGCGGTCGATCCGGTGAAGGTGATCTTGGCGACGAGCGGGTGCGCGCACAGCGCCGCTCCCGCCGTGCGGCCATCGCCTTGCACGACGTTGAAGATGCCGGGCGGCATGCCCGCCTCGACCGCGAGCTGCGCGAGGCGGACGGCGGTGAAGGGCGTGATCTCCGAGGGCTTGAGCACGACCGCATTGCCGGCGGCGAGCGCCGGCCCGGCCTTCCACGACACCATCGACAGCGGGAAGTTCCACGGTGCGATCGCGCCGACCACGCCATACGGCTGCGCGACGACCATGCCGAGATGGTCGCTGCGCGTCGCGGCGACGTCGCCGCCGATCTTGTCGGCGTATTCGGCGAAGAAGCGGATGCCCTCGGCGGTGTACGGCACGTCCCAGGCGATCGCATCGCGCACCGGGCGGGTCGAGCCGACGCCTTCCATGGTGCCGAGCGCGCGCGCATCGGCTTCGATGAGGTCGGCCCAGCGATTCAGCACGCGTGCACGATCGCGCGGCGCGCCCGTGGCCCAGCTGCTCTCGCGCCAGGCGCGATGCGCGTCCCGCACGGCTTCGTCGACGACGGCGGCGTCCGCGGCGTCGAGCGCGGCGTACGGCTGCGCATCGGACGGACGCACGACTTCCAGCGTCCGCGCCGTGCTTCGCACCAGGCGGCCGCCGATGTAGTGGCCTTGCGGCACGTCGATGTGATGCGGATCGGCTTCAGCCATGCAGCAAATGCTAGGCCGCGCCATCCCGCAGATGTTGCGGTTCTGCGGGCCCGCGGCGCATCAAGCGCCGGATGTCGCGCCGGCGCGAAACGGTTTGTGCTGAATTGGCGGATGCCGCGGCGCGCGCCAAGAATGTCCTAGCGCGCACCCGTCGGCGGCGCGGAAGATCGGCGGCACACGCGTGAGCATGACGTGTCCCTTCGGAGATTCCATGGCCCAGAGTTCGCTTTCCATTCCGCTCGCGACGAGCACGGTGCCGGCGCTGCCGGACGGCGTGCAGCTGCGCCGGTTCACGGACGACGACCTCGCGGCCGCGGAAGTTCTCACACGCGAGATGCAATGGCCGCACCGCGCGGAGGACTGGCGCTTCGGGCTCGCGCACGGTGACGGCCTCGTCGTCGTGCGCGATGCGCAGGTGATCGGCACCGCGATCCGCTGGCTGTGGGGCAAGCGCCATGCAACGCTCGGCATGGTGATCGTCTCGCAGCCCATGCAGGGCCGCCGCATCGGCCAGCGCCTGATGAATGCGTTGATGACCGGCCTCGACGACCGCGTCGTGCTGCTGCACGCGACGTCCGAAGGCCGCGGCCTGTACGAACGCGTGGGTTTTCGCATCACCGGCGAGATCCGCCAGCACCAGGGCCTCGCGATGCCCGCGCAGCTCGTCGCGCTGCCGGAAGGCGAACGCCTGCGGCCGCTCGGGCGCAACGACGCGAAGGCGCTGATCCCACTCGATGCGAAGGGCGCCGGCATGCCGCGCGAGGCGATGATCCGGCAACTGCTCGCCGAAGGCGAGACCGTCGTCCTTGCGCGCGGCGGCGACGCCGTCGGCTTTTCCATCCTGCGCCGCTTCGGCCGCGGCCACGCGATCGGCCCCGTCGTCGCGCCCGATCTCGACAGCGCCAAGGCCCTCATCGGCTACTGGTGCAGCCGCCATGCCGGGCGCTTTCTTCGCATCGACGTCGATGCGGCGAGCGGCCTTCCCGAATGGCTCGAATCGGTCGGCCTCGAACGCGTCGGCATGGCGACGAGCATGGTGCGCGGCACGGCGCTCGCGCGTGGCTTCGGCCATGGCGGCTGGGCGCTCGTGAACCAGGCCATGGGCTGAAGAGCGCATGACGTTCGTCTACAAGGCGGACCCGGACCGGGCCGCCGTCTGGACGCAGCTGTTCGCGCGACAAGCACCGCGGCTGCAATTTCGCGTCTGGCCCGATGTCGGCGACCCGAAGGACGTGCGCTTCCTCGCCGCATGGTTGCCGCCGGACAACCTCGCGGTGGCATTCCCGAATCTGGAAGTGCTGTTCTCCGTCGGCGCGGGCGTCGACCAGCTGAACCTCGCGCGGATCCCCGACCACGTGAAGCTCGTCCGCATGATCGAGCCCGCGCTCGTCGCGACGATGGCCGAGTACGTGAGCTTCGCGGTCATCGCCCTGCATCGCGACATGCCGCTCTACCTGGCGCAGCAGCACGAGCGTGTCTGGCGCGAGCATCGCGTGCGGCCGCCGGGCGGAAGCCGCGTCGGCGTGATGGGCACGGGCCTGATGGGGAGTGCCGCGATCGAGCAGTTGCGGTCGCTCGGCTTCGACTGCGTCGGCTGGAACCGCCGGGTCGATCTCGATTCCTTCCTTGCCCGCACCGACATCCTCGTCTGCCTGCTGCCCCTCACCGACAGCACGCGCGGCATCCTCGACCGGCGCTTGTTCGACGCCCTGCCCGAAGGCGCCGCCCTCGTCAGCGCCGGGCGTGGCGGGCACCTGGTCGAAGCCGATCTGCTCGACGCGCTCGACCGCAGCCGCTTGCGCGCGGCGATCCTCGACGTCTGCCAGACCGAACCGCCGGAAGAAGACCATCCGTTCTGGCGCCACCCGAAGATCTGGCTCACACCGCACATCGCGAGCACGACGCAGCCCGAATCGGCGGTCGAAGCGGTGCTCGCGAACCTGGGGCGCCACGAGCGCGGCGAGCCGATGCTCGGCCTGGTCGACCGCAACCGCGGGTACTGATCGGTAGCGCCGGCGCTTTCTCGAGAGCCGGCGAAATCTTCTACCGGCAACGCATCAACAACAGCATGGTCATGCGCTGCGACAGCGCCATCCCGCAGCACCCGCTGCGCCGGCGAACGTAAGCTTCGATGCATGATCACCGATGCCCAAGCCTCCGTCGCCGAATCGCTCGTCGCCCTCGATCGAGCGCACCTGATCCACCCGGTCGCCAACTGGCACGGCCACGAACAGCGCGGCGCCACGGTGCTGCACTCCGGACAAGGCGCCTGGCTGCGCGACGAAAGCGGCAAGGAGCTGCTCGACGCATTCTCCGGCTTGTGGTGCGTCAACATCGGCTACGGCCACGAGAGCGTGGTCGAAGCCGCGGCGCGTCAGATGCGCAAGCTCCCGTACGCCACGGGTTACTTCAGCTACTCGAGCGAACCGGCGATCCGCCTCGCGGCCAAGCTCGCCGAGATCGCGCCGAAGGGCTTGAGCCGCGTGTACCTCACCCTCGGCGGCTCCGAAGCGGTCGATGCTGCCGTCCGCCTGATCGTGCAGTTCTACAACGCTACCGGCCGACCGAAGAAGAAGCACTTCATCTCGCTCGAGCGGGGTTATCACGGCTCGTCGTCGACAGGCGCCGGCCTCACGGCGTTGCCCGCGTTCCACCGCGGCTTCGATCTGCCGCGACCCGAGCAGCACTACGTCGCGTCGCCGTATCCGTATCGCCATCCCGCAGGGGTCGACGCGAAGGCGCTGATCGACGCATCGGTCGCGTCGCTGCGGGCGAAGGTGAACGCGCTCGGCGCCGAGAACGTCGCTGCCTTCTTCTGCGAGCCGATCCAGGGCTCGGGCGGTGTGATCGTCCCGCCGGTCGGCTGGCTGAAGGCGATCCGCGAAGCGTGCCGCGAGCTCGACATCCTCTTCATCGCCGACGAGGTCATCACGGGCTTCGGTCGAACCGGCCCGATGTTCGCGTGCGACGCCGAGGGCGTATCGCCCGACCTGATGACGGTCGCGAAAGGCCTGACGTCGGGCTACGCGCCGATGGGTGCGCTGCTGATGAGCGAGCGTGTCTACCAGGGCATCGCCAATGGCACGCCGGCGGGCTCGGTGGTCGGCCACGGCGCGACCTATTCGGCGCATCCGGTCAGCGCCGCGGTCGCGCTCGAGGTGCTGCGGCTGTACGAGGAAGGCGGCGTGCTCGCGAATGGCCAAGCGGTCGCGAAGCATTTCGAAGCCGGCCTGCAGGCGATGCTGCGCCACCCGCTCGTCGGCGATGCACGCTCGCGCGGGCTGCTCGGCGCGCTCGAGCTCGTCGCCGACAAGTACACGAAGGCGCAGTTCGATCCCGCACTGAAGCTTCCGGACCGCCTCGCCGAGGCCGGTTACAGGAACGGCCTGGTGTTCCGCGCGTTCGGCGACGGCATCCTCGGCTTCGCGCCGGCGCTGTGCTTCACACCGGCGGAATTCGAGCAGATGTTCGAGCGGCTGCAGCGCACGCTGGACGCCGTGCTCACCCAGCCCGAAGTACGTCGCGCACTGGCCTGACGCTCGCTGTGTCGGAGCCCGGCGCTTGACGGGAGCGCGCAAGTTGCATAGAAGAGGCAGCAATGACTGCCTCCGCCGGCAATCCCAAGCTCGATCGCCTCGACCTGCGCATCCTCTGCCACCTGCAGAAAAACGGGCGCGCAACCAACGTCGAGATCGCCGATGCCGTCGGCCTCTCGCCGAGCCCGTGTCTCGTGCGCGTGAAGCGGCTCGAGCAGGCCGGCTACATCGCGGGCTACGGCGCGCAGATCAGGCTCGAGAAGCTCGGCGACACGCTGCTGGTCTTCACTGAGGTCACGCTGCAGGACCACAAGCGCGACGACTTCGTCAAGTTCGAGACCAGCATCGGGCCGATCGACGAAATCGTCGAATGCCACCTGGTGAGCGGCGGATACGACTACCTCCTGAAGTTCGTCACCCGCGGCGTCAACCACTACCAGTCGATCATTGAAGGCTTGCTCGAGCGCAACATCGGCATCGAGAAGTACTTCAGCTACATCGTCATCAAGACGCCGTTCGTGAAGAACTTCTATCCGATCGAGCGCCTGGTGCCACCAGCCTGAGGGCGCAACTCGACATTTCCTGCTGGCGCAGGGCCGTGTTGCGGCGGCATGTTTCGCGCAGCCTCGCTTAACCTCGCAGCGTGACCACGCGATCGTCGAGAGGCGTGCAGCGCGCGCTGCTGCACATCGAGCAGCACCTCGGGCAACCGCTCTCGCTCGCGGAACTCGCGGGGATGGCGGGCCTGTCGGTGTGGCGCTTCGCCACCGTGTTCCGCGAGCAGGTCGGCCTGTCGCCGCACCGCTACATCTGCCGGCTGCGTGTCGAGCGCGCGCAGGCATTGATCCGCGAAGGCATGTCGCCCGCGAAAGCGGCGAGCGAGGCGGGCTTCTACGATCAGAGCCACCTGTCGCGTCACTTCAAGAACTGGTGCGGCATGACACCTGGCCAGTACCTTTCGAGCGCGCGCCGGGCGTGAGTGCCTGATGTACGGCGAAGTCGCAGACCTGCTGCCGGACCTGGTCGCGCTTCGCCGCGACCTGCACGCCCATCCTGAGCTAGCCTTCACCGAGCATCGCACGGCAGGCATCGTCGCGGCGGCCCTGCGCGAGCTCGGGCTCGAAGTGCATGAAGGAATCGCCGGCACAGGCGTCGTCGGCGTGCTGTCGCAGGGGTCGGGCGGGCGCACGATCGGCCTGCGCGCCGACATGGACGCGCTGCCGATCGTCGAGCAAGGCGAGCGTTCCCACATCAGCCGCTTCGCGGGCGTGCACCACGGTTGCGGCCACGATGGCCACACCGCGATCCTCCTTGGCGCCGCGCGCCTGTTGGTGCGAACGCGGCGCTTCGACGGCACGATCCGGTTCATCTTCCAGCCGGCCGAGGAAGGCCGCGGCGGCGCGCGCGCGATGATCGAGCAAGGCCTGTTCGACCGCTTCCCGTGCGACGCCGTCTATGCATTGCATAACTGGCCCGACCTGCCGCTCGGTAGCGCGGCAACTCGCTCGGGCCCGATCATGGCCGCGGCCGACCGCTTCGACATCGTCGTGCGCGGCCGCGGCGGCCACGCCGCGCAACCGCACCGCACCTCCGACACGGTGCTCGCCGCGAGCGAGCTCGTGTGCCAGTTGCACACCATCGTATCGCGACGCGTGCCGCCGACTGAAAGCGCCGTGCTCTCCGTCACGCGCATTTCGGGCGGCCAGTCGCACAACGTGCTGCCGTCGGCGGTCGAGATCACGGGCACCGTACGCAGTTTCGATGCGAACGTGCAGGACACGATCGAAGCGGCAATCCGCGACGTCGCGGCCGGAGTCGCGCGCGCCAGTGGAACGGCGATCGAAGTCGAGTACGTGCGCTACTACCCCGCCACGATCAACAGCGAACGAGAGGCCGGCGTCGCGCTCGCGGCAGCGCGCGCAGCCGGACTCGATGCTGCCGTCGTCGGCGCGCCTGCCTTCACGTCGGAGGACTTCGCCTTCATGCTCCGCAAGGTTCCCGGCGCGTACCTGTGGCTGGGGCAGGGGACAGAGCCTGGCGCCGAGAGTGCGCCGCTGCACCATCCGTCGTACGACTTCAACGACGAAGCGATCGTGAAAGGGATCGGATGGTTCGCCAAGGTTGTCGAGCTCGAGATGGCTTGATTCCCGGAAGGGCGGCAGACAACGCTCTGTTCGGACGAGCGTCGCGGTCGCGATGATGGCCGGTGCCAACAGTGAATACGTGAAGCGCTCCTGTTGCGTGCTAGGGAGCGCGGGTTGGCTGCTCTGCCGCCTCCTCGTCGATAGTGGCTCAAGCGGCGATCGACGGCTTTCGGGCGTCCGACCGCATCCGACCAACGCCTCCTCTGGGTCGACAACACACGTTGTGCTGACCTGCCGGAAACGTCTGCAACCGCTGCAGAGCCGAAGTTCGGCGCCCCGGCGCGAACGTCAGGAAAGGGTGGCGGAAGTTCAGTGAAGACGTGAAGCGCAGGAGAGGTCAACGTATCGCCGAAGGGCAAGTCTGTCTTGCGCGACTTTTGCGCGACTTTCGGAAGTGCCTCCCAGCGCGTCGATGCAGAATTCGGTTTGAGGGCGCCGCTAAGTCGTTGAATTGCATGACCCCATTCGATTTTGAGCCGGCTACGAACCAAGGGATCGTGGGTTCGAATCCTGCCAGCCGCGCCAGTTTTCCCCTGCTATTTGAACGGCTTGCGAGCTTGGCTCTGTAAGCTGTTTTTCCTTCCTGCGGGACTTTTGCGGGACTGGCTCCCGCAGGTTGCCCCTTCTGCTCCAGCTTCAGCATCGCCAGGCTCGTGTTCCAGCGGCCCGAGTCGTCCTTGACCTGCTCCAGCGCGGAGTGCAGCTCGACGACCTGAGCGACGCTGTAGTGGTGTGTCATCGAGCGTGTCGAATGCCAGAGGACATCCGACACGGTGCTCTCCGACACGCTGGCCTCTCGCAGGCGCATCGCCACCGTATGGCGAAGGTCGTGCACGCGCAGGTCGCCGAGTCCGGCCGAAGGACTCACGTTCGACACCGGCCAGGTCTTAAACATGACTAAGCCGGCTGTAGAGACGACAGGCCCCTCGCGTGGTCGCGAAACGCGAGACCGGCGCCTAGAGAAGAGTGCTGAGAGTCAAGCGAGTGCAGGTGTCAACCATGGTTAAGCCTGCTGCAGAGGCGCCCAGCCCTCGCATTGGCGCAACGTAAGACGGGTACTTCGAGGAGAGTGCGAAGAGTTAGGAGAGTGCAGGATAGGCGCCGTGGCGCCGATGTCTGACGTCTCTATCCGCGGCCTCGCGGTTCGCGACGACATCAACAACATATGGAAGGCGCGGCGCTGGCGCCCCGATGTGATCGCCGCACGAATGTACGACGTTGTCGGCCCACCCCCATGGAGGTGATGGGGCGCGATGAATCCGTATCCCATCCGTATCCGGCGCGTTCGCAGACTGCTCCCGGCATCAGGAGACAGTCATGGCGAGATCGAACGGACAAGGCTCCAGCGCGCGGCGCGGCCGGCGCATCGCAACCGCGTGCGCCACGGCGCTCGCGATCGGCATCACGGCGTGCGGCGGCGGCGAGCATCGGGACGCATCGGCCGGAGCGCCCGCGTCCACGCCTGCCATCGACACCGCGCAGATCGATGTGCAGGCCGCGAGCCTGGCCACGCAGATCCTCGCCGGCGGTGCGCAGACCGCAGCGGCCGTGCCGGCGGCACTGAAGGCCACCGGCTTCGCGATCCAGCAGCCGGACGGCTCGATCGGCCAACCCGACGCGGCCGCGTCGCAGGGATTGCTCTTCTCGCAGTGGGACGTCGACGCGATGGTCGCCGGCACGGACAGCGGCGGCTACGTGACGCTCGACGACGTGTCGGCCGCGATCCAGCTGGCGTTCCCCGAGCTCGACGCGAGCCAGATCACCGCGAACATCCTCGCCGACATCGGCGCCGACGCGCAGTCCCAGGACGCGACCGTCCGCCTCTGGGCGCGCCTCATCGTCGAGCTCGGCCGGCAGCGCGAAGCACCGTACGACCTGCTCGATCCGAACGTCGATCCGACGCAGGTCGATCTCGATCCGGTGCAGCTCAATCTGCTGATCCAGGGCTTCGTCGGCGACGTCGTGGTCTCGTCGACGGCCGCATCGGCGACGTCTGCATCGAGCCTGGCGAACAGCTCGACGCGGCTGCAGGCGCTCGACGCTGAAGCGCCGTGCACCTTGACGAAGACGCAGGACATGATCATGGACCAGGCTGCCAAGGCGGAGAAGTTCGGCTTCAAGCAGCTCGTCAAGTACCTCGACGGCAAGGGCGTCGCCGGCGCCGGGACGCTCGGCAAAGTCTCGGGTCGCCTGAGCAACGTCCTCACCTACGCCAAGCTCCTGGCCAGCCTGCTGGCATTCAAGGAAAACTTCACTGCCGACCTGACCGAGCTCGTGCGCACCCTATCGACGCGCAGCGGCGGCCAGCAGATGAAGATTACGGTGACCGTGCAGTTCGACAACGGCAACGCGCAGCTGCTCAATTGCGTTCGCCAGGTCGGTAACCTCGTCGGCGTCGACTTCAAGCTGACGCCGACCGGGCCGATCAAGAACGCCGAGATCATCTGGTACCTGCTCGCCGGCGACACGTCCGGCAGCGCCGGAACGCTCGGCTACCTGCGCTGGGCGCAAGGCAACCTTCCGAACGTCGGCCGCTTCACCGACGACAATGGCCAGGACACGATCACGATCGAAGGAGCGCCGCAGAAGAAGACGCTCATCGATCCTCACTCGGTGGAAAAGCCGGGCAAGGTCCACGCGAAGATCAACCTGAAGAGCGCGAACATCGTCCAGGACCTGCTCACGGCGATCGGCGGTGCCGCTTCGCTTCCGGCGGAGATGGTCTACCGCACCGGCCTCGGCTTCGAGAGGTCGTACAGCTTCACCGTGGTCGACTGGGAAGAATGCGGCGCGAGCGCGAATGCCACGAAGAAGAGCGCGCAGGCTGCAACGTGCAGCGACACGTGGACGGGCACCGCGTCCTTCACCATGGGAAGCGATCTCGCGACCGCACCGGTCACCTCGGCGAGCGTGACCTGGGTGTTCGACAATGCCGTCGGCGACGTCGTGCACTACAGGCCGACGGGCACGGCGAGCTACTCGTTTCCGACCTGCTCGATCACGCCGGCGAGCGTGACGATGTCGACCGTGCCCGGCGGCGGCACCGGCGGAGACCTCGCCATCGACTACAGCACCGAGCCGCCGACATATGCGCTGCAAGGATCCACCGTGTGGCTCGCCAGCTACTGCGGCGGTGCCCAGGCGGGCGCAGGCGGATCGTGGGTCGCAGACCCGGCGACGTTCCAGCCGGTCCACGGCACCCTCGCGTTCACGCAGGATCCGAAGAGCCGGGCGCAGAGACTGACGGTGCGCGGTAACGCGGCCGGCCAGGGCGGCTCGTCGTCCTGGAACTTCACGAAGGATTGACCGCCGCTCCTCCGCGAGCTTGTCGTGCTCAGATGCGGCGCACAGAGGAGCGGCTGCTCACGACCCCGAAGCGGAAGTTGAATCCAGCCGGCTTGACCACCCGAAACTGGGCACTCGGCTAGTGACCAAATTGAACAGCCGCGTACGATGCCCATTCGCAGAGACACAGCGAGCGCGGTCGTGCACGGTCAGCTCCAACGCGCTATTCGGCAGCCTCCTCATGCGTTTATCCCGAAGCTGCCCGACGACGGAGACGGATGCCGTACTCGCGGCTATCCAGCCGCGATGCCGATCGCTAGCAGCGCAGCGTATACGAACGTCAACATCGCTGCTCTGGCGGTCATCGGCTCGAGGGTCGGCTCGTCCTCGTGAGTCAGGACGATTGGCAGGACCCGCAATGCCAGGGGCAACGTCACGAGGGGAAGCAGGACCCATGCACCGTATCCCTCGACGCTTCAGAGCACAAGGGGCGCGAGATAGGCGAGCAACGAGAAGAAGCAGTAGAACAACCGGCTTCCCGCGGGACCGAAGCGGACCGCCAGCGTGCGCCATCCCTTGCTTGCGTCGAACCGTCGATCCTCGAGGTCGTCGATGAGGAGGATGTTGGTCACGAGGACGCCCACGGGGAGCCCGACGAGGAATGCCGCAGTAGGCAGTGCCGCCAGGCTGGGCACGGGCTGCGAAGCCGCTGCCGCGAGCCACGCGATCTGCGCGTAGTAAGTTCCCGCGACGGCGACGATCCCGAACATCGCGAAGAATATTGGCTCGGCGATGCCGAGCCGTGTATAGGGATGCGGGCCGGCCGAATACCCGAAGCTTGCGGCGACGCCCACGACGCCGATCACGAGCGTGGGCACTCCGCCCACCACCAGGAAGCACACCGCCACCGGGCCGGTGAGTAGGAGGCACGCGGCGATCGCGAGCTTGATCTGGCCGAGGGTGAGCGTGCCGTCCTGCAGGGCACTCGTGAGATCGGGATGCTCGACCGCTTGCGGATACCGGCGCAACAGCTCGTGGGTGTCGGTGAAGAGGCCGGCGAGATGGATGAGCCAGCTACCGAGGAAAGCGAGCGCGATCGCCATCGGCGCGCACATGGTCGCGCGCCGACAGCGCGGCCCCGACCATCACCGGCGCCGCTGCAATCGGCAACGTATGGGTCGGGTAGAGCAGCAGGTCGACGCAAATGTGCTTGCGCGTCGGTGTCGCCCTGCTCATCGGGTGCCTCATGCTCCGATTGAACACCCGATGGATGTCTGCTAGACGGAAGGCTTAGTCCCTGGTACATGGAATAACAGAAGGCGCGCGACGCCAGTCACATCGAAGCCGCGGAACCGAAACTCACCTCGAGCGTGCTCGACTTACGACGATTTCCGATGAGCCAACCGTGAGCAAACCGCCGAAGTTGCGCGACCTGCGCGAGACCCTGACGCGGCTGCGTTAGAGCCTGCGAGGTGCCGCCCTGATCATCGATCGGGAACGAACCTCTGCTGCCGTACCACTTCCCTCGAGGGATCTTTGCCTCCATGCTTGGGGAAGTCTCTCCACCTGAGCACGCCTTCGCGAGTTCGAGCGCACAGCGACATGCGAGCCCTGCGCCACGCGGTGCTCTCCGGTCACTTGACCGCCCGACAAACCGTGATTGCCTGGTGCTGCGATCAGAAGCTCGTCTTGCCCTTGACGAGCACCTGCACCTTCTTGATGTCGGGAGTAGTGCTGAACGGGAAGGCGATGTCGATGTGCAGCACGTCCTTGGTCGACACGCGCACGCTGGAGATGCGCAGGCCGATGCCGGCATCGGCAAGCCAGCCCGGATTGCCGGCGTTCACGTGCGGACCGCCCCACGCACGGCCGACATCGACGAACGCGGCCGCGCCGACGCGAAACAGGTTCCAGACGAACGCGTTCGTGTAGAGGCGCTCCTCGAGCGTCAGCAGCGCGCGCTTGTCTCCGGCTTGATAGCGGAGGGGATAGCCGCGCAGGCCGTTGTCGCCGCCGAGCAGCAGCATGTCGAGGACATCGGGATTGGTGAGCATGGCGCCCGAGACAGCGGCATAGAACAGCCAACGTCTGTCCTGCTGCAGGTAGTACCTGCCGTCCACTCCGAAGAGCTGCTTGCGGACGCGGCCGTCGCTGTACTGCCCGGCAATCGAGGCCGACGCCAGCAGCGTGTGGTCGGGCAGTGGCTCGAAGCCTCGGCTGATCGAGCCGTCGTACAGCAGCGCGTTGTGGCTCGATCCGAAGCCGGTGCTGGCCCAGCCGAGCTGCACCGTCGAGGCGAGGCCGAGGGCGAAGAACTCGGGGACGCCGATCATGTTGCGGTTGACGACCTTCGCGTAACGATCTTCGATCAGCTCGTAGCGAACGAACGGGCCGACGAGCCTCTCGTCCGCATTCAACGCGGCGGGCGCGGTTCGACCCGGCTCGGCCGCGTACTCGTCTTCGCGGAGGCCGACGCCGATCGAGTAGCGCTGCACCCAGCCGTCCACGCGGCCGCGCGACCATCCCGCGAAGGCCTCGGCGCGTTGCTGCCGATGCCGGTACTCGCTGACGACGTTGCCGGCGTTGTAGATCGCGTCGATGCGGTTGTCCTTGACCCCCTCGGCACCCGCGGCCCAGGTGGCGTCCAGCGAATAGAAGGGGCGGACCACCGAAGCCGCATACGTTTCGCCGTCGCTGTTGCTGGCCAGGGTGAGGCTCGCTGCCGTCCGGCTGCCGAACACGCGATCGTTCGCGAAGAGCAGCTGGTTGCTGGAGCGGTCGAC
>Ga0207675_100002565_pt1 | contig 17994 bp, 14 predicted proteins | sample KBSSwiS42_FD_184305 | JGI IMG/M metagenome (GOLD analysis project Ga0207675, IMG submission 184305) | Switchgrass rhizosphere microbial communities from Kellogg Biological Station, Michigan, USA - KBS Switchgrass S4-2 (SPAdes) (version 2) | ecosystem: Host-associated > Plants > Roots >... | reverse complement strand
GAGATGGGATTGAACTACTTTCGAATCATAGACACTTGTTTCGTTCTCCACAAGGGGCTTCTGAATTCGCATCAGTTTGAATCACTTTCAAACAGGAAAGCCGGACGCCGCTAAAAAGCGAACCAATGTAATGCAGAAGAGAAATGGAGATTGAAGTAAGACGAGAAACTTTAGAGCATTTTCGTTTGAGTTTTTACTCAAGGTGCTCAGGATTAATAGCTGGCATGGTCATTGCACTTGTTTGGGTGACTAATGAAACTGGAAACAAACAAGGAGAGTAATTTATGTTGTGGACAATTCTCGTAATTTTGCTGGTGCTGTGGCTACTTGGTTTCATCGGCCACGTCGGTGGCGGGCTCATTCACATATTGCTGGTAATCGCCGCGATTGTTTTGGTGATTAACCTTCTATCAGGTCGGCGGGCAGTCTAACAACGACGTCAAGAACAGAAATCCGAGGCGTGAGATGCTCTCGACGCCTCGGACTGTCGTTGAATATAAGCTGGGAACGAGGTTTCAGAAAGAGTTGTTTGCTTCGCTGAACTCTCTCAACGATTCGTTTGAATCCGCGGAGGTGCTCCGATGCTTTCGCTTTGTCGTTCTCAGAGCCCTGATCGACATCCAACTCAATTTCAAAATCGTACGACGATTCTGAGCAATCAGCTTTAACCATGAACGCGTTGTTAACTGAGGAAAGTAAATGCCTCGGAAAAACAACCGCGCAACAAGGTGGCTAATGAGACAAACGATTGGCTTGTCGCGGATTGCTTCAATGGCCTCGGCATTTCGTTGAGGGCCATACGACGACGCCCATGCGTATTCTGTTTCCTCATGGGCTTTTGCAATAGACATCTTGAGTGGCGAATGCGCCATCACGAAGGGGTTAAAGTCTAGCCAGTGTTTTGGTCTATCAAGCCTCCCGGCTTTCTGAAGCCGATCATATAGCGGAGTCGAGGGAAACGGCGTGAGTTGTCCGAAAACCGGCAACCCTGGAGGCCAACTCTTAATTTCGTCCAGCGTACGTTGAGCAACTCCCTCGCTGTCGTTATCCATTCCGAATATGAAGGAAGTGATAGCATAAATATTTCGAGACGCGAGTCGCGCTAAGACATTACCGTACTCACTTGGCTTGCTGAAATTCTTATTAACATCCGCCATATTCGCGGGATCGATCGATTCCATCCCGATGAAAACCCATTTGCCTCCCGAGTCCGCGATCAGATCGATGAGTTCCTCATCGCGCAATAGGTTTGCGCTGATTTGAGCGACCCACGGCAATTGCGCTCCTGCCGCGATAATGTCGCGCAACAGCGACTTAACGCGTTTGACGTTTATCGCCAGGTTGTCGTCGATGAAAAAGACCGCTATCTGTCCGCGCTCACGACGGGCTCTTGCCTTCAAGCGCAGTAGTTCGTTCACTACACTTTCATTAGTGCGAAAGCGGATCGAGTCGCCGAAGAAACCGGTGACCGTACAAAATTCACAACCATAAGGACAACCTCGGCCAGTCTCCAGAGGCACCACATGAAAGCTTCCCCAGCCGCCTCCCAGTTTCTTCATAAATGGTCGCAGCGGGTTTGGGATCAAACTAAATTGATCCAGATCCAAAGTCTCCCATGGAATTCCCGGATAGGGTTGCAGGCTTGGCTTTATGTCAGCTCCACTCTTATCGCACTTCGGTTTGTAGACTTCCTGTAGGTCACCGTGACTGGCGTCGTAAACGATCTGCGGCCACGTTTCGTCGGCCTCGCCCAAAGCGACGGCGTCGGCGTGACGAGGTCCGCCGTCTCGACCGAGTGCTTCGTCTGGTAATTCAGAAACGTGAGGCCCTCCCATGACCACAGGCACGCCCGCAGCACGAATAGCGTCAGCAACGCGGTAGGCCTTAGCAATCATTCTTGTCATACTGCCTATGCCAACCAAGCCGATCTTTTCGTCCTTAATGAACTTCACCAGCTCGACATCACTCATTGCGCGTGCATTGCCGTCCAGAAGAAGGACCTCATGCTCGGCTGGAGTAAGCGTCTTAAGGAGGAACATCCACAGATGTGGCATGAAATTGCGGGTAACCCCGTTGTCGGGGTTATAGAGAAGAATTTTCACTTTGTTTTCGCGACCAGTTTTGCTCGTAGCCGTTAAGAGACGCCGGACTGAACGAAACGCGCGATGCGGTAGGGAATCCGGTATAAAGTTCCAAATGAACCGGAAGACTTGCTCATAAGAATTTCTCGGTTACTGGAGGCAGACTATAGCAGATGTGTACGGGCTAGTACATTAAAAGGCCGCTTTGATAGGTGCCCGATCCTAAACAATACGGCAGGGCGATTGAGCGAGGGTAAGCCGCAACGATAGAGCCGAAGCTCCATCGTTGCAGCCCATATGTAAGAAAAGCTATTTGGCGGGTGTTTGAATGTTTACATCGATCTTCTTGTTTCCATTAAATAACCTGCCGCCAAAAACAAAAAGCGCGGCGACGATAAGAATCACAAAAATGACCAATACCGCTACAACACCTGTGCTACCACTACTACTTTCAGCCATTGGATTTATCTCCCTGTTAGTTTTGAATGTTGTTCCACCTGGTAACCGGCTGTCGTCTTCGATCCTACTTTTTGCGGCTCGCTTTTTTGCCACCTTTGCGGGATGAACTATGGCTTTCTGTTTTGCCACGACCACTGCCACTCTTTTTGCCGCCACCAGAGTCTTTGTTCACCGTTGCCCAGGCGCGACTCTTCGCTTCTTTCTTTGAGACGCCTTTGTCCTCGTAGCCTTCAGCGATGTGCTCAGCCTTCCGTTTTTGCTTACTCGTGTATTTCGACTTGTCTCCCTGAGGCATGATCAATTTCCCCTGTTATTCGTATTCAGAGACTCAGCCAAGTCTCTCAGTAACTCCCGTTGCTCGGTGATGGATCTTCGTCGCTCCCTGAGCGCAGATTCCAAGTCCCTCATGCAGTCTTCAATTAGACTTAAATTCTTTCCCTCCTTCTCAGTCGCATCCAACAACAGGCCAATCGAAAAAGGCACTCCTTCACCGTTACACGTCGATATATCCTCATCCGCCCTCAATTCAATCGAGATTGAATCAGTAGTTGATGCCATGATTTGTTTCCCCCTCTCAAACGTCCTGCAAATGCCGCGCCCGCCTTGTACACGTCCGAATTTTCTTATTAGACATTGCTGGCATCAGTGTTGCGGTGAAGATCAAATAGGACATTCGTTAGTTGGTGTGACTGAGATCTAAACAACTTGAGCATGAGGTCTGTATAGGAAACTTACACTCGCAGGAGGTTGAAATGGTTAAGAGGAAGACAAAGAGTCATCGGGAACTTATCGATACGGGAAAAGACAAGCGGTACGTTCGACGAGATGAGAAGGGCCAGTTCGATGAAGTTTCAGACGTGGGTCGTTCCCTTGCCCAAGATCGGCAACAGAAAGCTAAGCATGAAGTTCCGCCTGGTCAGGGCGATCGTGGTGACCAGAAGCGCAGATGATAATGAGCGTTTTGCAAATCATTTCGAAGCGACGCGAGATGCATCACGTTTCTCGTCGCTTCTTTTTCTTTGGTTGCGGAGATACTCGTTGAGTAACCTTGCATGACATATCAAACACATTCGCTCGCCGACGTCTCGAGCATTAGATCTAATGAGTGCGCCACACCAGGCGCAGATGATTTCGAATTGATTTGCTTTTATATGCTTACTCAAACGTACCTTCCTAGTTCACGGATATCAGATTCCCATGATCTGCAAACAACTCTTGTACCCCGGCACTTAACTCTTGATGAATTCTTACTCACATGACGAATCTCGAAAGATTGCAAACAACCGGGATACGCAGAATAGGTAACCCTGAACGCGGATTTCGCTATCGAAGTCTAAACGCAGCTCGGGTTACCAAGAGTGACCTCGAGCGCATTCAGCGGCTTCGGATTCCGCCTGCCTGGAAAGATGTAGCGATCAATTCTTCAGCCAACGGACGGTTACAAGCGGTAGGGCTTGATGCTGCGGGACGATGGCAATATCTCTATCACGAGAACCATACGAAGACTCAGGGTGCTAAGAAGTTTCGCAGACTAACCGAGTTTGCATCCGCATTACCCAGGTTGAGACAAGCAATAAACAGAGATGTACGACAGACAGAACTCAATCGTAGTCGGGTTCTTGCTGCGGTGCTTCGGATTCTCTCAAGTTGTTCGCTGAGACCTGGCAGTGAAGTTTACGCGAGTGAGAATGGAAGTTATGGAATCGCGACGCTACGAAAGAAACACGTACTCGTTAATGGAGACACTGTGCATTTTGATTTCCCGGGCAAGTCGGGCGTTCGTCAACAAAGAGAATTAAAGGATCGACGAATCGCCAGGGTCGTTCGAAGTTTGTTGAAGCAACCTGGCCGACGTGTGTTTCAGTTTCAAAACGGCGACGGAGTGTTTGTTGACGTTACCAGTCGACACATCAATGACTACATCAAAGAAGGCATGGGCGCTAAGTTCAGTGCGAAGGATTTTCGCACCTGGGCGGGCACGTTAATCTGCGCTTGTTCACTCGCCCAAATTGGAACCGACCAGGAAGAGAAAGTGACAGCACGAAAGAAAAAGATTGTTGAGGCAATCAAAGCAACTGCGCATGCATTGGGCAACACCCCCGCAGTCTGTCGTGGTTCCTACATTTGCCCCGCCATTCTGAGTTCATTCGAGCGTGGCAAGGTTATGAACAGCTCCTCCTTGTCGCTTGATGGAATTCTCAGATTTCGTGGGCGTGGTCTACATTCCGCTGAGCGAGCCCTGGTTAGATTTTTGAAGCAGTCAGCTAATTGAGAGCGACCCCATCGCGACTTAGTCACGCTTCATGGCACCGCTATTGCCACCTCAATAGTGTTCAACGAAAAAGCGTGTGATAACGGAACAATCTGAAGGAGGCATATGGAAGGTCCACTGAGAGGAATACTAGCTGGGGCGGCAGCGTGGAAGTTTGGCGGAGGATGTCTTTCGACCATCCTGATTTTCATCATCGTCTTTTGGTTACTGGGTTATGTGAGGTGCTAACAACGACGCAACTGAATTATGCGGTGGCCAACAGCCACCGCACAGCCAGCTCTACCAATTCCCGTGTTGTTTTACCAACTAACCACGAGCTCTTGCGACGCCTGCCAAACAGGAAGATTCTGACGAATCGCGCAGCGATGAAGCTTGTCGGGACGCGAAAGTAAAGAACCCGCCCCCAACACCACTGTAGTAATTGGATTCTCCGGTGCGCTAATGTGAAGCTTGAGTTCAGTCTGCAATCGTTCGCGCATGCCTTTCAAAAGCGACCCACCACCAGTCAGGATCAGCCCTGAATAAAAGATATCCGCCACGGCTTCGGGTTGTGCTTCTTCAATTACTCTCCTAACTCCGGCAACAATCTCAGCAAGTATCGGCTCCAAAGCCTCCCGAACTTCTTCTGAGGTCAATTTCACTGCGCACGCAGAGCCGTCAAGCAAGTGTTTGCCAACCACTTCCAGCTCACGTTCTTCAGTATCTTCGGCGTCGGTCAAAGCACCTAGCTCTCGCTTGATAGCCTCGGCCGTGTATTCGCCGATATGGAGACAGTGTCGTGAACGGACGTAGTCACGAATGCTTTCATCCATGGCATTACCGGCAGCAGGCAAACTGGTTGACGCTACGACTCCACCCGAGGCAATGATCGCGATGTTGGTGGTGCCACCTCCCACATCTACGACAAGATGTGCGCGCTCGTCCTCAAAACTGAGACCGGCGCCAAGTCCGGCCGCCAGGCCTTCATCTACCAAATCGATTCGACTCGCACCGGCGTCGTAGGCTGCTTCTCGCACAGACCGTTGCTCAACGGCTGTAGCGGAGCCGGGCGTCCCAACTACAAAGTGTCCACGACGGTAGCCATCAGTGACGCTGGTAAGAAACGAACGCAGCATCTTGTGTGTAACTTCAAAGTTAAATATCGTCCCTGATCGAATGGGTCGATGAACTTCTATACCGCGTGGCTCACGACCGAGCATCTTTAGAGCTTCGTGACCGACCGATACAACTTCGTCGTCGTATCTGTCGATAGCTATTACGGATGGTTCACTTAGCAGTATTCCCCGATCGGGATCATAGATGAGCGTGTTGACCGTTCCGAGGTCAATAGCCAACTCGTGTTTGAAAAATTTCTCGATGAACTTCATGGCGACGGTTCCTCCTCCGAAGTGGCAGGGGCCTGGAAGCAAAGTAAATCCTAAGCTTCATTTGGCAACTTGTATGCCTGAAATAAAGGTCAACTGCGTCGGGGGAATGTCTTTGAATTTAGTAGACGGTGATTAGATGAAGGTTTCCAGTTTGTACGACATTTAGTCGTGAGATTTTTTTGACGTACTACTTTGAGGCGTTCGTTCAGGATGACGTGGTGGTTTGAGCGGACCGAGGCTTCCTTAACCTAGGCTCGTCGCCACTGCGTCCGATTCGGAAAGTGCGTCACTAATCAACTGACCCAGACGCTTCAACCCGCCGACTGTGTCGTTGCCTAGATCTATCCGAATGGCACGTCGACCACGAGCTGCGAGTGAACGAAAATCTCCGAGCGCTTGAGCTTGTTTGAGAATGCTGAAAGTGTAGGGCTCACCGGGCACCGGAAAATCAACGGCGTCGTTCGCAGTGATTTGGAAAAACACACCACTGTCCGGTCCTCCCTTGTGTAGCTGCCCCGTTGAATGGAGGAAACGCGGACCGTAGCCGATGGTGGTAGCACACTTAGTCGCGTCTCTAAGCAACAATCTGATCTTTTGGATCTCCCCATCGATCTCGGGGGTCTCTTCCACGTAGTTCAACAGCGCAACATAATCACCCGACTTAATCGTCGACAAATGGCTCCTGATTGCCGCTAGTGTAGAGTCGCTCGATAACTGCTCTTGATCAGCTTCGCCGTAGATCGCCAAGGCATCATCCGACACCAACTTGTTCTGGTCGGGAAGCTTTCCGTGATTGACGAATGTGTTAAGGAGTTCCTTAGTCGCGTCCTTCGACTCCTGGACATTCGGTTGATCGAAAGGATTTATCCCCAATCTCCAACCAGCACAGGCCGTCGCAAATTCCCAGGTGAAGAACTCTGCTCCCAGATCATAAACGTCAGCTAGCTCCCGATATACAACAGGATGTCCCGCGCCGGCCAATGCACCAAGGCTCGCTCGAACCTCTTCGGAGGCACGACCTATTGAGATGGAAACAAATAGCCTATCGTCACCATAGTTGCCCACGGTTCCCAACTTCTCTGACGCAACCGGTAACACTCCCTTCCCTTCCTTTCCAGTACTTTCTGCCACGAGTTGTTCTATCCACAATCCCAGGGTATCGATCTCGTCACCGATAACTAAGGTGAGCTTGTCACGGCCAGCACGAGCACATTCACCGAGTATGGCACCTAATTGCAGAGCTATGTTTTTCTCGGCAGGCATCACCGGTGAGCAAGTTTGCTCAGCCTCTTTTGCATGCGCCAGGAATTTGGAAATATCGATTCCCATCAATGCTGCGGGCACCATTCCAAAATAGGAAAGGGCGGAGTAGCGACCACCTATGTCGGCCTGATTCAGGAAAACTCTTTGGAAACCAAGTTCTAATGCGGTATCAACTAATGGCGACCCTGGATCGGTGATAGCAATGAAGTTCTCACCCGGTGTCGCGACGCGTTTGCTGAGTTGGTCGTACCAGAATTTGTAGAACGTGTTTGGCTCAGTTGTGGAGCCTGACTTTGATGCGATAACGAAGAGGCAGTGTTCAATCTCAACACGATTCAACAGGTCGGCCAACACATCGGGATCGGTCGAATCAAGCACGAGAAGTTCGGGAAACCCAGATTGACGTCCAAATGTCCTGGCAAGCACTTCAGGACATAGAGATGATCCGCCCATGCCGCAAACCATTACTGTTTGAAAGCCACGCTTTCGAATTAAATCGGCAAACTCTGTTAACTCATTGATGACACCAATCATCTCGTCAGGCACGGTCAGCCAACCAAGCGAGTTCTTAATTATCTTCTGACTGGCTTCGTCCTCTTTCCAAAGAGCGGCGTCCTTGCGCCAGACGCGCTTGGTCAAATCTGCTTTGGTAGCATCATCGATAGCGATATTTGTTCTCTCGGATAATTGGCCCAGCACACATTCCATGCGGTTCATCTCTTCCTCCGACTGTTTGAATGGAGTTGAGTTTAGCACTTTGGCTACGTAAGTCTCACCTACAGGCTTCTCCTTGGAGTCCGGTGCCTCGCTACCTCTTTGTTAGAGCGGGGCGTTCGAATTTACCAAGCGGTGACAAGTCACCGTACTCCAAGGAGGTCTGGTTCACTTTTCCTTTGCTCGTCACCTGGGCTAGAGTGACGGCAGATGCAGACGAAAAAGCAAGCGCTGATCGTTGTCGACGTTCAAAACGATTTCTGTCCGGGTGGAACTCTTGCGGTCGATCATGGTGACGAAGTCGTCGCTCCGCTCAACAAGCTCATCGCAATATTTCTCAAGCGAGGCGCGCCAGTTTTTAAGACTCGGGACTGGCATCCGTCAACTACCAGGCACTTTCAAAAGTATGGTGGCACATGGCCCGTACACTGTGTTCAAAATACTAACGGCGCGGCGTTCCATCCCGAACTGCACGATGACCCGCGGATTCAAATCATCTCTAAAGGTCTTGGTGACACCGACTGTTATTCAGCCTTCGACGAGACTGATCTCGCCGAGCAACTTCACAACAAGGGAGTTGAAGAGGTTCTGATCGGCGGTTTGGCGACGGACTATTGTGTTAAGAACACTGTGCTCGATGCTCTTAAGGAAGGCTTTCACGTCAAGGCTTTGTCAGACGCAATGAAACCAGTAGATGTTCAACCTGGCGACGGCGACCGCGCTATTGATGAGATGCGAGCCGCAGGCGCGGAGATAGTGGACAGTTCGCAAGCTACGCATTAGGAGCAGGCGGCAGGGGCAGGAGCACGAAGCATTGACCACCTGCCTCCTGCGCCTCCCTCCTGCCTACTGATTAAACATGGGTACCCTCAACATTGATCGCTACCACGCTGCGATGGGCGACGCGTCGTTCAAGGACGTGACTCGTTTGCACGATGGTCGTTTGAGTGATGCGGAAGCAACTTTCTACATCACCCAACGCAAACTTCCCTTCGCTCCCTGCCTTGGTCATGAGCGTCTGGTCAGACTGCTCGTCGACAGTCAAATTGATCGCCCTCGTTTGAGGTTTCTCGAACAGGATCGCGGCGGTCTACAACTCTTTGCCAAAGCGATCGAAGACATTCAGTTTGTCGGCAAGATCAGAACTGTTCGACCCGGCACAATCGTGTTTGCTCAAGAACCATTCGCCGATATCAGCGGCGCCTTTGGGTTAACGCAAGCACAGGAAATTAAGTTTGAGCACGCCTTTGATCTACCAATGACGACCGCGAGTACCGCGATGCAGTTTCGGATGGCCGCAGGCGATAAGCGTTGGCTATCAGACTTTTCGCTCCGTCGTAACGGCGACATCGAACGCGCTGTCGACATAGCGGTCTACGCATTCATCGGTGGCTTTAACGACACTTCAAACATGGAAGCCGCGCATCGCCTGGATATCCCGGCTGTCGGTACCGAAGCTCATTACTGGCAACAGGCCTTTATCGAGTATATGGACAATCCAGAAGTTGAACCTCGAACGGGCAAACCAAAACATTTCGAGCAGGTAGCATTCGAACGCTGGCTGGATGCAAATCCCCACGGAACAACTTTGCTCCTGGACACGATCGATGTCTACATGGGTGCGGTCCATGCAGCAATGGCAGCAACATCAACCGATGCACGGCGGATGGCATTCAAGGGATTTCGTGTGGATTCGGGTGATCTGGCCGAGTTGGGTGAGTGGTGCCTGCGTTTTTTTGAAGCGAACGGATTGCCTGGTCTGCGAGCCAACCTGACCGGCGATTTGGATGTCGAGAAGGTAAGAAAGATAGTTGCCGAGTTTCCGGAAGTCGGTGGTTTTGGAATTGGGACAAAGCTTTCTAGCGAGGTACCGGCCGTGGCAGGTGTAATATTCAAACAGTGTTTGATGAAAGATCTGCCCACACTAAAAGCGTCAAACTCTCGAGACAAGATTACCTTACCGGGTCGGCTACAACTGTTCCGTGGTAGCGATGATAAAGGAAACTACGTGGCCGATGTAATCGGACTGGACGATGAGGATGTCGCAATACCCGGCGCATCTCGCGTGGAGCGTCTGCTTGTTCCCTTCTGGGAAAACGGCCAGCATTCAGCAATCCCGTCAATTGAAAAGCAGAAAGTATTTGTCGAGCAGCAACGAACCCGTTTTGGCGACATCAACAACTACCCGAGAAGGCTGAGCGAGCGACTCCAACAATTACAGGACGACTTGACCGAGCGGATGCGGGCAGACAATTCCGGTTGGCAAGAAATACTGGCGATGCCGGAACTAGTGTCCGATAAGCTCGATGTCCGATAAACTTTAGTTTGTCGGTGTCCGATATGCTTTAGTTTGTAGATGTCTCAGAGAATCGGAACCACTAGTATCATTGATTAGTTCAGCGAGTAGCAGTTCTAAGAAAACGACAAACTAAAGTTTATCGGACACTAGGAGGACTTATGAGCGCCCCTGAAAAAGCAACGAAATCAAGCGTGCGCGAACTTGTTCCCGCGGAAGAGTGGCAAGCACGAATCGATCTGGCGGCCGCCTACCGATTGGTCGCGGACTACGGCTGGGACGATCTCGTCTTTACACACATCTCGGCGCGCGTGCCGGGTCCCGAACACCATTTCCTCATCAATCCTTACGGGATGATGTTTGAAGAGATCACTGCTTCAAGTTTGGTGAAGGTGGACCTCGAAGGCAACATCGTGATGGATTCGGAGTACAGCATTAATCCGGCAGGTTTCACGATTCACAGCGCCGTCCACGCTGCTCGTGAAGACGCGATCTGCGTCATGCACTTGCACACTGACCATGGTATCGCGGTGTCGGCCCAGGAGTTGGGCCTATTGCCGATCTCACAACAAGCGTTGTTTGTGCTGGCGTCACTCGGGTATCACGACTATGAAGGACTTGCGCTCAACGATGAAGAGAAGCCGCGTCTGGTTGCGGATCTTGGCAAGAAGACGTTTCTAATACTTCGGAATCACGGTCTGTTAACTGTTGGCCAATCAGTAGCCGATGCATTTCTTTCGATGTTCTTGCTGGAACGTGCTTGCCGTATTCAGATACTGGCTCAATCGGGTGGGAGCAAATTGGTTCCGATCCCGGACGCTATACTTGCTCAGATTCCAAGGCAGGAGGCAGTAGTGACCAAGGGCGGTCGTGGACAACTCGCCTGGCCCGGTCTACTGCGCCGACTCGATCGCATCGGCTCAAACTACCGCGACTAAGGAAATCAGTCACAGATCAAACGGACAAAGGCAGATCAAAAAAACAAAAGAGGCGATGGTTCGCCTCTTTTTTCTTATCAGTGTATCCGTCCAATCTGTGGCTAATTTAATCTCCGCCGGCGCTCGCTTGAACGTGGTCGTCATGGCTTTCGACGGAACTCATCTCAGCGGTCGCTTCTTTAGGCACTCGACGAGGTCGTCTCAACTTGCCAACGATTGCTCCAGAAATGCCCGCCGTGATTCCAGCCAATTTGCGCCAACGTGAAGTCGCACGCATATCATCCAGCAACGAATAGACGACTGGCGTAGCAATGAGGGTAAGTAACAACGACAGCGTCTGGCCGCCTATGACAACGACGGCGATGGATCTACGCTCTTCAGCTCCGGGCCCCGTACCTATCGCGAGAGGCAGCATGCCGGCAACCAGTGCAAGCGTTGTCATCAGAATCGGTCGCAAACGATCGCGATTACCCTGCATGATTGCTTCGTAACGTTCCATGCCTTTCGCGCGCAGATTATTCATGTGATCAATCTGGAGAATTGCGTTCTTCTTCACGACACCGAATAACACCAGCACACCCAACGCCGAATACAAGTTCAGCGTGTCGCCAGTTCCCCAGAGTGATAACAAGGCAAACGGAACTGACAACGGCAAACTCAGCAGGATCGTGAGTGGGTGCACAGTACTTTCAAACTGCGACGCCAGGATCATGTACATGAAGATGATCGACAGAATGAAGGCCCAGATGAACTCAGTGAACGTTCGTTCGAGTTCTCGCGCTCGACCGGAGACCGTTGTCGTATAGGCTGACGGAAGATTCATCTCAGTCGTGGCTTTGCGTAATGCATCGATCCGATCCGCCAGCGCGAATCCCGGGGCAACGGATGCACGAACCGAAACCTGCCGCTCGCGATCGAGACGATCGATCCTTGATGGAGAGGTATCTCGTTTAATCTTCACGAGATTATCGAGTCGAATCAGTCCACCGCGAGATGAAGGAACGTAAAGCCGGCTGATCGTCCCAACGTCACTGCGGTCGTGTTCAGTAAGACGTAGCTGAACGTCATAATCTTCGTTGGTCTGTTCATCTCGGTATCTTGATGCCTGGTCTTCACCGCCAACCATTAAACGAAGGCTGGTCGCAATGTCAGAGGTGTCAACCCCAAGATCTGCGGCTCGATCTCGATCGATAACTACGCGCAACTCCGGTTTGTTCAATTTGAGCGTAGTATCCGCATCGACAATACCGCCGAGTTTTTTTGACCGCTCAACCAGATCGTCTGCATAACCCGCAAGAGCAACGATGTCAGGGCCACGGAAAACGAAATCGATATCGGTGCGCCCGCCCGCACCAAAGTTGAATGACTGAGCGTTGCGGACGCCGATACGCATTGGGGCGTACTTCTGAAGGCGCTTGCGGATTTCAGTCATTACGTCCTGCTGGGTGTAGTTTCCCTTAAACGCGTTTAGAGGATTTCCCTTCTTAGTCTCCGCCCACAGTTTGCTCAGCGAGAGAGTGCGTTCTTCATGCGAAGCAATCCGAACATAAGCACCACCCTGATTGACGCCACCGAGGAAGTTTCCACCCGACGAGGAAAGAACCAGGCGCACGCCGGGAGTCGCCAGCATGTCTTTCTCCATTGCAGCGATTGTCTCGTTCATCACAGCAAGGTTAGTTCCCTCTGGCCCATTAACACTTACCTCAAATTCAGCCTCGTCAACGTTAGTCGGAATGAATTCCTGTTTGACTGCACGGTAGAGAGGCACGCTGGTTAACACGGTTCCGATTGCGAGCAACGCGACTGCTATTCGATGACGCATTGCAAAACCGAGTAACCACGCATAGCCACTATCGATCCATCGATAAAAACCCTTGCGGGATGCAGGCGCGCCGTGACCACCGGCAACATCGGATACTTTGATAAGACGAGAACTCATCATTGGAGTCAGCGTAAACGACACCAATAAGCTGACCAGGATGGCAACCGCAGCGGTGATACCAAACTGATAGAGAAACCGGCCGGAGATGGACGACATGAACGAGACCGGCAGGAAAATAACCACCAACGAGAGCGTGGTAGCAAGTACCGCGAGGCCTATATCCTTTGTCGCCTCGCGTGCCGCTTCCTTGGGATCGATGTGCTTCTCCTCAATAAATCGGAAAATATTTTCCAACACAACGATCGCATCATCGATCACGACTCCCACCATCAACACCAACGCCAACATCGTCACACTGTTCAGCGTGAAGTTGAGAGCTCTCATCATGCCGAACGTTGAGATCACCGAGCAGGGGATCGCAACCGCCGCAATCAAAGTTGATCGCCACGAACGCATGAATACAAGCACCACAAGACTCGCCAGAATACTTCCCAGAACAAGGTGGGTTTGAATTTCGTGTAGCGCAGACTCGATATAACGAGACTGGTCTCTGATTACCTGGACCTTTACGTCATTCGGAAGTTGGGCTTCGACGCGTGGCAAGACGGCCTTGATGCCGTTAATTACCTCCACGGTGTTTGCGCCTGATTGTCGACGGATATCGAGCGTGACGGTTGGAACTCCATTCAGACGTGAAAGCGACCGCTGTTCTTTCGTTCCGTCTTCGACATGTCCAATATCACGCAGTCGAACTGGCGCGCCGTTTACATTCGCAATCACTAGATCGTCAAACTGTCGTGGATCTGTAAAGCGACCAAGTGTGCGAAGCGTTAGTTCCTCTTTCCCGGTCGTAACGTTGCCGCCTGGCACATCCGCGTTCTGACGAGAAAGGGCTTCTCTGACCGTAGCGATTGGGATTTGATAAGCAGCGAGGCGATCAGCATCGATCCAAACATTGATTGCCCGATCGAGGCCCCCAACAACATTCACTTCGCCCACACCGCTTACACGTTCGAGTTGAACGCGGACCGTCTTGTCCGCTAGTTCCGTTAATTCGCGAAGAGAGCGATCTGCTGTTAAGGCAAGAGTGATAACCGGGGTACTGTCGTTGTCGAATTTTTGTACGACGGGTGGCGTAGCATCTTCCGGCAGTTGCCGACCAAGTGTAGCCACGCGGTCGCGAACGTCCTGTGCAGCCGACTCGAGGTTGCGATCGAGTTTGAAAGTCGCAATGACGATGGACGTGCCTTGTCCAGAGACTGAGCGAAGTTCACTGATGCCATCGACGGTGTTGATTACTTCTTCGACTTGTTGAGTAACTAGTGCTTCAACTTCTTCAGGAGCGGCGCCAGGCAAGCCCGTGCGAACGCTGACGGTAGGAAGATCGACCGAAGGAAACCTATCAACTCCCAACTTGAAAAACCCAGCTGCACCCACAACGACCAACGACAACACGATCATGGTCGCGAACACCGGGCGGCGAATACAAATTTCAGCTAGTTTTTGCATTTAAAGAAACCCGAACTTTGTATTTTGTACTTTGTACTTTGTTCGCTGACTTTAGGTCGCCCAAGCTGCAACAATTCAGGTAGTTAACAAGGACAAAGATCTAAGATCAAAGCACAAAGCTCAGTTCACTAATCGACAACTTGCACATCCTGCCCCGTCTGTAAATTTCCCGGGTCAACAATTACCTTCTCACCAACGTTCACGCCCGAGACAATCTCGGTAAATTCACCATTGCGACGGCCGGTGGTGACTGGCTTCTCCAAAGCCTTTCCATTTTGCACCACGAGCACCTTTTCAATTCCGGCAAACGTAACAATCGCGTTGTTCGGGACAGTCACAGCCATCTTCGAATCGTTTGTAACAATCTCTGCGTGTGCGAATGAACCGGGGCGCAGCTTGCCATTGTTTCTCACATCAGCTTCAACAACCAGGATGCGAGTCTGTTCAGCTATCACCGGGCTCAGACGCATGATCTGTCCAACGTAAACATTCGAATCACCATCGACCGTCACTCGCACGTTCTGTCCGGGCTTGACCGTATGCGATTCACGCTCAGGAATCTCAGCCCTCAACCGAAGCGGATCCATTCGTACGATGTTTACCACAGCCGTACCCGCAGCCAGGTACTCACCACTACTCGTTCGCTTTTCCTGAACGATGCCATCCAACGGCGCCACCACCGCAGTGTCCTTTAACTGCTGTCGGGCAAGCGCTACCTCAGATCTACGTTGCGCCAACACACCCTGGCGATTGCGAATTTCCTCATATGCATCCTGATAACGACCCTCAGCTACTTTGAAGGTCGCGGTCGCCGTATCGAATTCTGCTTTCGCAATTACACCCTGCTCAACTAACTTGGCAGCTCTATCGCGTGCAACCCTTGCCTCATCCAAAACGGCGCGTGCTTGTCTGACAGTAGCTGTCTTTTCCGGATCCACGTTGTCGTCCGTACCGTCAGGGGCCAGGCCAAGTCGGGCGCGCGCTTGCGCAAGTGATGCCTCGGATTGCTGGACTCGAAGCCTATAGTCCTCAGAATCGAGTTGAGCTATCACTTGTCCCTTCGAAACGACAGAACCGAGATCGACGGCGATGGTTTTTACCCTACCCGGTACTTTTACGCTTACCGTCGTTTGATCAAATGCGGCCAGGGTTCCGTTTGCCGTGACTGTCTCGCCAAATGGAGATTCCACCACTGCGGTTGTTTTAACCTGGCGAGCGGTCTTCCCGCCTGGCGAACTTTGCTTGGCCGAAGCTGGGTAATCACTCTTGCAAGAGGCCAGGAAACTGATGGCAACAATTGAAAGCGCCAGGGAAAATAGAAGTGCTTTCTTGGTGGGAAGGTCGTAATACTCGCGTTCTGTCATGTTAAGCGTTCGGGAGCCTCTACTTCGTCTCGATGCATCAGGGCTTTGACGGAATTTGCAGGGAGCGGACTAAGTCGCGTTAGTTTAACACGCACCCCGCAGAGAATCTTAATGAAGTGAGTGGCTGGTCGGTCTCGGTAACGATCTGATTTCCCAACAAAACGAGAAGTGTAAAGGTGGATTTACAAACCACACAGAAAATTGAACAGTTGAAGGAGGCTCGACTCGAGTGCAACACAGTCGTACCGTAGCGTGGTAGCAGACCTGTCGACTGAGGAATTTGCACCAAGATGTCGAGCGCACGGCACAAGTGCGGGGATATGTTCAGTTCGACCCACAAGGAGCACCGTTGAGAACTATCCGAATCCCACCAACGGCAGATTCTGTGTCAAACCCAAACCATTATCAGTTCTTGTTCGTGTTAGTTCGTGTGATTTCGTGGATCGGACTATGACGTTCCCAAAAGAACGATCCACGAAATCACACGAACCAACACTAAAAAACCCCCAGCAAATTCGAGTCGACACAGTCTCGGCAGTTGGTGGGAGTCGGATGCTCTTCAAGTCTCGGTCTCTAGAACCCCTTCCTAATCAAGTACGACATCTTGATAAAGAACGTCCGTGAGTTTCGTGAAAGCGCCATCAAAACCCAGCACCTGATTGTGCTTCTCGACTGTCATGCCGAGCGCCTGCACGGTAAACGCCAGCAGAGCGTTGGTGGTCAGGGTTGCCCCCCAATATTTCTGTTCTTCAGAAGTTTTTTGATTTTAGCAACAACCAAAAGACTCGCTTGGGAGCGCTGCTTGGCTTGCTTGCGTGGTGTGAATCGGCCGGAGTTGTTGGCAAATTCGAACTTGCTTGAAACGTTACCTTCCTGGAATAAGTTCCGACTAAAAACTACGTCGGAATAAATATGAGAGCTTGATGAAAAATGTTCTTCCGTTCCTACGCAGACCTGGCTCTAACTGACTATTGAAGGGGTTAAACCCGTTCCTGCTCAGATCATCGTTATAACCAACATAGAAAGCGGTGCCGGGATTCGGGGTCCAACCGAATAAGAATTGTCCCTTCACATCGGAACCCAGAGTGTCGTAGTCGACGCGCCCGCGCGCAAAAATAAAGCGAGTGAATTGATAAGTCGTGCGTAGCGACAGAATGTTGTCGTCAAAAGCGAGCCTATCGGTATCGTATCGTGTCAATCGTTCTTTCGTGTAATTGAAATTGAAATTGAGTGCTGCGGAAGGTTGATAGGTAAAGCCCCCCTCGAAACGCCATGAATCGCCAGGTCCTGGGTCTTGCGGCGCGCGGCAGAACGGCGGCACCTCAATCGGATTGCCCTGGGCATCTTTATCTTTGCATAGACCAGTTGCTATCGCCGTACGTTGGGCGATTGCGGTTGGACTCACCCGTGGAAACTTTGGACCGGCGCCGAAATCAAAATCAGTTGATCCCCAGAAACGACCAAGAAAGAAATTGAAGTTGTACTTCTTGCTTGGATTTGAGCCACCGAATGCGTAAAGACCTTTAGTCGGCGACGAGCGTTCGTTGTCATCGCCTGCGAATGTACATTTGTTCAGGGCCACGCAGTTGGAACCCGGTTGACGCGCAGCTCCAAACTCTCTCTCAAAAACCCTGTCATAACCAAAGTCAACACCACTGCCGAAGTATGTCTGTTTGTATAACTGAAACTGAACCTGGGTTTCGTTGTTGAAGTTTTGTGAGCTCCCGTTCCAGTCGAAGTTTGCATTGAAGTCGGTGTAGACACGCCACGAGATCAATTTTGCTTTTGGCTTTGGCTCCGAGTTGTAGCGAATGAACCAGTTTGGATTGTTGGTATCTGTCCGGCGATT
>Ga0207675_100002564_pt1 | contig 17999 bp, 17 predicted proteins | sample KBSSwiS42_FD_184305 | JGI IMG/M metagenome (GOLD analysis project Ga0207675, IMG submission 184305) | Switchgrass rhizosphere microbial communities from Kellogg Biological Station, Michigan, USA - KBS Switchgrass S4-2 (SPAdes) (version 2) | ecosystem: Host-associated > Plants > Roots >... | reverse complement strand
CCATCAGCACCCCTCGACCGCCCGACTCACGCTCCAGCAGGTGGGCGCCGACCTGGGGGGCCATGCGGCCCGCGACCTCGCTCATGGGCGCCAGCAGGGGCAGCCGGCCATCGGCCAGCTCGACCGTCTCGTAGGCGACGGCGGTGGTCCCGCTCTCCAGCAGGGCCTCGGTGACCTCGCGGCTCGCCGCCAGGTGCAGGTAGGTGAACAGCACCTGGTCCTTCTGGAGCCGGTGGAACTCCTCGGGCACCGGCTCCTTCACCTTCAAGATGAGGTCGGCCCCGCCCCAGACCTCGTCGGCGGTGTCGAGCACCGTCGCCCCGGACTTCTCGAACTCCAGGTCGGTGATGGAGCTGCCCAGGCCGGCGCCTTGCTCGACCAGCACCCGGTGGCCGGCCTCGGTCAGCTCGCGGACGCCCACCGGCGTGATCGCGACCCGGTACTCGTGGTCCTTGAGCTCCCGCGGGATGCCAACGTCCATGGTCGCCGCCTTTCGCTCGTCCCGGCCCCACCGTCGGGCCCGGGCAGGCCAAGTCTACGAGACGGCCGGCGCCTGGGTCCGCAGTCTCAGGCAGGCCGGCCGGCGGCGCGACGGGCCGGGGCGTCCGGCGGCGGGCGGTCTGCCTGGTCAGGCGCCCACAGCCCGGCCAGCTTGAGCCCGTAGAGGCCGAGGGCGACCAGCGTCTTGGCGTCCCCGGGAGGGCCGGCCGCCCGCCGCAGCGCCTCGGAGAACGGCAGCCGCGCCACCTCGATGCCCTGCTCCTCCCAGTCGGCCGCGGGGGCGTCGCCCTCGATCGGGGTGACACCCTCGGCCAGGTAGAGGTCGAGCACCTCGTCGCTCCACCCCGGGGTGGTGTAGAAGCTGGCCAGGAAGGTCAGGGTGCCGCCCTCGACGCGCAGCTCCTCGGCCAGCTCGCGGCGGAGCGCGTCCTCGACCGCCTCGCCCTCGACGTCGTACTTGCCGGCGGCGACCTCCAGCACCCTGGCCCCGACGGCGTGGCGCCACTGGTCGACCAGGACGACCATGCCGTCGTCGTCGACCACCAGGGCGGCCACGGCCCCGTTGTGCTCGATGACCTCGCGGTCGCCGGTCTGGCCGTCGTCGTCCACGATCCGGTCGACCCGGACCCTGACGACCTTGCCCTCGAACGGCCGCCGGGTGTCGACGATCCGGAACGGCTGCTCGGTCACCGGCCGGGCCGGCTCACTGGCGCCCAGGCTCGCCGGCGGGAACAGGGCCGGCCGGGACCGGCGGGTCGTCGTCGTGGCGGACCGGGTCGGCCAGGCCGTCGCTGCGAAGGTCGACGGTGGCCGGCGGGTCGGCCGGTCCGCCCGGCGGGTCGGCCGGAGCGGCCGGCCGGGCCAGGTCGGCCTCGGTGGCCCTGCTCGGCGCGGCCGGTTCGGACGGAGCGTGGAACCCGTCGGCGCGTCCCGGGAGCGGGATGGCGTCGACAGTCGGCACCCGCGGGGCGGCCGGAGCCACGGGCTCGGCCGACGGCTCCGGGGCGGTTCCCGCGGAGGCGGTGGCCGCGGGCTCAGCCAGAGGCCGCGGGGCGGTTCCCGCGGAGGCGGGGGCGGGGGCCAGGCCGGAGGCCGTGACCGAGGGCGACGCCGGGGTCGGGGCGGGGTCGCCGCCGTTGCGGTGGGCTGGGACGCCGTCGGCGCGGGCGCCCGAGGGCCGGGCCGGGGCCACCGTCGTGCGGTCGCGGTCGTCGGCGAAGGCGGTCGCCGCGCCCACGAAGTCGCGGAACAGCGGGTGCGGGCGGGTCGGGCGGGAACGGAACTCGGGGTGGAACTGGCCGGCCACGAACCACGGGTGGTCGGGCAGCTCGATCATCTCGACCAGCCGCCCGTCGGGCGAGGTCCCGGAGAAGACCAGCCCGGCGTCCTCCAGCCGGCGCCGGAACCGGTTGTTGACCTCGTAGCGGTGCCGGTGCCGCTCGAACACCAGCCCGTCCCCGTAGGCCCGCTCGGCCAGCGTGCCCTTGACCAGGCGGCACGGGTCGAGGCCGAGGCGCATGGTGCCGCCCTTGTCGGCGACCCGGCGCTGGTCGGGCAGCAGGTCGATCACCGGGTAGGGGGTGTCGGCCTCGAACTCGCTCGAGTTCGCGCCCTCCAGGCCGGCCAGGTTGCGGGCGATCTCGATCACCGCGGTCTGCAGGCCCAGGCAGATGCCCAGGTACGGCACGCGGCGCTCGCGGGCGAAGCGGATCGCCTCGACCTTGCCCTCGACCCCCCGGATCCCGAACCCGCCGGGCACCAGGACCCCGTCGACGGTCTCAAGGACCTTGCGGGCCCGCGGGTCCTCCAGCTCGTCGGAGGCGCACCAGACCACCTCAACCTCCACCTTATGGTGAAACCCGGCATGCTGGAGCGCCTGGGTCACCGACAGGTAGGCGTCGGGCAGGTTGATGTACTTGCCGACCACGGCGATGCGGACCTTGCGGCGGGGGCTGCGGATCCGCTCGACCAGGGCCCGCCACTCGGTCAGGTCGGGCTCCTTGCCCTCCAGCCGCAGGTGCCGGACCAGGTAGTCGTCGAGGCCCTCGGCGTGCAGGACGAGCGGGATCTCGTAGATCGAGTCGGCGTCGGGAGCCGACACGACCGCCTCGACGTCGACGTCGGACAGCAGGGAGATCTTGCGCTTGAGGGCGTCGGTGATCGGGCGGTCGGTGCGGCACACGATCGCGTCGGGCTGGATGCCGAGGGACCGCAGCTCGCGGACCGAGTGCTGGGTCGGCTTGGTCTTGAGCTCCCCCGACGGCCCGATGTAGGGGACCAGCGAGACGTGGACGAACATCACGTGCTCTCGCCCGATGTCATGGCGGAGCTGGCGGATCGCCTCAAGGAACGGCAGCGACTCGATGTCGCCGACGGTCCCGCCGACCTCGGTGATGACCACGTCGGCGTCCTCGGCCACCCGCACGATGCGGGCCTTGATCTCGTTGGTGATGTGCGGGATGACCTGGACGGTGTCGCCCAGGAACTCGCCGCGGCGCTCGGCCGCGATCACCGTCGAGTAGATGGCCCCGGTGGTGACGTTCGAGTCCCGGTAGAGGCTCTCGTCGATGAAGCGCTCGTAGTGGCCGAGGTCCAGGTCGGTCTCGCAGCCGTCGTCGGTGACGAAGACCTCGCCGTGCTGGAACGGGTTCATGGTGCCGGGATCGACGTTGATGTACGGATCCAGCTTCTGCATGGTGACCCGCAGCCCGCGCGCCTTCATCAGGCGTCCGAGCGAAGCCGCGGTGAGACCCTTGCCGAGCGACGAGGCGACGCCGCCCGTCACAAAGATGTGCTTCGCCAAGGTGCTTGACCCCCTTTGGGCCCATCGGGGGGGCCGGGTGCTCTCACCTGGCCACCCGGCCATCTGCGGGGCCCTCCGGGATGCCAGCGTAGCACGAATACGGGAGGGCTCCGCGCCACTGCGCGTACCTCCAGGTACGGGCGGTTAGGGACCCCGGCGGCCCAGGCGGTCGGCCGCGCGGAGTACCCGGTTGGTCTCGATCACCCGGGTGAACGAGACCCGCTCGGAGGCCAGCTGAAGGGCCAGGAGGACGGCCGCGGCCGCCCACACCAGCCACATCGGGCCGGCCAGGACCATGGTGCCGACCACCGCCCCGAGGGCGTTGGCCCCGGCGTCGCCGAGCATCCCCTCCTCACGCAGGTCGAAGGGGAGGGCGGCCAGCGCCGCCCCGGCCAGCCCGGCCGACCAGGCCCCGCCGCCCGGGTCGACCAGGCAGGCCAGCACCCAAAGGGGCAGGAACACCTTGGCGCAGCGGCCGGGCCGCAGGTCGAGCAGGTTCGCGGTGTTGGCCGCCGAGGCGACCACCAGCCCGCCCAGCAGCACCACCCAGGCCGGCCGCTCCGCCGGGGTGGCCAGGCTCGACACGAACAGCCCGGCCAGGGCACCCCCCAGCAGCTTGATGCCCCCGCCGGTGAGCCGCCCCGAGGCCAGCGCCCGCAGGTGCCCACGGAACCCGCGGTTCCCGCCCTGGTCCTCGATCAGGTCGTCGGCCAGCCCGAGCAGCAGGAACCCGAGCCCGGCCACCACCACCGCCAGCCCCGACGGCGCCAGCAGCCCGGCCCGCAGCGCCCGCAACGGGTCGACCCTGGCCACCACGGCCAGCGGCGCCGCCCACACCAGCAGCCCAAGCACCAGCAGCAGCCCGAGCCCGGCCACCACCTCCCGCTTGCGGTAGTTCACCCGGGCCAGGCTCGACTTCGCCAACCCCGCCAGCACCTGCGGCGCCGCCCAGAACCCAACGCCCCACCCCACCAGCACCCCACACAACGCCACCGGCAGGGCCCGCATCAGCCACCACCCCCCGGACGCCCGTCCGGGGGCTGTGGAAACTCGCCCCCACCCTCCTGCTGGCGTCGGCTACCCTCCCGATCGGGGCTCCCGGCACCGGTGGGGGTCTCGCCGCCCTGCCCACGCTCCGGGTCCGGGCTCCCGGCAGCCGTCGGGGTCTCGCCGCTGTGGCTGCCGGCATCGACGGGAACCACGGTGCCGTTGGGGGTTGGGCGCCAGGCTCGGCGGCGGGTGAGTTCGCGGCTGATGGCGCGGGCCTGGCGGGCTCGGTGGAGGATGCCGGAGAGGTCCTTGCCGGTGGGGTTGTGGTGGAGGTCGACCTCGATCTCGACGACGCGGAGGCCGGCGCGGAGGGCGTCGATGGTCATGGCGACCTCGACCCCGAAGCCGGGGGCGAACGGGAGCAGGGCCGGGAGGGCCTCCCAGCGGACGGCGCGCTGGCCGGAGAGGGGCTCGGCCATGGTGCGGCCGGTGGCCCGGGCCATGCCGCGGCGGGCCAGGCCCATGGCCACGCCGAACCCGCCGGCGCCCTTCTGGGCGGGCAGGTCGGCGATGGCCAGGTCGGCCTCGCCGGCCAGGACCGGGTCGAGCAGGCGGCCGAGCCGGGCCGCGGTCTCGGCCAGGTCGGCGTCGGCCAGGAGCAGGGCCGCCGGCTCGGGGCTGAGCCGCTCGGCGACCCGGCCCATGAGGGCGGCCAGGCCGGCGTTGAGGGCTCCGCCCTTGCCGATGTTGCGGGGCAGGTCGAGGCAGTGGGCCCCGGCCTCCAGGGCCCGGTCCGCGGTGGTGTCGTCCGACCCGTCACTCACCACCAGCACCTCGGCCACACCGGGGAGCCGGCGCAGCGCCCTGACGGTCGCCCCCACCCGCTCGGCCTCGTTCCTGGCCGGCACCAGCGCCAGCACCACCGCGCCACTGTCGGCCTCGGCGTCGGCCTCGGGAAGCCGCTGCTCGTCGGGGGTCATGAGCCCTCGGTTCGTTCGGGGAGGAGCCCGGAGGCGCCGTCCTTGATGCCGTACTGGCCGGCGGGGAGCTGCCGGAGGCTGCCCTGGAGGGCCTGGACCAGAGCCAGCTGGCCGTAGACGGTGTCGACCGAGTCGATGCCGGACACCCGGCGGCTGACCGCCCGGTTGTCGCGCAGGGCGAGGATCCAGGACATCTGCTTGGGGACGGCGGCGGCCTCGGCGCCGGCGACCGGGCCGCCGGTCTGGGTCGAGACCTGGTCGGCCAGGGGAACCAGGAAGGCGTCGGGGGCCAGGGCCGTGGTGGCGGTGGCGGCCGGGCCGAGCAGCACGAAGATCGAGCCCTGGCGCGGGAACGGGTCGGTCCCGGCGGCCAGGGGCCGGCTGAGCTTCAGGTCGGCCAGGAAGTCGGCGTCCTGGAGCCCGGTGAGCATGTCGGAGGCCCGCTGGCCGTCCTCCTGAGGCAGGGCGGTCGAGGTGGCCAGCCGGGCGGCCAGCTTCTCGACGAGCTCGCCACGGAGCACGTCGGGGGCGGCGGCTTCGACGGCCAGCAGCCGGGCCATGGCCGTCCGGTCGGCGTCGGCGCCCAGGGCGAGGCGGTCGTCGGCGAAGGTGATCTGGCCGTCGACGTTGGCCCCGGCGTCCTCCAGGACCTTGCGCACGCCGTCGCGCAGGCCGCTGTCGACCTTGTCGGTGTCGACCAGCACCACCGAACGGCCCTTGAGCCGGTCCTGGACCAGCTCGGGCAGGACCGCCGTGCCGAAGGTCTGCAGGCGCGAGATCTCCTGCTTCAGGATCAGGTTCTCAGTCCGGTTCTCCTCGCTCCGCTGGCGCACCTCCTGGCTGGTGGCCCGCAGGGCGGAGACGGTCCCCTCCTGGAGCACGGTGCTGCCGACCACGATGCCGAGGGCCAGGGCGAGGAACACGGCCACCAGCGACACGATGTGGTAGCGCAGGCTGATCACGTCGGGCACACCTCCGCGCGGGAACGGCCGTTCCCGCGCCTGTCAGACGAACAACGAACGGACGCGGTCGAAGAAGACCTGGAGCAGCTCGATGAGGTCGCTCCAGACCAGCCTAACCGGCTCCGCCACCAGCGAGATGACCAGCATTGCGGTCAGCGCGGCCGCGACCAGGACGATCAGGTCGCTGCGGCGGACGCCCTGGCGGTACAGGCGGTTCACGCCCTTGGCGTCCACCAGCTTGGGGCCGACCTTGAGCCTGGTCAGGAAGGTCGAGGCCATGCCGGGCCGGCCCTTGTCGAGGAACTCGACCATGCTGGCGTGGCTGCCGACGGCCACGATCAGGTCGCAGTCGGACTCATAGGCGAGCAGCATGGCCATGTCCTCGCTGGTCCCGGCGCCTGGCAGGATCAGCGGCTCCAGCCCCAGGGCCTCGACCCGCTCCTTGCCGGGGGCGCGGCCGTCGGGGTAGGCGTGGACGACGATCTCGGCCCCCGAGGTGAGGGCCTCGTTGGTGACCGAGTCCATGTCCCCCAGGATCAGGTCCGGCTTGAGGCCGACCTCGAGCAGGGCGTCGGCGCCGCCGTCGACCCCGATCAGGGCCGGGCGGAACTCCTGGATGTAGCCGCGCAGGGTGGACAGGTCCTTCTTGTAGTCGTGGCCGCGGACCACCACCAGCACGTGCCGGTCCCGCAGCCGGGTCCGCAGGGCCGGGAGCTCCAGCCCCTCCAGCAGCAGGTCGCGGTCGCGGCGGACGTAGGAGAGGGTGTTGAGGGTGAAGTCCTCGAGGGCGGTGGCCAGGTTGTCCTTGGCCGCGTCCATCCGCTTGCGGACGTCCTCTGGCTGGAGCCACTCGCCGCTGGCCACCTCGGTCCCGTCGACCCGGACCACGCCGTCGGGGTCGACCTCGACCTGGGTGCCCTCCTCCAGCTCGAAGATGCCCTGCCCGACCGCGTCGAGCAGCGGGATGCCCGCCTCGACCAGGACGGCCGGGCCGGCGTTGGGGTAGCGCCCGGAGATGCTCTGGGCGGCGTTGACGACGACCACCGGGGCCTTCTCGACCAGGGTCTCGGCGGCCACCCGGTCGATGTCGAGGTGGTCGACCACGGCCACGTCCCCTGGCTTGAGCCGCTTGACCAGGTTCTTGGTTCGCTTGTCGAGCCGGGCCGGACCGGACAGCCCGGTCGCCTGGGGCGCGGCCGGCGGCTCCCGGCGGGGCCATGGCGGGCGCAGCCTCATGGCCCGTCACCGCCGTTCTTGGCCGCCGTGGCCGCCGCCAGCAGCTCCTCGGCGTGGGCCTGGGCCAGGCCCGAGCCCTCCATGCCGGCCAGCATCCGCGACAGCTCCCCGACCCGCCCGGCGTCGTCAAGCAGGCGGACGTCGGTGCTGGTGGCGCCGTCGGCCGAGCGCTTCTCGACGGTGAAGTGGCGGTCGGCGTGGGCGGCGATCTGGGGCAGGTGGGTGACGACCAGCACCTGGTGGCGGCGGGCCAGCAGGGCCAGGCGGCGGCCGACGGCGGCGGCGGTGCGGCCGCCGACCCCGGCGTCGACCTCGTCGAAGACCAGGGTCGGGGTGCGGTCGACCCCGGCGAGCACGACCCGCAGGGCGAGCATGACCCGGGACAGCTCGCCCCCGGAGGCGGCCCGGCCGAGCGGGCGCAGGGGCGCCCCAGGGTGGGCGGCCAGCCGGAAGTCGACCCGGTCGAGGCCGTCCTCGGTCGCGGCCAGGCAGCGGCCGCCGACCTCGAGGCCTGCGTCGTCGAGGTCCTGCTCGACCGCGACCACGACCGTGGCGCTGGGCATGGCCAGGTCGGCCAGCTCGACCCGGATGGCCTCGGCGAGGCGGTCGGCCGCCTCCTGGCGGGCCTCGGTCAGGGCGGCTCCGGTCCCGGCCAGGTCGCGCCGGAGCTCGGCCGCCTCGGCCTCGAGGGCCTCCGAGCGCAGGGTCCCGCCCTCCAGCTCGGCCAGCCGGCGCGCGGCCTCGCCGGCGAAGGCGAGCACGGCCGCCTCGTCGTCGCCGTACTTGCGCTCCAGGTCGCGCAGCCGGGCCATGCGCAGGTTGACCGCTTCCAGGCGGGCCGGGTCGACCAGCACCGCCTCGGCGTAGGCGCGCAGGCTGGAGGCGAGGTCGCCGACCTCGGCGGCCAGCGCCTGGGCCCGCTCGGCCAGCTCGCCGAGGGCCCGGTCGTGGCCGCCCGGGCCGTGGACGGCCCTGGCCGCCGCGCCGAGGGCGGTGACCGCGCCGGCGTCCTCGTCGCCCTCCAGGAGCTGGTGGGCGAGGGCGGCCGCCTGCTGAAGGGCCTCGGCGTTCTCCAGCCGCTCGGCCTCGGCGGCCAGCTCGGCCGACTCCCCCACCCGGACCTGGGCGGCGTCGATCTCCTCCAGCTGGTGGCGGAGCAGGTCGATCTCGCGCTCCCGCTCGCGGGCCCTGGTGGCCAGGTCGTCCAGCTCGCGGGTGACGGTCCGCAGCCGCCGCCAGCCGGCGGCGAAGGCGGCCCGGGGCGCCAGCACCGGGTCGCCGGCGAAGCGGTCGAGCAGGTCGCGCTGGACCCCGGGGCGGAGCAGGTCCTGGAACTCGTGCTGGCCGTGGACCTCGACCAGGGGCCGGACCACCTCGGCGACGGCGGCGACGGTGGCCATGCGGCCCTGGAGCTGGGCCCGGCTGCGTCCCTCGACCAGGACCTGGCGGGCGACCACGACCTCGCCGTCCTCGTCGGTGACGTCGGCGCTCGCGAGGGCGGCGGCGACCTGGAGGTCGTCGCCGGTGCGCAGGCGGCCTTCGACCAGCGCGGCGGGCCGGCCGGCCCGGACCGCGCCAGGGTCGGCCCGCCCCCCGAGCAGCAGGGCGAGGGCGTCGACAACCATGGTCTTGCCGGCGCCGGTCTCGCCGGTGAGCACGTTGAGGCCGGCCGAGACCTCGAGGCGGGCATCATCGATGACCCCGAGGTCACGGATGCGAAGCTCGGCTAACATCACCTGCGATTCTAGCCCGCCTGGCCTAACCGGAGCCTGGCGCCGTCCACAGGGTCACGCCCAGGACGGATCTGGGGCACCCCCACGGGGGTGCCCCAGATCAGCCGGGGTTGGACTCGGTGTCGGTCGCGGGGGGGTCGGCCAGGCGGAACTTGGAGCGGACCAGACCGTAGAAGTCGGACCGCTCGATCCGGACGAGCAGGGCGTCGTGGCGGCCGCGGCGGACCTCGACGACCGCCCCAGGGGGCAGCTCGCGGGCGGCCCGGCCGTCGACGCTCTCGATCACCGAGTGGTCCGGCAGGACCTCCAGGCGCACCGCCTCGTCGGGGTGCAGGACCAGGGAACGGTTGAAGACCATGTGGGGCGCGATCGGGGTGAGCAGCAGCGCGTCCAGGCGGGGGGAGACGATCGGCCCTCCGGCCGAGAAGCTGTAGGCGGTCGAGCCGGTGGGCGAGGCCACCATCACCCCGTCGGCGGCGTAGCGGGCGAACTGGCCGCCGTCGCCCAGGCGGACCGAGACCGCGGCCAGCCGCTCCCTGGCCGCCTTCTCGAGCACGACGTCGTTGACGGCCAGGTCCTCGGCCGTCACCTGGCCGTCCACCAGCACCCTGGCCGCCAGGGTGGTGCGCCGCTCGACCCGGTAGCGGCCGGCCCGCACAGCGGCCAGGGCGTCGCGGAGGCCGCTGGGCTCGACCTCGGCCAGGAACCCGAGCCGGCCCGCGTTGACCCCGAGGGCCGGGACCTGCTCGGTCAGGACCAGGCCGAGGGCGCGCAGCAGGGTGCCGTCGCCGCCGAGGGCCACCACCAGGTCGAGCCCGGGGGCGAAGTCCGCCTCCTCGACACACGGCACGTCGTCGCCGACACAGCCGCGCTCGGAGACCAGGGTCCGCAGCTCGATCCCGTGCTCCTCGGCCCAGCCGGCGAGCAGCTTGCCCAGCTCGACCACCGGCGGCCTCCCCGGGTGCACCACCACCCCGACCTTCTTGAGACTACCCACCGGGGCACCCCCCTGGGGTTCCCCGGACCCCTCCGGTCATGACGCCGCTCCGGGGAGGGCGGCGCCCTCGGCCAGCGCCGCCTGGAGGGCGGTCTCGTCGAGGGAGTGGGCTCCGGCGCGGAGGTGGAGGAACAGCTCGAGGTTGCCGGCCGGGCCGGGGAGGGGTGAGGGGCAGATCCCGCCCACTCCGAGCCCGAGCGCCTGGCCGGCATCGGCCACGGTGCGGACGGCGGCCGCTCTGGCCGCCGGGTCGCGCACCACCCCGCCCCGGCCGACCGCCTCCCGGCCGGCCTCGAACTGGGGCTTGACCAGCAGCACCAGGTCGCCGTCGCGACGGGTCAGCCCGGCCAGGACGGGCAGGACCAGGCGCAGCGAGATGAACGACAGGTCGGCCACGGTCAGGTCGACCGGCCCGCCGACCAGCTCGGCGTCGAGCACGCGCACGTTGGTCCGGTCGAGCACCCTGACCCGCGGGTCCTGCCGCAGGCGGAGCTCGAGCTGACCGTAGCCGACGTCGACGGCCACCACCTCGGCCGCCCCGGCCTCCAGGAGCACGTCGGTGAAGCCGCCGGTGGAGGCGCCGGCGTCCAGGCAGCGCCGCCCGGCCACGGGCACGCCGAGCCGCTCGAGGGCCGGGGCCAGCTTGTCGCCACCGCGGCTGGCCCAGCGCCGGGCCGGGCCCGCCAGGGCGACCGGGTCGGCGGCGGAGACCAGGGTCGACGGCTTGGCCGCCACCGTCCCGGCGACCAGGACCCGCCCGTCGCGAATGGCCGCGGTGGCCGCCTCCCGGCTGGGCGCCAGACCCCGCCGGACCAGCTCGCGGTCCAGCCGCACCCGGGTCGCCACCGGGCCCCTACAGCGCCTCGAGGCGCTGGAGCTCGGCGAGGATGACGTTGTTGACCGCCTCGAAGGCATCCGCATGACTGGCCAGGTCGGCCTCGTCAAGCCCGGCGAGCGCCGCCTCGACCTCGGCCGCCGGGTCGGCGGCACCGCTGCCCTGCGACAGGGGCTCGGCTGGCCCGCTCACAACACCTCCCGCGACGGCGACAACCCGGCCAGTATAGGGACCGCGCCGGGTCGGTCAGGCCGACCCGGCGCTCGTGGACCCGGAGTCGCCCGACCCGGTGCTCTTCTTGCGGCGGGTGGCGGGCGAGGTGGCTGTCGAGCGCGTGCTCGCCCCGGCGGTCCGGGTCCGGGTCGAGGGCTTGGCCGTCCCGGGCTTCGCCGGCGTGGCCGTGCTCCTGGAGGCCCTTGACCTGGTGGTCCCCGTCGACGCCGTGGTCGCCTTGGCCGCCGCGGCCTTGCTGGCCCGCTCGACCTCCTGTTCGAGGGCGCGCACGCGCTGCTGGAGGCGGGCGACCTCGTCCCGGGTGGCCATGCCGAGGACGCCGAGCTGGCGCTTGACCTCCCGCTGGACCAGGCGGCTCATGGTCTCGCGGTTCTTCTGGGTGCGGCGCATCAGGTCCTCGGCGACCCGGCCGACCTGGGCCGACTGGACCTCGCCCTGCTTGGCGAGCAGCGCCGCCACCCGCTCGGCCTGGGTCCGGGTCAGGTCGCTGAGGCTCGCCAACGCCTGTAGGTACTGTTCCCTCCCGTTCGCCACTCTCACCACCTCCGCGCGTGTCCGGCGCCTGGATTCTGTCAGCGGCCCCAGAGCCGGTCAACGGACTCGGGTTGGCGGCCACCCCGTGTGGTAGAACCCGGGGAGCCGGAAGCAGAGACCAGGGAGGACGGGAGTGGCGACCAAGGCCGAGGTCGAGCGGCAGCTCGGGCTGCTGATGGCGCGCCTGGACGGCAACGAGGCCAACGTGCGCTCGGCCATCCCGACCCGCAAGGTCCTGTGCTGCCACGTCGCCGACCTGGGCGCCGACTGGTACTCGGTGGTCGAGAACGGGCACGTCTCCCAGCCCAGCGAGGCCCCGCCCAACGGCCGCGCCGACATCACCCTGCGGGTCGGCTCCGACGACCTGGTCGACCTGGTCGAGGGGCGGATCTCGTTCCTGTCCGCGTTCACCTCCGGCAAGGTCAAGGTGGACGCCAGCATCGTCGACCTGCTGCGGCTGCGCAGCCTCCTCTAGGGGTCAGATGCTCGGGCTCATCCCGATCCACGACGACAACCCGACCCGCCGCCCGGCGGTCGTCAACTGGACGCTCATCGCCATCAACGTGGTGGTGTTCTTCATCTCGCCGATCTCGCCGATCGACGTCGGCGGCGACGCCAACACCCCGGCCGGGTTCTGCCGCCAGCTCGCCTTCTTCCGGGAATGGGCGGCCATCCCGGTGGAGTTGGTCGACAACCACCCGCTGGACGTGACCGCCGGCCCTCCCTCGGGCGACCAGTGCGTGGCCGTGCGGCCCGACTACCACAAGATCCCGGCCCTGTCGGTGCTGACGGCCATGTTCCTGCACGGCGGGCTGCTCCATCTGGTCGGCAACATGCTGTTCCTGTTCGTGTTCGGCAACAACGTCGAGGACCGGCTCGGGCGGGTGCGCTACCTGCTCTTCTACCTGGCCTGCGGGTACCTGGCGACCTACGGGTTCGCCCTCGCCGACCCGACCAGCGAGCAGACCCTGGTCGGGGCGTCGGGCGCCATCGCCGGGGTGCTCGGCGCCTACCTGGTCCTGTTCCCCCGGGCCCGGGTGACCAGCCTGGTGCCGTTCCTGTTCTTCATCCCGGTCTGGCTCCCGGCCTGGGTCGTGCTCGGCTCCTGGTTCGTCCTGCAGTGGCTCTACTTCCAGGGCGCCGCCACCGCCGAGGGCGCCGGCGTGGCCTACCTGGCCCACGTCGTCGGGTTCGCGGCCGGCGTGGTCCTGATCATCCTCTTCGGCGGTCTTCGCGCCCGCCGCCCGCCACCCCCGCCCACCGGGTACTACTACCAGCAGCGCTAGTCGTCGCCGAGCTCCCGGACGATCGGGGGGTCGTGGTCGGGAGCCGAGCGGAACCCGAGGCGTCCCAGGAACCCCTCGGCCGCTCCCGGGGCGGCGACCAGGCCCAGGCCGGCGGCGCGGGCCTGGATGCAGGCGGCGGTGACCAGCCGGGTGCCGACCAGGCGGCCGCGCCAGGCCTCCTCGACCACCGGCCCGTCCAACAGGCCGAGCGTCCCCGCGGGGCGGACGTCGGCCGCGCCGACGACCCGCTCCTCGTCGATCGCCACCACCCGCAGCGGCTGGCCGGTCTCGGCAACCGGTGGCCCGCCGGTCACCGCCGGCGTCCCGCCCGGCCCGGTCTCCAGGAGACGGGCGGCGGCGGCCTGGTCGGGCGGGGCGGCGGGGCGGACGACCGGGCCGGGCGGGCCGAGCAGCCCGGCGACGTCGGCCAGGAGATGGTCGGGGGCGCTGGTGAGGTCGGGCAGGTCGGCGAGCGTGGTCACACCGCTGAGGACCAGGGCGGTCGACCAGCCGAGCCGGTGGGCGCCGTCCAGGTCGGTGTCGGCCCGGTCGCCGACCATGAGGTACGGGCCGGGGCCGATGGCGGCCGCGGCGGTGTCGAGCAGGGCCCGTTCCGGCTTGCCGGCGACCTCGGGCCGGACGCCGGTCGACGCCCGCAGCAGGGCCAGGGTCGCGCCGGCGCCGGGCCAGAACCCGTCGGGGGTCGGGAGGGTGGTGTCGGGGTTGCTGCCGACGAACCTGGCTCCGGCCCGGATGGCCAGGGTCGCGTCCCGGACCCGGCCGTAGGTCAGCTCCGGGTCGAACCCGACGGCCACCACCTCGGCCTCGCGCCATTCCGCCCCGTCGACCAGCCGCGCCCCAGCCCCCTCCAGCGCCTGGCGCAGCCCGGGGCCGCCGACCACCAGGACCCCGACCCCGTCCAGGCCGTCCCGCCCCCCGAGGAGCCGCACCGCCGCCTGGGCCGAGGTCAGCACCTCGCCCTCGGCGGCCTTGACCCCCAGCCGGTTGAGCTTCTCGGTCACCAGGTCGGGCGGACGGTAGGAGTTGTTGGTGACGAAGGCGACCTTGACCCCGAGGCCCCGCACCTGGTCGAGCGCCCCGGGCGCGGCCGGGACGACCTCGTCGCCCAGGTAGACGACACCGTCGAGGTCGAACACGATGCCCTGGAACCGGCCGGCCAGCGCCAGGGCGCCGGGGTGATCGGGGGTCTGGCGGTCGGTGTCGTCGATGATTGCCTCCGGGGGGTCGACGATGCGGGAGCAGCCCGGCTGGCGAGGGGCGGCCCCCGCTTGCTACAACACGGCCATGACCGACAACCCGAGCCCGGCGGCACCATGGTAGCCGCCGCCCCCTTCCGCGGCCTGCGCTTCGATCCCGCCGTCATCGGCGACCACGCCCAGGTCACCGCCCCTCCCTACGACGTCATCTCGCCCGAGGCGCGCGACGCCTACGAGGCTCAGAGCCCCTACAACGTCGTCCGGCTGATCCTGGCCCGCCCGGAGCACGACGACGCCCCCCAGGCCGAGCGCGACGGCAGCACCGACTACCGGCACGTTGGCGACCTGCTGGCCAGGTGGCTGGCCGATGGCGTCCTGCGCCGCGACCCGGGGCCCTGTCTCTACATCTACGAAGAGACCTATACGCTTCGCGGCACCCGCCGGGCCCAGCGGGGGGTGCTGGCCAGCATCGCCCTGGACGACACGGGGAGCTGGGTCGTGCCCCACGAGCGGACCATGACCGCCCCGGTGGCCGACCGGCTCCGGCTGCTGGAGGCGACCGAGGTCAACCTCTCCCCGGTGTTCGGCGTCTACGCCGGGGCCGGCGGGCCGGCGGCCGTGCTCGACGACGTGACCGGGACCGAGCCGGCCCTGGACTGCGTCGACGAGACCGGGGTCCGGCACCGGCTGTGGGCGGTGGCCGACCCGGAGCGGATCGCTGCCTGGCGCGAGCGCATGACCGCCCAGCGCGTGCTGATCGCCGACGGCCACCACCGCTACCGGACCTCGCTCGCCTACCGGGACGCCATGCGGGCGGCCAATGGCGGCCGGCCGGGCCCATGGGACGAGCTGCTGATGTTCCTGGTCGACGCCGACCTGCACGGCCCGGCCGTCCTGGCCATCCACCGGCTGCTGGCCGACGTCGACGGCGCCACCATCCTGGCCGGCCTGGAGGGCGACTTCGACGCCCGCCCGGCCGGCTCCCCGGCCGAGGCCGAGGAGCAGCTCGGCCGGCTCCCCGAGGAGGCGGTCGCCTTCGGCCTGTACGCGGACGGGCGGAGCTGGCTGCTGGTGGCCCGCGACCCGGCCGGCCTGGCCGCCGAGGCGGGCCGCGCCCGCCGCCTGCTCGACGTCGAGGTCCTGCACGGTCCGGTGCTGAGCAAGCGCCTCGGGGTGAGCGACTTCGAGGGCCGGGTCGTGTACGAGAGCGACCTCGCCGCCGCCGTCGCCGCCGTCGACAACGGCGCCGCGGCCAGCCTGGTCATCCTGCGCCCGGCCCGGTTCGCCACCGTCGCCGAGATCGCCGCCGGCGGCGAGACCCTCCCCCAGAAGACGACGTTCTTCTACCCGAAGCCTCGTGACGGGTTGGTGCTGCGACCCCTGGACTAAGGAGAACCCCCCTTGAGTGTGCTCGATGCCTTGCCCGATGGGATCACCGGGATCGACACCCACATGGGGGGCGCGTCGGAGATCACCGCCGGGTTCCTGCTCTCCGGTGAGCGGCCGGCGCTGATCGAGACGGGGCCGGCCAAGGTGGCCGGGGCGATCGCCGACGGGGTGGCCGGGGCCGGGCTCGACCCGGCCGACCTGGCCTGGATCGTGGTCACCCACATCCACCTCGACCACGCCGGCGGGGTTGGCGACCTGGTCCGGACCTTTCCCAACGCCACCGTGGTCGTGCACCCGGCCGGGGCCAGGCACCTGGTCGACCCGGCGCGGCTGCTGGCCAGCTCGGCCCGGGTCTACGGCCCGCTGATGGAGACCGTCTACGGCGGGCTCACCCCGGTCGAGGCCTCACGGATCAAGGCGGCCGAGGACGGCGAGGTCATCGACCTCGGCGGGCGCCGCCTGGAGCTGCTGCACGCCCCCGGGCACGCCAAGCACCACCTGGCGGTGTTCGAGCCCGACCAGGGGACGCTGTTCGCCGGCGACGGCGTCGGGGTGCTGCTGCCCTCGAACGGCGTGCTCCGCCCGGCGACGCCGCCGCCCGACTTCGACCGCGACCTCGCCGTGGCCAGCCTTCACCGGTTCGCCGAACGCAACCCGGCCCACCTGGTGCTGACCCACTTCGGCCCCATCACCCCCCCGGCCGAGCGCCTGGCCGAGGCCGAGGACAAGCTGCTGCGCTGGTGCGAGACAGCCGAGCAGGCCGCCAAGGAGCACGGCGCCGAGCTCGACCACATCGAAGCCGCCCTCCGCGAGCGGTTCGAGCGGGAGGAAGGCCACCACGCGGCCGACCCCGAACGGTTCGAGCTCCTCAACAGCTACGAGTCCAACGCCGCCGGCCTCCTCCGCTGGATCCAGCAACGCCAGGCCCGGTCCGACGAGGGGTAGCTGCCCGGCTGATGGTCCCGGGCTTGCGGTGGTTCGGGTGACGGTCTCCGACGAGGGGGTTCGGCCGTCGCTGCGCGCGTTCCGAGGGCGGCCGGCGACCGTGCCGGCGGCGTCTACTCGGAGGTGAGCCGCTCCAGGCGCTCGGCGGCGTCATGGAAGTCGGGGTCGGCCCGCAGCACCCGGGTGAAGGCTGCCCGGGCACGCGGGAGATCGCCGGCCTGCTCGGCCAGGGCGGCCTCGGCGTAGCCGAGTCGCAGGTGGTGGTCGGACAGTTCCGTCGGCCAACGGGCATGACGCCGGATGAGCGCCACGCCCGCGGCGGGCTGGCCGAGGTCGCCGTAGGCCGAGGCAGTCACCAGGAGCAGCTCGGCGGCCGTGTCCGGTTCCAGCTTGGAGCGATCAACCTGCTCGAACAGCGCGATCGCCCGCTCCGGCCGACCGAGGGCCCGTTCGATGTCAGCCTGCATGGCCGCCAGGTCCTGCCGACCCGAGATCCGCTGCGCCGCGGCCAGCTCCGTTCGAGCCGCCCGGAAGTCCCCCACCTGATACAGCGCGATCCCGAGCGCCTCCCGCACACTCGCCGCCCGCGGCGCCGCCCGCTTCGCCACCTTGGCGGCCCGCACCGCCGCCTCCGGGTCCCCATCCTCCGACAGCGCCACCACCGCATCCGCTAGCGCCCTCGCGGCATCAGCCACCGCATAGGGTCGCGCCGTCTCCCGCAACTCGTCCAACGCCTCCCCCGGCAGGATCTCGGAGACCCCGAACCCCTCCTCCTCCACCGCCCGCTCGTCCCGTCCACGGTCTCCGGGCCCGGGTCGCCGGTTCCCGGTACCGGGAGGCCGGTCGCCGGTGCTCGGCTGGCGTTTGCGGGAGTCGGGTCGCCCAGCGCCGGTTCCGGGACGTCCATCCCGGCTGGCCGGGCGGCGGGTGCCTGACCCGGGGCGTGCGTCTCCGCCGGCGGCGTGTCGGGCGCCGGTGCCAGAGCGCCGGTCACCACTTGCCGGGCGCCGGTCACCACTCGCCGGGCGCCGGTCACCACCATCGGGGTGCCGGGGGCCGGTTCCGGACCGGCGATCGCTGCTTCCCGGACGGTGCTCGCCACTCCCTGATCGACGGTCGTTGCTGTCGGGGCGCGACGCCGGGTCGCGACGACCACGGGTCGCCGAGCCGGCTCCGTGTCCTGCCGCCGGTCCGCCGTCCCGGCCCCTTGCCGGGTTCGTGCGTCCAGAGGCGGCGCCGCCGCGGGACCCAGGTTGGCTACGGGATCGAGGGTTGGAGGGGGTACGACCGCCAACGCCCCTGCCCGGCCGTCCGCCGGCGGGGCGCCCGGAACGATCCGGCTGCGCCTGGTTGTCCT
>Ga0207675_100002563_pt1 | contig 18003 bp, 17 predicted proteins | sample KBSSwiS42_FD_184305 | JGI IMG/M metagenome (GOLD analysis project Ga0207675, IMG submission 184305) | Switchgrass rhizosphere microbial communities from Kellogg Biological Station, Michigan, USA - KBS Switchgrass S4-2 (SPAdes) (version 2) | ecosystem: Host-associated > Plants > Roots >... | reverse complement strand
AGCGATCGGCACCGGCTGGCCTCACCTCGCCGCGTCACCGCTGCTGCAAGCGCTCGCGCAGACGAGCAGTCTGTCATATCCGGTCGCGGTCGGTGCGACGGCCGCGGTCGCCGGAATCGCGGAAACACCCGTGTTGCAGGCCTATCTCACCGCATTCTGCGGCAATCTCGTCTCCGCCGCGCTGCGCCTCGCACCGATCGGCCAGAGCGATGGCATCGCGGCGCTTGCCCAGTTGGAACCGACCATCTCGCACCAGGCGGAGCGCCTGCGCGTAACACCGTTCGAGACGATCGGCGCCGCGTCCCTGACGGTCGATTGGTGCAGCATGAAACACGAAACCCAGGAAACGAGGTTGTTCCGGTCATGAGCCTTCCCGTTCGCATCGGTGTCGGTGGCCCAGTCGGTTCCGGCAAGACCGCCCTGCTTGAGCGCCTGTGCCGCTGCCTCGCCGACAGCTACGAGATCGCCGTCATCACCAACGACATCTATACCAGCGAGGACGCCAAGTTCCTGACCAGGTCGGGCGCGCTGCCGATCGAGCGCATCGCCGGCGTCGAGACCGGCGGCTGCCCGCATACCGCGATCCGCGAGGATGCCTCGATCAACCTGGCCGCGGTCGATGACATGTGCGCCAAGTTCCCGCAGCTCGAGCTGCTGTTCGTGGAATCCGGCGGCGACAATTTGAGCGCCACCTTTTCGCCGGAACTGGCGGACATCACGCTCTATGTCATCGACGTGTCGGCCGGCGACAAGATCCCGCGCAAGGGCGGGCCGGGCATCACGCGTTCCGACATCCTCATCGTCAACAAGACCGACATCGCACCGCTGGTGCGCGCCGACCTCGATTTGATGGCGCGCGATGCCGCGGTTAAGCGCGGCGACAAGCCGGTGGTATTCTCCAACATGCGCACCGGCGATGGGCTGGAACAGATTGTTACGCTGATCCTGGAGCTGAGCGGCTTGCCGTCGCGCCGCGCCCGGTTCGTGCACGACCTGCCGCCGCTGACGGAATGGCGGCAGGTCTGAGGCGTTGCATCGCCCGCGTTGTTCTTGAAACGCTAAAAGAGTAAGATTGGGGCATGGAAGGCACCTCGATACCAGTCCGCCGCTCCCGTGCCCGCACGCAAGCGGTGGCCAACCGGATCCGGCAGCAGATCCTGTCCGGGGCGTGGGCCGATGGCCGCCTGCTGCCGTCCGAGCGCGATATGGCGAGCCAGTTCGGCATCGCGCGCAATACCCTGCGGCGGATCATCCGGCAGCTCGAGGCCGAGGGGCTGGTCGAGAGCCAGCCGGGCCGCGGCAGCGTTGTGCGGCTGTCGCCCCTGGGCGATCAGATGAGCCGCGCCGACATCGCGCCCGCTGCCACGCATGCAAGCCAGGCCGAACTCCTGGAGATGCGCGCGCTGCTGGAGCCGCTGGTGGCTGGGCTGGCCGCCAGCCGGGCGACGCCGGAGGATATCTTCGCCTTGGAAGCCGCCTACCAGAAAGCGGTCGACGCCAAGGAGCCGGCGACGCTGGATCATTGGGTCGCAGAACTGCACCGCGCTCTCTGGCATGCGACGGGCAACGCGGCTCTGCTTGACTGGTACGAGGCTGTCGACAAGCAGCTCCCCCGCCGCACTGTGACGGCGGACTTGCGCGCCAGCTATCTCAAGAACCTGACCGCGCTGGTCGCCGCCGTGCACGAGCGCAATGCGAGTCTGGCAAGCGACCTGATGCGCAATCTCATGCGCAGGCGCGAAACCTCGCGGCCGCTCGTGGCGGTCGAAGCCTAGCCGAATGCTGACCGGCGCTTGTCATTGCGGCGCGGTGCGCGTGACGATCCCGCGCAAGCCACGCACCGTCACGGACTGCAATTGCTCGATCTGCCGCCGCTATGGCGTTCTGTGGGCCTATTACAGGCTGCCGACCGTGCGGGTCGAGGCCAAGCGCGGGACGATGGAATCCTACGCCTGGGGCCGCAAGTCGCTGAAGTTCGTCCGCTGCAAGTCATGCGGCTGCATCGTCGTTTGGCAGCCGATCAAGCCCCGTGAGAAGAGCTGGATGGGCGTCAACTACCGCAATTTCGCACTGGACCTGCTGAATGCCGTGCGCATCCGCAAGCTCGACGGCGCGGCCTGGGACGGCCACACACACTGACTGTCAGTCGGCGGTGTCCGCGGCGCGCGCCGTGATGATGACATTCACCTGCATGGCGGTCGCATCGCCTGGGTCGAGTTCCGTGCGCACCGGGATCGGGCCAGCGACGCCGGCCTGCTCAATTGCGGTGGCCGACAACTGTGTCAGCAGGAACAGCTTGCCCCAGCGGTCGGCGTCGCTGGCCGCGACGCCTCGGCCTTGCACCATGATCTCGTTCGGAAAAGCCCGCAGTGCGCCGCCGAGCGCGAACAGCAGGCCGTCCTTTTTCGTGCCGCCACCGTCGCCCAGCTCCGAAATCAGAGTACTGACGGGCAGCCTGACGATCACGCGGTCGCCGTCGCCCGAGAGGTCGAGATCGGCCAGCTTCGGATCCTTGGCGAACGAGGCCCTGAGCAGCGTCAGCAGATAGTTAGGGCTGCGCGCCGGCTCGGCGCTTTCCGACGTCATGCCGCGTTCCACCGGCTGCGGCGCCTGCAGGTCGAGGTTGGCGCGGCCGGGGATCGAGCCGATGATCTTCTGGAACTTGTCCTTGTCGAGCGAGACCATCGAGAACAGCAGCACGAAGCAGGCCAGCAGGCAGCTCACGAAGTCCGCGAAGCTCATGAGCCAAGGCGGCTGCAAGCCTTCCTCGGGTGGGGTAATGGTCTTCGGCTGGAGCGGCTTGAAAGGTGCGACACTCATTGCACCTGCTCCCCGGCGCTGGAGGGCAGCGATTCGATCGCCGGCGCGAGCGCGACCGCGATGCCGATGGCCTTGGGATCGCAGGCCGCGATGCCGATCGAGAATTGCTTGAGCGGCGCCTTCTCGGCGGCGAGCGCGGCGCCGATTGCCACCGCGCGGGCGCGCAGCGCGTCGCTGGGCTCGGTGGCGCACAGCCGCATCTCGATCTGCGGCGTCAGGCGTTGCGGAATCCCGGAGAGCGAGTTCACCACTTCGCGCAGCACCGTCGGAAAGATCGGCGCCATGGTCGTGCCGTCCGCGGCAAACGCCAACTCCGCCGGCAGCCACAGCACCTGATGGTCGGAGGCCGGCCCCTTCTTGCCGCCCATCAGCGGCACCAGGGACTGGATGCGATGGGTGAGGCCCTCGATATAGGCGCGCGCGATCTCCTCGTCCTTCTTCGCAGGCACGTCCTCGGTCGTCACGGCGTTGCCGGAGAACGCCTCTTGCACGCTGGCGATCGCCGAGTCCGATTTCGTCTTGTCCCGGATCGAAATGCTGGTCAGCACGATGAAAAAGGTGAGGATGAGGATGATGAGCCCGACGAAGGTCGGCAGGCTGGGATTACGCGATTGGCCCGCCGTCGCATGCGGCACCGACACCACCGGCACGCGCCAGCGCATGGCCTGGGTCAGGCTCGCCTCTGCCGGTTTCGCGGCGCTCTCGGGCGCCGCTGTCGCGGTCGTGTCGCTGATTGCATCCATGGGATCGGGAGCCGGTCGCCCGCAGCCAAAACGTGGCTCCCATCCACACATATTATGCTTAAGAAGACCTTAATTCCGGCCTTTCAGGCCTCGTAGATCGCGAGGCCGAGCAGCGCATCCACCAGCGTGCCGTCGCTCGAGAGCGGCAGCAACATGACGTGGTAGGAGATGAATTCCTTGGTCGGATGATCCCAAGCCAGATTGGTGCGCCGGACTCGGACGCGCCGATCGAGGCAATCGAGATAGTGGCGGGTCATGTCGTCCGGCGGCGTCCCGGTCATGTATTCGTCGAGATATTGTCCGGGCCGAACGCGCTCACGCGCGGTGATGGAAGCACCCAGCAGGCGAAAGCGGAATCGCGGCGGCGCGCCGTCCGCGCGCACCACATCCACGAGGAAGATATTGGGCAACAGGCCAACAGGGAGTCCGACCGGATCGATCTCGGCGCGCTTTGGCAAACGGTCCAAGCGTTGCGCCAGATTGCTCCAGTATTCGAGCAGCAGCGCCCACCTGCGGTCGGCGTTGCTCGCGATCCATTGCCCCGCAGCAGGATCGAGCTCAACAAACAAAACCATTGAACCTAACGCAACGTCCCCGGCGCCATACTAGCGCCGCGGTCGTAACAGCGCCAGCGCCGTCACAGTGCGGCGCGCAGCCAGCTCTTGAAGCGTTGCAGCGGCGGCAGCTCCGCCTTGTCGGCGGGGTGAACGAGGTAGTAGGCGAAGTCGCCCTTCCACTCTTCGTTCGCCAGGCGCACCAGCCGGCCGGCAGCCAGGTCGGTTGCCACCAGCGCTGCCGGCGCGAGCGCGATGCCGAGACCGGCCAGCGCCGCATCCAGCGCCAACGCCGTCTGGTTGAAGCGCGGCCCCTTGCGCCAGTCGATGTCCTCCAGGCCGCTCGCCTTCAGCCACATCTTCCAGCTCGGCACTGCCGGGTCACGGTCGACACTGACATCGTGCAGCAAGGGCGCTTCGGTGAAGACGCGCGCCGGGTTCCGCTGGCCATAGCGCATCAACAGCTCCGGGCTGCAGACCGGGAACATGCGGTCCTCCAGCAGCAGCTCGATGCTGAGTCCTGGATAGTCGCCACTGCCGTAGCGGATCGCCAGATCCACCTCGTCCCTGGAGAAGTCGGTCAGCTCGATGCTGGCTTTGACATCGACCTCGATGCCGGGATTGCGCTCCAGGAACCCGCCGAGGCGCGGCAACAGCCACTTGGTGGCGAAGGATGGGGCGACCGAGATCGACAGGCTCCCTTTGCCGGGGGCGCTGTCGTCGATCGAGGCGATGGTGCCCTTCAGGTGCTCGAACGCCTGGGTGATGCCGGGGAGCAAACGCGCGCCCTGCGGTGTTAGGACCAGACCCTTTGGCGTGCGCTCGAACAGCTTGAAATCCAGCTCTTCTTCGAGCTGGCGGATCTGAAGACTGACAGCGGAGGCCGTCACATGAAGTTCTTCCGCCGCCGCGGCAAAGCTGCGGTGGCGCGCTGCCGCCCAGAAGGCGCGCAGGGCGTTCAAGGAAGGCAAGCGACGGATCCGTTTCGCCATAAGAAAAACTCTCCCTCGTCGCAATTTCTTCTAGTTTGTCTATTGAATTAGTAGAGATAAAGTTTCCGTGCCTGTCAAGGCCGCTGCGGAGAGCCGCCGCCGCGAACCGAAATCGGAGGCTAACATGCTGAAATCTGGAAGGAAACTCGTGGGATCGGTGGTCGCCCTGGCGCTCGCCGCGGGGTTCGCGAGCAGCGCCGCCCTGGCCGAAACCACCCTTCTCAACGTCTCGTACGACCCGACCCGCGAGTTCTACCAGGCCTATAACGAGGCCTTCGCCGCCCATTGGAAGAAGGAGACCGGCGAGGACCTGACGATCGAGGCCTCCCACGGCGGTTCGGGCAAGCAGGCCCGCGCGGTGATCGACGGCCTGGAAGCGGATGTCGTCACCCTCGCCCTCGCCTACGACATCGACCAGATCGCCGAAAAGGGCGGGCTGATCGCGCCGGATTGGCAGAAGCGCCTACCGCACAATTCGTCGCCCTACACCTCGACCATCGTGTTCCTGGTGCGCAAGGGCAACCCCAAGGGCATCCACGACTGGGCCGACCTGGTGAAGGAAGGCGTCGAGGTCATCACGCCGAACCCGAAGACCTCGGGCGGCGCGCGCTGGAACTATCTGGCGGCCTGGGGCTATGCCCTGAAGCAAAACGGCGGCGACGAAGCCAAGGCGCAGGAGTTCGTCACGCAGCTGTACAAGCATGTGCCGGTGCTCGATACCGGTGCGCGCGGCAGCACCACGACGTTCGTTCAGCGCGAGATTGGCGACGTGCTGCTGGCCTGGGAAAACGAAGCCTTCCTTGCCATCAAGGAACTAGGCCCGGACAAGGTGGAGCTGGTGGTTCCCAGCCTGTCGATCCTGGCCGAACCGCCCGTCGCGGTGGTCGACAAGATCGTCGACGAAAAGGGCACCCGCAAGCAGGCGGAAGCGTACTTGAACTATCTCTATTCGCCGGAAGGCCAGGAACTGGCGGCGAAGAACTTCTATCGTCCGACCGATCCGAAGGTGGCGGCCGCGCATGAGAAGGACTTCCCGAAGCTCGATCTGCTCACCATCGCCGACTTCGGTGGATGGAAGGCCGCGCAGGATCACCATTTCAACGATGGCGGGGTATTCGACCAGATCTATAAGCCGGGAAACTGAGACCGCACATTAGGGTCTCTCGAACGGAAGGAGCTTACGAAGCGAGCGCGCGACAAGGAACACCAGCGCGCTCGCCCTCTTTTCAGGCAAAAGAAATTTCATAGATGGGGACGGCCATGACGACGACAGCCAGAGAAGATGCCAAGCACAAACGTCCACAAGACATCGCGATTATCGGCGCGGGCTTCACCGGATCGCTCCTTGCGCTGCATCTGCTGCAGCGCTGCCAGCCGGGCGACCGGATCTACCTCATCGAGCGCAACGCGCAATTCGGCCGCGGCCTCGCCTATTCCACCGGCAATCCCAACCACCTGCTGAACGTCCGCGCCGGCAACATGAGCGCCTATGCGGACCAGCCGGATCATTTCGTGCAGTGGCTGCGCCGCCTGCCGAAGGCGACCCAGGCCTTGCTCAACGAGTATCCGACCGTCACGACCTTCGTGCCGCGCGGGCTCTATGGCTCCTACATCCAGCAGCAGCTGGGCGAGGAGATCTGGCGCCGCGGCCATGGCTCCAACCTCTATCTGGTGACGGACGAGGCGGTGCGGGTGCATCGCGAGCCGGCCAAGGGCCGCGCCAAGCCGCTGTCGGTGGAACTCGGCGTCGGGCGCAAGCTGCCGGTCGATCGCTGCGTGCTGGCGACCGGCAACCTGCTGCCATCCAAGAACAAGGGCGCGATCATCGGCAATCCGTGGGACGAGAAGGCGCTGAGCAACCTCGAGCCGCAGTCGGACGTGGTCGTGCTCGGCACCGGCCTCACCATGGTCGATACCGTGATCTCTTTGCTGGATCGCGGCCACAAGGGACGCATCGTCGCCGTCTCGCGCCGCGGCTTGCTGCCGCGGCTGCATCTCAGCGCCGGTCTGGACGATCTGCCACGCCCCTGGCAGTTCGACACGCCGCCGCAGGGTCACAACGTTCTGAAACTGCTGCGCCACATCCGTGCAGCGATCCGCGAGGCGGCGTCGCAAGGCCACGACTGGCGCATCGTGATCGACGGCCTGCGCTCGCACACCCAGCGCCTGTGGCAGGAGATGCCGACTGCAGAACGGGCGCGCTTCCTGCGCCATCTGCGCCCTTATTGGGACGTGCACCGCCACCGCAGCGCGACCCGCGTCATGGCCCGCATCCTGGAGGCGATCCAGCGCCGGCAGTTGATGGTGGTCGCGGGTCGCATCGATTCCATGACACCGACGGCCGATCAAATCGCGGTTACGATCCGGCCGCGCGGCAAGGATGGGCGCCTCAGCCTCAACGCACAGCGCGTGTTGGATTGCACCGCGCTGACGCCGGACCTCTCCAAGCTCGAGCTGCCGCTGCTGCGCGAGCTGATTGCGAGCGGCGCGGCCAGGCCGGATGCGCTCGCGCTCGGCCTCGACGTCGCGCCGACCGGCGCGATGATCGACGCCAAGGGCAAGCCGGCCAAGGATCTGTTCGCGGTCGGGCCGATCACGCGTGGCACGTTCTGGGAAATCACCGCCGTGCCCGACATCCGCATCGCGTGCGAAACTCTGGCTGAGCATCTCTTGCCGTTGTCGCGCATCAACGCCGAACAGCAACGCGCGCGGGCGTAGCAGCGCGAGCTAACCTCTCGCACTGCGCAAGAACTCCTCGGTTGTGATGCAAACCACAGTGCGTAGAGTTTGAATCACAGATTGAAACGCAACGGCAGTGTGAAATGAGGGAGGACGCGATGTGTTGATGCTCACCCAGTCGCATTGCGTCCCCGCTTTCTAGGCCGGGATAGCACGTCACCAACATCATCCGAATTGAAACGCGCGATTCCTGCAATTGCGCGCATGGAGAAACTCATGTCCAAGGTTCGCAACACACTCGCCTTTCTGGCGCTCGGAGTCGGCTTGCATACCAGCCTTGCCCAGGCTGACGAGACCATCACCATCGCCTACCAGACCGGCTTCTCGCCCTTCGTGCGGGCGGTGGCGTCCGGCGAGATCGAAAAGATCCCGGGTGTCCAGGTCGAGTTCCGGCAGTTCAACTCCGGCGCCGAGATCTTCGCCGCCATCGCGTCCGGCGACGTGCAGATCGGCGATGTCGGCTCCAGCCCGTTCGCCGCTTCCACCAGCAAGGGCATCGACGTCAAGGCGATCTACATCAGCGGCGCCGCCGGCGAGGACGAGGCGCTGGTCGCCCGAAACGGCAGCGGCATCAAGAAGCTGGAGGACCTGAAGGGCAAGCGCCTGGCCGCCGCGCCGGTCTCGACCGATCACTTCATGCTGCTGAGCACGCTGAAGCAGCTCGGCATCAAGCCGGACGAGGCGACGGTGCTGGCCATCCCGCAGCCGGAGATCGTGGCAGCCTGGCAGCGCGGCGACATCGACGCGGCGTTCGTGTGGGATCCCGCGCTCGGCAAGCTGCTGGAAAACGGCGAGCGCTTGCTGACCGCCAAGGAGGCGGCCGACCGCGGCGCCGTCACCTTCGGCGCCCTGGTCGCCACCGCCGATCTGATCAAGAACCAGCCCGAGTTCCTGCAGAACTTCGTCGGCATCGTCGACAAGTACTATCGCGACCTGGCGCAGAACCCCGGCAGGTGGACACCGGAGTCGGAGAACGTGCAGGCCCTGTCCAAGTTCAGCGGCGCCAAGCCGGAGGACATCGCCGGCCGCATCGCCGTCTCGGTCTATGTCCCCGCCAGCGAGCAGGCGAGCCCAACCTGGCTGGGCGGTGGCAAGGACAGCAAGCTCGCCCAGGTGCTGCACGACACCGCCGAGTTCCTCAAGGAACAGCAGAAGATCACCACGGTGCTGGACGACTACTCGGCCTTCATCGACCCGCGCTTCGTCTCGGCCACCCTCGCCTCCAACTAGGCGCACGATCATGACACTCGCGATCGAGCATGGCAGCGTGACCTATCGGAGCCAGGACCAGAGCATGGTCCAGGCGCTGGCGGACATCACGCTCGAGATCCCGGAACGCGGGCTGGTAGTGGCGCTCGGCGCATCGGGCTGCGGCAAGACCTCGCTGCTCAACGTGATGGCCGGCTTCCAGCCGCTGACCTCCGGCAGTGCCACTTTCGACGGCCGGCCGATCGCAGGGCCGGGGCGCGATCGCGGTGTCGTGTTCCAGAAGGACACGCTCTATCCCTGGCTGAACGTGCGCGACAATGTCGCGTTCGGGCTGCGGCTCCAGGGATGGAACTCGGCTGCGCGGCACACCCGCGCAGCCGAACTTCTCGACCTGGTGGAGTTGGGCGACTTCGCCGCCGCCGCGCCGCACCAACTATCCGGCGGTATGCGCCAGCGCGTCGGCCTGGCGCGGGCGCTCGCCACCGACCCCAAGGTCCTGCTGATGGACGAGCCGTTCGGCGCGCTCGATTCCCTCACCCGCGAGACCATGCAGGAGCTGCTGGTCGAGGTGTGGGCGCGGACCCGCAAGACCATCTTTTTCATCACCCACGCGATCGAGGAGGCGCTGTTCCTCGGCACCGAGATCGTTGTGATGTCGCCGCGCCCGGGCCGCATCGTCCGGCGCTACCGCCTCGATTTCGTGCACCGCTTCGCCCAGGGCGAAGATGCCGCCGCCGTGCGCAGCGACCCTGCGTTCATCGCGCTGCGCGAAGAGATCCGCACCCTCATCCACGACACCGGGAGACGCCGCCATGAGCGACCTCAGCTTGATCGCGCGGCGTGAGGCGCTGCAGCGCGAAGCCGCTCCGTCCGTCAACGTCTTCGCCCTCGTACGCCATCTGCCGATCGGGCTTTATTCGTCGCTCGGCCTGATCGCCGCGTGGACGCTGGCGAGCGAGTTCCAGCTCGCTCCCGCGCTGTTCCTGCCCTCGCCGATCACGGTGTTGCGGCAGTTCGCGATCGTGGCGACCGATGGTTTCTCGAATGCCACCCTGGCGCAGCATGCCGGCACCAGCCTGTTCCGCGTGCTGGCCGCGTTCGCCATCGCCGCCAGCATCGGCATTCCGCTCGGCCTTGCCATGGGCATCAATCGCTGGGTGCGCGGCGTGTTCGATCCGCCGATCAGCTTCTATTGGCCGATCCCGCCGCTCGCCTACCTGCCGCTGATCATCATCTGGCTCGGCATCGGCGAGACCGCCAAGATCGCGCTCATCACCCTTGCCATGCTGGCGCCGATCGTGGTGTCGGCGCAGGCCGGCGTGCGATCGGTGTCCGTCGGCCGCATCCAGGCAGCACTGTCGCTCGGCGCCACTAAGCGGCAGGTGTTCCTGCATGTGATCGCGCGCGGCGCGCTGCCGGAGATCCTGACCGGTCTGCGCATCGCCATCGGCGCCGGCTGGGGGACTTTGGTGGCCGCCGAGTTGGTCGCCGCCACCAAGGGCCTCGGCTTCATGACCCTCTCGGCCGCGCAGTTCCTGGTCACCGAAGTCGTTTTCGTCGGCATCTTTTCGATCGCCGCGCTCGCCCTCACCTGCCTCGCCGCCATCCGCCTCCTGGAGCGCCTGCTGACGCCCTGGAAAGGCAAGGACTGATCCGCAGCTCTCGACCCATCCGCAACCCTCAACTCTCGGAGACCGCCATGAGCACCGTCATCCTGCGACATGCCCCGCAAGCCTTCCCCAACCTTGCGGTCACGCCACTCAACCCGACCTTTGCCGCGCTGATCGAGAACATCGACCTCGCCCGCGAGCAAAGCGAACACACCATTGCGATGATCCGCGCGGCGCTGGTGGAGCACAAGCTGCTGGTGTTCCGCGGCCAGCGCATCTCGCCCCAGCAACAGCGCGACTTCGCCGCGCGTTTTGGCGCGCTGCACGTTCATCCTCTGCTGAACCACGACGCCGATCTCAAGGAGATCATCGTGCTCAACTACGACCGCAGCCGGCCGCCGGAGAAGGACGAGTGGCACACCGACGTGACCTTCATCGAGACGCCGCCCCTGGGCTCGATCCTCTACGGCGCGGTGATCCCGGAGACCGGCGGCGATACCCTGTTCGCCGACCTGGCGGCCGCCTACGCCGCCTTGTCGGAGCCGGTGCGATCGCTGTTGGACGGTCTGCGCGCGACTCATGATTTTCGCAAGAGCTTCCGCGCCAGCACCTACTACGGTGAGGACAACGTCAAGTGGGACAATGCCCGCAAGAACAACCCGCCGGTCAGCCACCCGGTGGTGCGCACGCATCCGGAATCCGGCATCAAGAGCCTGTTCGTGAACGAGGGCTTCACGACCGCGATCGAAGGCCTCAATGCCGACGAGAGCCAGACCCTGCTCGACTTCCTGATCCGTCACCAGGCCAAGCCGCAGTTCGTCTACCGGCACCGCTGGCAGGCCGGCGACGTCCTGTTCTGGGACAACCGCGCGACCCAGCACATGGTAGTGGCGGACTACTGGCCGCAGCACCGCCGCATGCACCGCGCTACGGTGTTGGGAGATCGCCCGGTTTAACGCCGGTTTGCCGAGAGCATGCCCCACAGTCCGGCGGAGGCGATCCGCCGGACTTTTCTCTTGGACTTAGAACTTGTCCGGTGGATAGGGACGCACATTCGGATCGGCGAGACTGATCGCGAGATCGACGGTCGCGCCGTCGCCGCTGAGGGGAAAGAACCCGGTCTCGTTCGCCCCGATGGCGCCCTTGGCCCCCTCCCACTCCACCTTGTTCCATTCGTAGTAGGCGAACACCGGTGCCTGCGTTTCGACTAGCCGTCGATAGCATTCTTGCAGCAGGGGTTCGACCGCGAAGTTGCAATCCTCGAGATAGCGATTGGTGAAGTCGGATCCGTTGTCCTCGACCACTTGCGTGCCAACCAGGCGATACCGCACGCGCAGGGGCGACGCCTCGATGTCCGCGATCACCAGATACGGCAGCAATCGGGGAATCTCGACCGGATCGATCGCCGCACGCGTCGGCAGCGATCCGTTGCGGCGCTTGCTTTGCCAATAGCGATGCAGCGCCTCAACCCGGAGAGAGGTGATCTGCCCGGCCTCGATCAACGTGGAACGAGATGCCATGTCCCTCGCCGCTCTACTGACTGGCGCATTCTGATGCGTTCATGCGCCAGCGTCCATCTGCGAAGAGGATCTAGCCGCGCGGCGAAGCGTCGTACTGGTATTTGGTGACGTCGTTGGCTCCGATCCCGAGCAACTGCACGTCATAGCCCCAGAGGTCGGCGACATAGCCGAGCACGGCCCGCGCATTGTCCTCTGCCAGCGGCACGTCGTTGTGCAGGTTGTGCGTCAGCACCAAGCGGCGGCTGCCCTTGAGGTCGACGTCCGAGACCTGGATGTTGGGATCGCGCTCGCCCGGATCGTACTGGCGCGCCAGGGCACGGCGCACGCGGGCATAGCCGCGCTCGTCGTGGATCGCATCGACCAGGTAGTGCGGCGCTTCGCTCTGGTCGGCCAGCTTGAACAGCCGCATCTTGCGCATCAAGTTAGGGCTGAGATACTGCGCGATGCAGGAATCGTCGCGGAAGTTCGCCCACACCGTCTTCAGCGTGCCCATCACGTCGCCGTTGCCGGCAATCTCCGGCAGGTATTCGCGGTCTTCCGCGGTCGGCTCGGTCACGACGCGCTCGATGTCGGACATCATGTTGAAGCCAAGGGCGTAAGGGTTGAGGCCGGAATAGCGCCGGTCGTCGAAGTCCGGCTGGAACACCACGTTGGCCTGGCTCGACAGGAACTCGAGCATCGAGCCTTCGCTGATCTTCCCGAGGTCATAGAGCCGGTTCATGATCCGGTAGTGAACGTAGGTCGCGCAGCCCTCGTTCATCATCTTGGTCTGCTTCTGCGGATAGAAATACTGCGCGATGTTGCGCACGATGCGCACCAGCTCGCGCTCCCAGTCCTTGAGCGCTGGCGAGAACTTCTCGATGAAATAGAGCAGGTTCTCTTCCGGCAGGCCAAGCTTGCGCCGGGCCAGCTCCATCTCGGGCGTGACCGCGCTTTCGGGCTTCGGCTTCTTGGGCAGGGTGCGCCACAGGTCGTTATAGGTGGTGCGCTGGTGCTCCAGCCGCTCCTCTGCGCGCTTCTTCTCGGCCGCGAAGCTCGGCCGCGCGCGCCGGCCGTAGCGGTTGACCGAATGGTCCATCAGCGCGTGCGCCGCATCGATCACCCGCTCGACCGCGGCGATGCCGTTCTGCTCCTCGCAGCGCGACACGTAGGCCTTGGCGAAATTGAGGTAATCGAGGATGCCGTCCGCGTCGGTCCACTCCTTGAACAGGTAGTTGTTCTTGAAGAAGTGATTGTGGCCGAAGGCGGCATGGGCCATGACCAGCGCCTGCATGGTCATGGTGTTCTCTTCCATGACGTAGCAGATGCAGGGGTTGGAGTTGATGACGATCTCGTAGGCAAGGCCCGAATAGCCCTTGCGATACATGGTCTCGTCGCGCGTGAAGCGCTTGCCGAACGACCAGTGGTGATAGAACACCGGCATGCCGATGGAGGAATAAGCGTCCAGCATCTGCTCGGAGCTGATCATCTCCACCTGGACCGGATAAGGGTCGAGGCCGAGTTCGTTGATCGCAATGTCCTCGATCGCGTCAAAAGTGCGCTTCAGGGTATCGAATTTCCACTCTCCAGTCTCGAAGAGCAGATTGCCTTTCGGGCGCGCGCCCGCGATGGCGGAGCGGTCAGACGACATCACGCAACCTTCTGGTTCTTGGCAAACAATTGATGGAAGACGGGGAAGATGTCCGACTTGGAGAACACCCGTTTCATGACGAAGTTGAGCGTGACGTCGGCCACCGTCTTGTAGTCGCGCCACAGCAGGCTGGCGTTGCCTTCGGAACGGAACATGCCGGCTTCGCGCTCGTCCACCACTTCGATATAGGCGTAGTACTGGCACAGCGGCAGCAGTTCGTCGCGCAGGATGCGTGTGCAGGTCTCGCTGTCGCTCGGGTAGTTGTCGCCGTCCGACGCCTGCGCCGCATAGATGTTCCAGGCATCGGTCGGATAGCGCTCCTCGATGATGCGCTTCATCTCGGCCAGCGCGCTCGAGACCACCGTGCCGCCGGTCTCGGCCGAGCGGAAGAACGTCTCCTCGTCCACCTCCTTCGCTTCCGAGGTGTGGCGGATGAAGACCACGTCGACATGGTCGTATTTGCGCGACAGGAACAGGTGGAGCAGCAGGAAGAACCGCTTGGCGAGGTCCTTCATGTATTCGCTCATCGAGCCGGACACGTCCATCAGGCAGAACATGACGGCGCGCGCGTTCGGCTTCGGCGTCGGCTCATAGCGATTGAAGCGCAAGTCGACCGGATCGATGAAAGCGATGCGCTTCATCCGCCGCTCAAGCTGGTTCTGCACGATGCGCAGTTCTGCCAGCTTCTTTTCTTCGGCTTCCGAACGCGGGTCCTTGGCTTCCAACTCGGCAATGCCCGTGAGGACCACCGACATCTCGTCGAGGGTCGGCCGGTGCAGCGAGATGCGGCGCGCCAGGCTGTGCCGCATGGTGCGCACCAGGTTGATGTTGCGCGGCGAGCCGCTGGCGGTGAAGCCGGCGCGCGTCGTCTGGTACGCGACCGTTTCCTTCAGGTAGGTCTTGACGAGGTCCGGCAGCTCGAGCTCGTCGAACAGGATGTCGAGATACTCGTCGCGGGTCAGGGTGAAGCGGAAATCGTCCTCGCCCTCGCCGTCCGGGCTGCCTTCCTTGCTGCGTCCGCCGCCGCCACCGCCTTCCGGCTTGGGCAGCTGGTCGCCGGCGACGAACTCCTTGTTGCCGGGATGGACGTGCTCGCGGTTGCCGCCCTGGTTGGAGTGATGGAAGCGCGGCTCCTGGATGCGCTTGCGCGGGATGTTGACGACTTCCTTGGTGTCAACGTCACCCAGGGCCCGCTCCTTGATCGAGCGGACCACCGCCTCCTTGATGTTCTCCCGCACCATCCGGATGAAGCGCTGCCGGTTGGTGTGACTCCTGCCTTTCGGGTTCAGCCGCCGGTCGACGATATTCATGCGCTCTCCCTCGGCGGACCCCTCAGCTTAACCGGCCTTGTTCACCCGCATATACCATTCGACCAGGCGGCGGGTCTGCCGGGCGGTGTAGTTGCGGCTGACCATGCGCGCGACGAAGTCGGTGTGCTTCTTCTCGGTGTCCTTGTCGCCCTTGGTGGAGAAGCTGATCACCGGCAGCAGGTCCTCGACCTGCGAGAACATGCGCTTTTCGATCACCTCGCGGATCTTCTCATAGCTGGTCCAGGAGGGATTCTTGCCGGCATTGGCGGCGCGGGCGCGCAGCGCAAACTTCACCACCTCGAAGCGGAAGTCCTTCGGGTTGGCGATGCCGGCCGGCTTCTCGATCTTGGAGAGCTCCTGGTCCAGCATCTTGCGGTCGAACAGCTGGCCTGTGTCGGGATCCTTGAAATCCTGATCCTCGACCCAGGCGTCGGCATAGGCGACGTAGCGGTCGAACAGGTTCTGGCCGTAGTCGCCGTAACTCTCGAGGTAGGCCTTCTGGATCTCGTTGCCGATGAACTCGGCATAGCGCTGCGCCAGCTCGCTCTTGATGAAGTCGATATACTGCTTCTCGGTCGCGTCCGGATATTGCTCGCGCTTGATCGCCTGCTCCAGCACATACATCAGGTGCACCGGGTCGGCGGCCACTTCCTCGATATCGAAATTGAAGGTCTCGGACAGCACCTTGAAGGCGAACCGGGTGGAAACGCCGTTCATGCCTTCGTCCACGCCCGCGACGTCGCGGTACTCCTGCATGGACTTGGCCTTGGGGTCGACGTCCTTCAGGTTCTCGCCGTTATAGACCCGCATCTTGGAGAACAGGTTCGAATTCTCGTGCTCCTTCAGCCGCGACAGCACGCAGAATTGCGAGAGCATCTCCAGGGTGCCTGGCGCACAGGGCGCCATGGCGAGATCGCTGGTCTGCACCAGCTTCTTGTAGATCTGCGCCTCTTCGTTAGCGCGCAGGCAGTAGGGCACCTTCACCACGCAGATGCGGTCGATGAAGGCCTCGTTGTTCTTGTTGTTCTTGAAGCTCTGCCATTCGGCCTCGTTGGAGTGCGCCAACACGATGCCCTGATAGGGGATCGCGCCCACGCTCTCGGTGCCGACATAGTTGTTCTCCTGGGTCGAGGTCAGGAGCGGATGCAGCATCTTGATCGGCGCCTTGAACATCTCGACGAACTCGAGCAGGCCCTGGGTGGTCAAATTGAGGGCACCGCTGTACGAATAAGCGTCAGGATCGTTCTGGCTGAAGAATTCCAGCTTGCGGATGTCGACTTTGCCGACCAGGGAAGAAATGTCCTGGTTGTTTTCGTCGCCCGGCTCAGCTTTCGCGATGCCGACCTGCTTCAGCTTGGAGGGATAGAGCTTCACCACCGTGAACTTGGAGATGTCGCCGTCGAACTCGCCGACCCGCTTCACCGCCCAGGGCGACATCAGGCCGTGCAGATACCGGCGAGGGATGTTGTATTTGTCCTGCAGCACGTTGGCCATGCGATCGGGGTCGAACAGGCCGAGCGGGGATTCGTAGACCGGGCTGACCTGGTCGCCGGCCTTCAGCACGTAGATCGGCAGCTTTTCCATCAGCGCTTTCAGCCGCTCGGCGAGCGATGACTTGCCGCCGCCGACCGGACCCAGCAGATAGATGATCTGCTTGCGCTCCTCGAGGCCCTGGGCCGCATGCTTGAAGAAGCCGACGATGCGCTCGATCGTCTCTTCCATGCCGTAGAAGTCGGAGAAGGCCGGATACTGCTTGATCGACCGGTTCATGAAGATGCGGCCGAAGCGGGCATCCTGCGCGGTGTCGATCACAACCGGCTCGCCGATCGCGGCGACCATGCGCTCCGCGGCCGTAGCGTAGGTGGTCGGATCCTCGCGGCAAAGCATCAGGTACTCGCGAAGCGAGAACTCGGTCTGCCTGCGGCTTTCGAACAGATTGGTGTAGAGGTCGAAGACGTCAGATTGGTGGTTCATTGCGCACCTGGGATGTGATGGCGTGACGATGTGCATGCAAATGCGAGGCCAGTGGCACCCGCTTGAGTCGTCTCTGGAAAGACGTTGAGGTCGATTGCGAAGCGTGGGACGGCGCGCGCGAAGAGCTGCCCGCTGCGAAATGCGGCGTCAAATTTCGAGTACAGTCGAGGAAGGCGTTCGGAAGCGCCCGAACGACGTAGTCCGGTCCTACTGGCGGTCGCTAGACCGCCGCCGCGATGAAACAACGCCAACATCGCTGGAGCACCCTCGAACCGCTGCGCAACCGGTCGTCGCGTCGCAAGCCCGGCCCGCACGCGAGCCGATCTCGATCATCTCTGCAATTCGCTGTGTCTCTACCGGGCACATGCAACACGCTCCGACCCAACAACACGTCCCGGTGACCTGGGTTCCGGGACCCGCACTACGGTCTAGCATCAGTCAACTGTGCGCTCTTCCAGGCCAAGATCAGTATCCACAATTACGGTTAACAAATACTAACCCGACTCGGCCTCAATGGAAGTGTAACGCTGGACACGTCTCCGTGAGAGAAAAAAAGTCCATTGATTCAGTATCGGCGTTCAATGCTCGTGACATGTGTGCACACGGCAACGGCTTGTGATTGCTCGATACACACCGTCACATCGCAGATGTGTCCGCTCTCTCTTTATCAAATTGGTTAGGCCGAATGCCTGCGCAAGAGGACCGCGCGGGTATGCCGCCAACGTGACGTCGCGACATACGATCATGGAATTGTGGCAGCGTGACGATGTGCGGAGGTGGTTGGCGTCCCCAACGGGATTCGAACCCGTGTCTTCACCGTGAAAGGGTGATGTCCTGGGCCTCTAGACGATGGGGACGCAGACGAGGCTTCAAGCCGATCTCTCGGCGCGGCTTGTTTATCT
>Ga0207675_100002562_pt1 | contig 18005 bp, 10 predicted proteins | sample KBSSwiS42_FD_184305 | JGI IMG/M metagenome (GOLD analysis project Ga0207675, IMG submission 184305) | Switchgrass rhizosphere microbial communities from Kellogg Biological Station, Michigan, USA - KBS Switchgrass S4-2 (SPAdes) (version 2) | ecosystem: Host-associated > Plants > Roots >... | reverse complement strand
CGGCGGGCAGGTCAACATGATCACGCGATCGGGGACCAATCAGTTCCACGGATCGCTGCTCGAAAACTTCCAGAGCGACGCGTTCGCGTCGCGCGATCCATTCCTGCCGCCGACGACAGCCAAGCCCGCGATCAAGTTCAACCAGTTCGGCGGATCGCTCGGCGGGCCGATCCTGCGAAACCGGCTCTTGTTCTTCGGCAGCTACGAAGGCTATCGCGAGGAGTCGGGGGTCACGGTGCAGGGGAACGTCGCGACGCAGGCCACGCGCGATCGTATGCTGGCGGCGCTGCCGTATCCCGAGACCAGGCTCATCCTCGATAACATGCCGCAGCCCAACGTGCCAATCAACGACGTGATTGGCCGGTACACGGATGCCAAGACGCTCGTCCGGCACGACGACACGTTCCTCGGGAAAGTGGACTTCGAAGCCGGCAACGGCCGATTGTCGGTGACCGCTTCTCGGATGCGGCCGTTTGCCTCCGTTCCGCGAATCCAGTTCGACAACGATCAGCAGTACACGAACGGATCGAAGCGCATCGCGACGCAGTACGTGCTGACGAAAAGTTCGTGGATCTCGGAAAGCCGGTTCGGCTGGAATCGCAATACGCTCGATCGCTTTGACGGGTTCTGGCTCGCGGAATCGCCGACACGAGGGGCGCAATCGGATCTCTACAATGTGCGCAAGCGCATCCCGACCTTCAGCGTGACCGGTTTATTTGGCAGCGGTGATACCGAAATCCTCGCCCTGACCTACGACGCCTACAACCTGGATCAGAAGGTCACCCGGCTCATGGGACCGCATTCGGTGAAGTTCGGGGTCCGCTGGGCGCGCGAGATCGGTTTCAAGTCGAACCCGCAGACCAACCGGTTTACCTTCGCCAGCCTCGACGACCTGCTGGCCAACAAGGCGAGCGACTTCCTGCTCGCCATGGGCAACCCGCCGCATCGCGCCTGGGTCGACCAGCTGGGGGGCTTCATCCAGGACGACTGGCGCGTCACCGATCGGTTCGTGCTCAACCTGGGCCTGCGCTACGACTACTATCCCGGGTTTGGCTACAAGTCCATCGATTCCAACGATCCGGCGGAGGTCAACAACCTGAACAATCCGACCGACATCCGCAAGATGGATTTCGGCGCGCCCCGCGATCTGCACGATGTGGTCGACGCGGACGCGCTGAACTTCGCCCCCCGCGCCGGATTTGCCTGGACGGTCGATGGGGCGGGCAGAACCGTCCTGCGTGGTGGCGTCGGCGTCTTCACGACCGGCAACATCATGGCGCTGTTCCAGAACGCGGTGGCGCGCCCCTTCACCCCGATCCGCCAGGGTTGGAATCGCACGGAGCAGGAGGCGCGCGGCGTCGGCTGGCCGTTCACCTATGCGGAGGACGCCGAGGCGATCGCGACCCGCGACGCGGCGGGCAAGAAGTACCTCTACTACCTGTTCCAGACCGACATGAAGAGTCCGCAGACCGTGCAAGCCACTTTCGATGTGCAGCGGCAGATCGGAAGCCTGGCGTCGGTCTCAGGCGGCTACGTCCACACCAGCGGAGAAAACCTGCCCATCCTCGTGAACTTTGCCAACGCCTACAATCGAGTGACCGGCGCCCGGCCCAACCCGAACATCACCCCCGGCGGGTGGTACATCACCGACGGTCAGACCATGACCTACAACGCGTTCGAGGGGAACGCCCGGCTCAACCGGTTCCATGGCCTGGACCTGGCGATGCACTACACGCTGTCGAAGGGCTGGTCGCAGCAGGGCGCCAACCTGGTGGGCAACTTCAACAGCTCGATCGGTGATACCACCTACAACAATACCCAGGACTTCTTCGATCCCGGCCTTGACGTCGACTACTCGCCGCTCATCGGCGAGGTCCGCCATCGTGTCACCGGCACGGCGGTCTACGACATCCCGTGGCTCGCCGATCGCCACGATGTGATGGGCAGCGTGCTCGGCGGGTGGCAGGTGTCGAGCGTGCTCAATTTCCGGACCGGCGAACCGCTGCGGATCACCCAGGCGTCGGGCATTGCGAACAGCCGGCCCGATTACAACGGCGGCAACCAGATCTTCGACAACTGGCGCGAGACGATGCAGTACCTCGACCGCAGCGCGTACACACTGGTCCCGACCTCGCCGATTACCGGGGCGACGGTGCGGCCGGGCAACCAGAACTCCTCCGAGGTGCGGGGGCCGGGCCGCCGGCGGGTGGACTTGACGCTTGCGAAGGCGTTCCACCTGGGCCGCCAGGCTCGGCTCCAGGTCCGTTTTGAGTCGTTCAACGTGTTCAACTGGAAGCAATACAACAACCCGAACACCATCGTCACGTCGCCGACCTTCGGCCAGATTACGACCGTGGCGTCGACCCGAACCGGCCAGGTCGGCCTGCGACTGACGTTCTAGTGACGGCGACACGCGCAGGGGCGAGATGGGCGGCCGTGCTCATCGGCCTCTGCGCGGCCTGGCCGATCGCCTCAGGCGGCGCGCAAGACGGGCTGTCCGTCTGGAGCGGCGTCTACACGGCCGCGCAGGCCGCGCGCGGTCAGCGGGTCTACGCGGAACAGTGCCAGCGCTGTCACGGCGACGATCTCGCTGGCAATCGCGCCTCGCCGCTCGCCGGCGAGCGCTTCATGGATCACTGGGACGCGCACACGCTGCAGCAGCTCTTTCGCCGCATCCGCGAGACCATGCCGCCGTCCGACGCGGGCACGCTCAGCGCCGGCGACACGCGCGACGTCGTCGCCTACGTGCTCCAGCAGAACGGCTTTCCAGCGGGAGCGACCGAGCTCGCGTACGACGAGCGTGCGCTCTCGGCGGTGCAGATCACGGGAAAAACCGGTCCGGGTCCGCTGAAGACCGGCGCCGTCGTCGGCGTGACGGGATGCCTCACGCAGGCGGGCGAGCGCGAATGGGAACTGCACGGTGCGTCCGAGCCGGAAAAGACGACGCTCGAGACCTCGCGTCCGCCGGAAGCGACGGCGCGGGGCTCGCGGACCATCCGCCTGCTGAATCCGTTCCCGAGCCCGGCCGCTCACATCGGCCACACGATGCACGCCATCGGGTTTCTGGTGCGCGACGCGGCCGCCGACGCGGTGAACGTCGTGTCGCTGGAGATGGTGGCGCCGACCTGCGACCGATAGGCCATCGGCCGGCAGCCCTGAAGGGCTGCGCGACGAGTATTTTGAAACCCGCTCTCAGTAGATCTGCTGCGTCTTGGCGATCACCGTCTTCGGCGGGGTGACGCCGGCGGCGATCATCACCTGACGAATCATCGCCTCGGTTTCAGCCGACGGCTTGAAATTGCCGAAGCGGTAGCCGACGGCGATGGCCAGCGGCGTCCATCCGTACCGGTCCTCGCGATTCCAGACGTCGATCTTCGCGCCCTTGGACGCGAGCAGCTTCACGACCTTGGGGAGATTCTTGTAGGCGGCGCCGTGCATCGCGGTTTCACCGTTGATGTCGACGGCATCGATGTCGGCGCCGAGGTCCAGCGCGACCTGCACCGCCTCCAGCACTTCGCTTTCGGTTCCCGCATCCTCGCCGGGTGAGCGCGTCGCGAGTCCGGCCGCCACCATCAGCGGCGTGCTGTGCTCGACATTCGGGATGAACGGATCGGCGCCCAGCGCGGCCAGCGCCTTCATCAACTCGGCGTCCGCCACCTGCGCGGCGAGCAGGAACGGCGTGGCGCCAAGCTCCTTCAGGCGTGTATTGGTCAGGTTCGCGCGCTTCGTCATCCTGGCGTTGACGTCCGCGCCGTGCGCCACGAGCTTCTCGACCAGCTCGAGGCTGCTCATGGCCCCCGACCCCTCGGGCCCGGGATCGTTGTCGCCGACGCCAGGCTTGCGCGCCACCGTGATGGCGTGCAGCGGCGTATACCCGGGCAGCGCGGCATTCGGGTTGGCGCCGGCATCGAGCAGCTCCGCGGCCAGCTCGAAGTGCGCGTTCATCACCGCCAGGAGGAGCGCGCTGGTGCCGGCCGGAGGCATCCGCCCGCCGTAGCCGCGGCGGCGGGCGCCGTCCGCCGCCGGCACGGTGTCGTTGACATCCGCGCCCGCTTTCAGCAGGACGCGCACCACGGGGATGCGCCCTTCTCTCACCGCGAACAACAGCGGCGTGAACCCGGTCGGCAGGCGCAGCCGGAGGTCCGCACCGGCTTCGATCAGCTCCTTCACCACCTCGGCGTGGCCTTCCGCCGCCGCCCACATCAACGCCGTCTGTCCGCGCCGCTCGTCTCGACTGTCGACGCGCGCGCCGCGAATCAGCAGCGACTTGACCGGCGCCAGCTTGCCGGTCCGCGCCGCGGTCATCAGCGCGGTTTCCCCTCCCGGGAGCGCGGTGTTCGGATCGGCGCCGGCCTTCAACAAGAGCTCGATCATCTCGCCGTTGCCGTTCACGCACGCCATCGACAGCGGCGTCACGCCGTAGCGGTTCGCGGCTTTGACGTCGGCGCCGGCGCGCACCAGCAGTGCTCCGGTCTCGAGGTCGTCCCGGTAGGCTGCCCAGTGCAGCGCCGTCATGCCGTCGACCTGCGGCGCGTTGACGTCGGCGCGCTGCTGCAGCAGCGCCCGCACCGCCGCGCGATCCATGCGTTCCGCCGCATCGGCCAGCACCGCTTCGGGCGCGGCGCCTCGCGCGCCGCTCGCACACAGCAGCAGGACCAACCCACAGGCGCCGAATCGTTTCATCGCCATCATCTTCTCAGCTCAACAAACGCAACCTCGCGCGCTGGCCTCAGAGCGACATCACTTCGTCGATCTTGCCGGTGCTGTCGGCAAACGTGTCGAGGCGGACCCCCACTTTATCGAGCAGCGTGAGGTGCAGGTTGGCCAGCGGCGTCGGCTCCGCGTACTTGATGTGGCGCGCGCCCTTGACGCCGGCCGCGCCGCCCGCGAGCAGAATCGGCAGGTTCACGTGGCTGTGCACGTTGGGATCGCCCATGCCGCTGCCGTAGAGATAGAGGCCGTGGTCGAGCAGCGACCCGTCGCCGTCCGCCGTCGCCTTCAGCCTCTCGAGGTAGTACGCGAACAGCGACACGTGGAAGGCATTGATCTTCGCCATCCGCGCCACTTTTTCGGGATCGTTCCCGTGGTGCGTCAGCGGATGATGCGGATCGGGCACGCCGATCTCGCCATAGGTGCGCGTGCTCGTTTCACGTGCGAGCTGGAAGGTGATCACCCTGGTGACGTCCCCCTGGAGGGCGAGCACCTGCAGGTCGAACATCAGGCGCGCATGGTCGGCGTAGGCCGCAGGGACCCCGATCGGCCGATCGAGATCGGGCAGCGGGTTCTCCACCGTCTCGGCCTCTGCCTTCTGAATCCGGCGCTCGACTTCGCGCACGGTGTCCAGGTACTCGCTGACCCTGGTGCGATCCGCCGGCCCGAGCTTGCGCTGCAGGCGGGACATGTCTTCGCTCACCCAGTCCAGCAGGCTCGCCTTCCTGCGCAGCGCCGCGCGCCGGTCGGCACTGCTCCCGCCTTCGCCGAACAGGCGCTCGAAGACGATGCGCGGATGGGCCTCGGCCGGCAGCGGCGTCGTCGGCGACGACCACGAGAGGTTGTTCTGGTAGACGCACGCGTAGCCGTTGTCGCACTGCCCCACCGTCTGCAGCAGATCCATCGCCAGCTCCAGCGACGGCAGCACGGTGTCCTTGCCGATCTCCTTCGCCGCGATCTGATCGACCGTCGTGCCCAGGTGGTAGTCGGTGCTCTCGGTCCATTTCGCTTTGGCCGCGCTCAGGAACGCCGCGTTCGACGTGGCGTGCGTGCCGGGATAGGCGTTCTTGAGCTCGAAGTTGGTGAAGACCGTCAAGTGATCGAGATGCGGCGCCAGAGACTGGAGCGCGGGTGACAGCTCCGTCAGCTTGCCGTCGCCTGAAGGCGTCCAGCGCGCGATGTCGCACCCCATCGGCATGTAGATGAAGCTCAGGCGACGGACAGCGTTGGCGGGCGTTTTGGCCAGCGCCGTCATCGACGGCACCATCGCATCCAGCAACGGCAGCGCGAAGCTGGCGCCCATACCACGGAGGAACGTCCGGCGCGGCAAGGCCTTCTTGGTGATGATCATCGTGACTTCCTCATCTGAAACGGCTGGCTCTGGACGACACCGAGGATGATTGACGAGACCCGGTAGTCTTTCGCCCGCGCCTCCCGCACGATCGTGCGGATGGCCGGGGCGTCGTAGTACTCGACTCCCCGTCCGGTTGCATAGGTCAGCAGCTTTTCGGCCATCGTGCCGACGAACAGTTCCGGGCGCTTCAGCAGCGCCTGTTCGAGGCCGTGGACGTCCGCGAACTTGCTCCCGTCGGGCAACCCGCCCGAGCCGTCGATCTCGACGCCGGCTTCGGCGGTCCGCCAGCGCCCGATCGCATCGAACTTCTCGAGCGACAAGCCGACCGGATCCATCAGGTTGTGGCAGCCGGCGCAGACCGGGTTCGTGCGATGCTCCGCGAGCCGCTTGCGCACCGTGAGGTTGCCGTCGACGGTGTTGTCCTTCAGCGCCGGGACGTCGGGCAGCGGCGGCGGTGGCGGCACGCCGAGGAGGTTGTCGAGCACCCACTTGCCGCGAATCACCGGCGAGGTGCGCGTGGCGTAGGACGTGACCGTCAGGATGCTGGCGTGCCGCAGCAGGCCGCCGCGGTGGCCGTCGTCGTCCAGCGTGACGCGCCGGAAGCGGCTGCCGTAGACGTTCGGGATGCCGTAATGCTTGGCGAGACGCTCGTTGACGAAGGTGTAGTTCGCGCGCAGCAGATCGAGCGCGCTCCGATCCTCGCGCAGGATGCTGTCGAAGAAGAGCTCGGTTTCCTGGCGGAAGGCCTGCCTCAGGTTGTCGTCGAAGTCGGGGAACAGCCGCATGTCCGGCGTGATCGAGTCCAGATTGCGGAGGTGCAGCCACTGCGACGCGAAGTTGTTCACCAGGCTTTCCGAGCGCGCATCCGCGAGCATCCGCCGCGCTTGCCGTTCGATGACCGCCGGCTCTTTGAGCTTGCCCGCGATCGCCAGATCGAGCAGCTCATCGTCGGGAATACTGCTCCAGAGGAAGAAGGAGAGACGCGAGGCGAGCTCCAGATCGCTGATGCGATAGGTGGTATCCGGCGCGATGCCGGCCGGGTCCTGTTCGACGCGGAACAGGAACTCGGGGCTCACCAGCACCGCGGACAGCGCCATCTCGATGCCGGCGTCGAATCCCTCTTCCGCCTGCGCCTTCCGGAACAGCGCCAGCGGGCCTTCGACGTCGGCGTCGGTCACCGCGCGGCGATACGCTCTCCGCATCACGGTCGCGAGGATCCGTCTGGCGGCGTGCTCTTCTCCGCCGGCATTCGACGGCGACGCGACGAACAACCGGCGGCGGCTGGGCGTTTCACCCGCGCCTTTCGGCGCGTACGGACCGATGATCGAAATCGAGTAGACCGCCGGCTGGATTCTCGGATGCCGGTAGAAGTTGAAATGTGCCTGGTACGGTTGACGCGCGGTCTCGAGCAGGGCCGACGGGTTCTTGAGAAAGGCGACGCCGAGCGCGTGCGGACCCGCCTTCACCGGCACGCGCATCGTGAGATGGCGGTCGATGTTGTCGTGCGAAGGCTGATAGTCCTCCGAAAATCCTTCCTGTCGCGCGGGCGGCTGCACCGTGAACAGCTGCAGGCGCTCGCGGTCGAGCAGCAGTTCCACTTCATGCTTCTCGGTCAGCCCTTCGACGTGCTCGTTGCGATCGCGCGCGAGCCGAATCTGGATCTCGTACTCGCCGTCGATCGGGAACGTATACGGGACAACGGCGCCGCCACGCGTGCCGACGGGAAGGCCCTCGAGGTGCTCCTCCTGCGTGATGTCCGGCGCAATCCGGATCGTATCGCCGCCGGGAGAGCGGCCCGGACGTCCGACCGCCAGCCGGCTGATCTTCTCCGCGGCCGCAATGTATCGATCGAGCGATGTCGGCGACAGATCGCCGACCGTGACGTTGTCGAAGCCGTAGCTGGACTCGTCGGCGGGCAGCAGCGCGGCGACATCGACATCGAGCGCCAGCAGATCGCGGATCGCGTTCCGGTACTCGGTGCGATTCATCCGGCGGAGCGTGTCGGTCCGGCCCGGATTCGGGTGGGCCAGGGCCGCGCGATCGAGCGACTGCTCGAGCGACTCAATCGTGGCCTGATAGGTCGCTTCGTCCGGCCGCGGCAGGCCGACAGGCGGCATCTGCCGTGCGCGCATCTTGCGGACGACTTTTTCCCACGCTTCCGGGTTCTGGCCCACCTCGGCCGCCGCGACGGCGTCGAGCGTGAACCCACCGGTTTTGAGGCGATCGTTATGGCAGGACGCGCAATACCGCTTGACGACATCGCGATGCGCGCCCGAGGAAACCGGCGCGCCGACCGCGGGCTGCCGCGCCTCGAGGCCGACCATCACGCCGCCGGCCGCAAGCGCTGCGAGGCAGTATGCCAACCAACCGGTTCGAGTGTCGTGCATAAGCGCCGAACGCGGCCCCCTCCGGTGGAATGATACGCGGGCTATAGCCAGTTTCAACAACGATTTATGGAGAAACCGTGACGGGTGATTCTCGGCAATTCCCACTCCGGCGCGACAGTTCAGGCAACCGGCCAATGCGCGCGAGCCGATGTCGTTCGTCTGAAGGCGGCGCGATCAAGAACTCACGCTGCCGGAGCGAAAAGTAGATTAGTGTTACGGCCGAGTGAACCCATGATGACGATGACGCCACGACGCGGATTCCTGCTCGCACTGGTCCTCGCCATGCCGGCGCTGGCGGCGGTTGCCGCGGCGCCACAGGCACAGCTCGATCCGACGATCAGGGAATTCAAGCTGCCCGCCGACATCCCCTGGAGGCACGGCGAAAACGGCGCCGCCTCGGCGGTGCTCTACGGCGACCCCTCGAAGGCGGGGCTGTACGTGCAGCTGCTGAAGCGTGGGCCGAACCAGTGGAGCAAGCCGCACAGCCATCCCAACGACCGCTACATCACCGTGCTCGAAGGCACGTTCTGGGCAGGCTCGGGCACCGGGTTCGATCCGAATCGCACCGTGGCGTTGAAACCGGGCGCGTTCATGCGCGACGTCGCGAACAAGGTTCACTTCGACGGATCGAAAGACGACGGCCTGACGGTGATGTTCGTCGGGATGGGTCCATCGACGTCGACGCCCGCGGAAGTCACCGCGGCGGGGACGAGCGGCCCGGTGTCGGTCGATCCGGCGGTCCGCGAGATTCATCCTCTCGACGACATGGTCTGGAACCAGTCGGAGGCGTCGTCTTCAATCACGCTCGCGGGCGACCCGACCAAGCCCGGCATCTACGTGCAGTACCTGCGCAGGAAGCCGAACAACTGGAGCCGCCCGCACTCCCACCCGAACGATCGATTCATCATGGTGATGGGTGGCACGATGCACATCGGCACCGGACCGACCTTCGACAAGGACAACACGGTGGCCTTGCCGAAGGGCGGGTTCGTGCGCGACGTGGCTCAGAAGGTCCACTTCGACGGATCGAAAGACGACGAGCTCTGGATCCAGATCGCGGGCATCGGCCCGGCGTCGACGCCATCGCGCTGACACCTACCAGGGCATCGTCCGCTTCGAATACTTCCGGCCGATCTCCGCCGCTTTCTCGTTGGCGGCGCCGATCATCACCCCTTCCTTGATCATGTCGACGACGTTGTCGGCGCTCACCGAGTTGAGGAAGAAGATCTTGCTGGCTTTGGTCGCGGCGAAGACCTTCGCGCGCGCCGCGGCCATCAAGGGTGGCAGCGGCCCCGGGCCGGTTTTCACGCCGAGCGAATACGCCATGTCTCCCGGTCCCCACTCCGCGAAGGCGACACCCGGCACCTTCGCATTCACCTCGGCGTTCTCCAGCGCGTACTTGTCTTCGAGCTTCAGGCCGAGCAGCAGCTCCCCTTTCGGGTTGAGCGGCCAGACATCCGCCTTCTCGCCGTACTCGTCGGTCGAGATGCCCCAGATGCGCGCGGCGGTCGGGTTGCCGTGAACGCCGCGCCGGCCGCCGTTGGCCGGCGAGCGCACCGCCTCGATGAAGGCGCGCACCGCGCCGGGGGTGTCGGCGTGACAGAGCAGGATGCCGTGCACGCCGGTGGCGAGCACCTGCTGGAACATCCAGGCGTTGGCGCGTACGCTCGCCTCGTCGGTGCCGTTCACCGGCACGTTGACGATCACCGCCGGCGTCCGGTGTCCGCTTTTCGTCGGCCCGCCCTGTGCCAGGCCGCGCATGTAGTCGGCGAGCCCCTTGACGTCGAACGGGGCGTGCTCCATGTCGTAGCTGATGTAGTCGGCCCAGGTCTGGGCGTCCTTCATCCCCTGCTGGAAGCTCCCGTCCGTCCCCTCGTGGGAACCGGTGTAGTAGATCGGCTGCCCCTGCTCGAGCAGCTCGATGGCACGATTGATCCGCTGCGCTTTAGGCGGCTGCGCGATCGGGCTCGCGACCGAAAAGGCGAGGACGACCGCTGCCGCGACGACTCGAATGACGCTTTTCATCGGCGACCTCCTGGGGCATGGAGTGTTTTATCGGTCCCGGCCAGCATAGACGGCGCCCTGCACGGCGGCGACCGCTCGCCCGGCATATCCGTCCACGAGCGGCGCGCGTCCGGTGCGGACGGCCTCGACGAAATCGTCGACCAGCGGCTGGTGCACGTTCGCCGCCGGGGGATGCGACTCGCGGCGTTCGCGGCCGGCGGCGCGAACCGTGATCTCGCCGCGATTCAGCGAGGGGATTCTAACGGATCCGGCTGTGCCGAACAGATCGAAGGTGTCCTGCCGATCCGCGGCCGCATGGGAGACGACCACCAGGCCGGTGGGTCCGCTCTCGAACTGCAGCAGCGCGGCCGCCGTGTCTTCCACCTCGCGGCTCAGCGCGACAGTCGAGACGATGCTCGTCACGCGCCGGACCGGGCCGAGGAGGTGCAGCAAGACTTCGAGGCGGTGACAGCCGAAGTCTGCCATCGGCCCGCCGCCCGCTTCCGCGCGCTGCAGGAGCCACGAGCGCGGTTCACCAGGCTGCGGGTCGAAGGGCTCGAACGCGGTCATCTGTGCGAAAACCGGCTTGCCGATCTCGCCGGACTCGACGATCGCGCGGACACCTGCGACCACCGGATAGAACCGGCGATAGTAGGCGATCCCGAGCGCGACGCCGGCCGCGCGGCAGGCGGCAATCATCGCGTCGCACTCCGCGGCGTCCATCGCCATCGGCTTCTCGCACAGCACGTGCTTCCCCGCGTTCGCGGCGGCGATGGTCTGCTGGGCGTGGAGTCGAACCGGCGTGGCGACGTAGACGGCGTCGATTCCGGGATCGGCGACGAGATCGCGCCAGTCCGCATAGGCGCGGCCGGCGCCGATCTCGCGCGCGAACTCTTCAACCAGATCGGCGCGCGCGCGGCTGACGGCGGCGAGCGTGCAGCCGCTGCATTCGCGCAGCGCTTCGGCGACGCGCTTGCGGACTATGTCGCCGGCGCCGATCAGTCCCCAGCGCATCGTCAGGGATTAGGGAATAGGGATTGGGGATTGGTTCCGCTTAGGGAGTAGGGTCCAGGGACCAGGAGGGCTCCACGAACGCGAATCCCTGCGCCCCTGATCCCTCTAATCCCTAATCCCTACTCCCCGGTCCCTCCACGGGTCAGAACTTCAGCTTCACCGCGAGCTGAATCTGTCGCTCCGTCGTCCCGCACGTCGCGCACGACGGGCTGGCGAGCATCGCCGAGATCGTGCCGAACGCGGGGTTACCCAGCTGGCCGTTCGGGTTCGCGAACTGCGGGTGGTTGAGGACGTTGAACGCCTCGAGCCGCAGCTCCGATCCGATGCGGCCGATCGTCGTCGACTTGATCAGCGAGAGGTCGATATTGGCGGCACCGGGGCCGCGCACCGAGTTGCGGCTGGTGTTGCCGAAGGTGCCGGTGGTGTCGGGCACCTGCTGGAAACAGGCGGTGTTGAACCAGCGATCGATGGTCGGGTTGTCGAGCGTCGGATCGCAGATCGTGTTCGGCCGGTTGATGGTGATGCCGGTCGACAGCATGCTCTGCGACTGCGTGATCCCACCGGGATTGCTGACGATCGGCAGGCCGCTCCGAAGGTAGAGGATGCCGCCCAGCTGCCAGCCGCCCCACGCGCGGTCGTTGGCCCACGGGATCTCGTAGATCCAGTTCGAGCTGAACGTGTGCCGGACGTCGTAGTCGGCCGGCCCGCGGCTGTACTCGGGATTGAAGATGTCGGTCAGCGTGACGGTGCCGTCGTTGTCGGAGTTCAGATCGATCGCGCGCCCCAGCGTATACGAGTTGAGGAACGAGAAGTGGTTCGCCGAGCGGCGCTGGAACTTGATCAGCAGCCCGTTGTACTCGACGTAGCCCCTGCTGGCGAGCGCGCCGACCGTGCGCAACAACGGAGACTGCGCGGCAAACGGCCGGTTGATGTTCTGGTCGATCACGCCAACGCGGGGCGGCGCCTGGTTGAGATCGACTTTCAACGCCGCGTTCTTCGTCCGCGATCCAGAGTAGGCCGTTTCGATCATGTAGTTCGCGCCGAACTGCCGCTGCACGTTGACGTTGAAATTGTGCGCGTGCGCGTCGCGGAAGTCGGTGAGGAACGCCGACCGCGTGTTGCCGGCCGGCGGGATGTTCGGGTTCACTCCCGGCGGCGCGGCGAGGCCGTTCGACAGGATGATGTTGGTGCCGAAGTTCGTCGTCTGGGCCTGCGCCTGCAGGAACGGCTGGTTCTGCGCCTTCGACGACGACGTGCCGCCGGGCGTGAAGTTCCAGAAGAGGCCATAGCCGCCGCGGATGATCGTCCGGCCGCTGCCGTTCAGATCGTAGGCGAACCCGATGCGCGGCCCGATGTCGCGCTTCGAGTAGGTCTGCAGGTAGCGGCCGACATGCACGCCGTTGATCACCGCATCGTCGGACGCGACCACGAACCGGCCGGTCGAGACATCGAAGTTCGACTGCTTGTTGTCCTTCTCCACCCACGGCACGTAGACATCCCATCGCAGGCCGGCGTTCAGGGTCAGCCGGTTGGTCAGGCGGATGTCGTCCTGGACGTAGGCGGCGTACTCCGGCCGCAGTTCCGTGTAGGTGCCCGGGTCGAAGAAGGTCCGGCTGGCATTGCTGGCGTAGCCGAGCAGGAAGCTGGCGAAGTCGAACCCGGTGTTCGCGAGCACGCTGCAGTTGGCGGTGATGCCGGCGCAGTTCGAGGTCAGGTTCTGGTTGAAGTCGAAGCGGCCGACGATCGTGTCGGCGTTGAGGATCTCGCGCGAGCGCAGCGTCAGGCTGCCGCCGGCCTTCATCGTGTGCTTGCCGGCGACGCGGGTGACGTTGTCGAAGAACTGGAAGTCGTTCTGGTTGGTGATGAGCGGCTGGTTCCCGTTCGAGCCCATGTTCCGCATGCCGCCGTTGTTGAACATCAGCTGGCTCATCGCCGAGGTCGTCTCGCCGAGGTTGACGCCGGGGATGCCGACGCTCTGTGCGATGTTGGTGCCGTAATCGATCGGCGTCATCAGGAACTTGATCGAGCTCCAGCCGAAGCGGAATTCATTCAGCCAGCTGGCGTTGAACGTATGCGTGTCGTTGAACGCCAGGCCCTGCGCCTTGATGTTGCCGTCGCCGGCGCCGAAGGTGAAGCCGGCGTCGCCGTGCGGCAGCGTCGCCGGCAGGACGCGATGGGTCTTCTGATAGCTGTAGCGGGTGAAGAAGCGGTTGCTGGCCGCCAGCGCGTGATCGATCTTGAGGTCGATCTGGTTGTCCTGCCGCTCGATTGTCGGGTTGATCAGGTAGTTGTTGATTGTCTGGCCGGAGGCGCTGCGCGTGCCGGCGGTGTTCGGTTCGGGAATCAGCTGGCTGAGGATGTTTCGCGACGCAGAATCGAAGCGGTTCAGCGGGATGAGGTTGCCGGCGAACGGCTGGCCGGTGCGCGGATCGTAGATGACGCGGTTCAGCTCGGAGAAGTCGCCGGCGCGCATCCGCGCCGACGGTACGGTCGACAGGTAGGTCGCGCCCTGGCGGACGCGGTAACCCTGGTAGTCGAAGAAGTAGAACGTCTTGTCGTGCACGATCGGGCCGCCGACGGTGCCGCCGTACTGGTGCTGGCTGAAATCGGGCTTCGGCCGGCCGGCGCGGTTGTTGAAGAAGTTGTTGGCGTCGAAGCGGTCGTTGCGCATGAACTCGAAGCCGCTGCCGTGCATCACGTTGCTGCCCGACTTGATCTGCAGGTTGACCACGCCGCCGAGCGAGCGGCCGAACTCCGCCGAATACGTGCTGGTCTGCAGCTTGAACTCGTCGAGCGCGTCGACGCTCGGGAAGAGGACGACGGTCTGCAGCCACGTCTCGTTGTTATCGACGCCGTCGAGCATGTAGTTGTTGTCGCGCGGCCGTTGGCCGTTGGCGGAGAACGACGCCGACGCGCGCCACGCCAGGCTGCCGGCGCCGTCGATGTTCGCGCCGGGGATGCCGCGCACCACGCCCGGAATCGTCCGCGTGAGGTTGACGAAGTTGCGGCCGTTCAGCGGCAGCATCTTGATCTGCTCTTCATTGACGGTCGTGCCAAGCTCCGACGACGCGGTCTGCACGAGCGGCGAGGTGCCGGTCACCGTAATCGATTCCTCCACCGCGCCGAGCTCGAGGCGGACGTTGATCCGCACGCGCTGGTCGACGCCGAGATCGACGTCGGGGACGATCACGCTCTTGAAGCCGGTGAGCTCGGCCTTGACCGAATAGCGTCCGGTCGGCAGCGACGGCACGGTATATTCGCCCGCCGAGTCGGTGACAACGTTGCGCACGAGACCCGTGCCGGCGTGGGTCAAAGTGACGGTGGCGCCGGGCATGACTGCTCCGGTCGAATCGGTAATCTGTCCGAGGACCGTGCCGGTCACGGCTTGCGCCAGCGACGCGGACGGGTGCAGGCATAGGCACGCGGCAACAACGAGACCCAGAACGGCTCTCTTCACCTTCGTCCTCCATGCGCCGGCGAGGCGGCGCGGAATTCATCGACCGATGACACGGTGTCCACCGCTCCGAGATCGACCGAGATGGCTCGGCCCGCGGCGACCACCGCCTGCGCGATGTCGCTGCCGACCGGCTCGCGCGGCATGCGCTCGGTCGGGCCGGCGACGCTGATCGCTGCGACCACGTCGCCGGTGTGGTTGAAGATCGGCGCGGCGATGCAGGTCACGCCTTTCTCCCTTTCCTCGAGATCGAGGCCGTAGCCCCGTTCGCGGATCACCGCCAGCTCCTTCATCAGGCGCCTGGCGGAGGTGATCGTCCGCGGCGTCAGCGCGGTGAACTTCTGCGTCGCGGCCCACGCCGCGACTTCGGCCTCGGGCCGGAAGGCGAGCAGCGCCTTGCCAAGGCCGGTGCAATACGCCGGCAGGATGGCGCCGGCGCGCGAGCGCATGTAGCCGACCGACAGCGGCGACAGCATCCGCTCCAGGTAGACGACCTGCCAGTGGTCGAGTATCGCGATCTGTGTCGTCTCGCGCGTCGACTCGCGCAGCGAGGCGAGGTGCGGCCGCGCCGTCTCACGCAGGTCGAGCCCGCCGGCGACGATGTTGCCGAGGACAAAACACTTGAGGCCGAGCTGATAGGCGCCGTGCACCTTGTCGAGGAAGCCCGACTGCTCGAGCGTCGACAGCAGCCGGAACGCGGTGGCGCGCGGAATGCCGGTGCGGCTCGCCAGGTCGGCGAGCGAGAGGCGCGGCTCGCGAAACGAGAAGACGCTGAGCAGCTCGAGCGCCTTCGCCGCCGCATCGACCTTGTAGCGCGCGGCCGGCACCACGCGGACCCGTCGTTTCATTGGGTGAAACGATATATCGTACCGTGAACTCGGTGTCAACGCACCGGCCGGGAGAAAAACGCGGGCCCGACGGGAAGAACCCCGAAATCTCGGATTCTTGGATCTACTGCGGCAGCACGAACGCGTAGAGCGCGTCGCCGGCACCGACGACGACGAACTGGCGGCCGTCGAGGAGGTAGGTTTGCGGGCCGTTGGTCGTGTTGGCGCCAAGCCCCGCGTGCCACAGCGGCTTGCCGCTTGCCGCATCGTAGGCCACGAAGTTTCCGCCGCCGTCGTTGCCGAACAGGACGCCGCCGGCGGTCGAGAGCAGACCCATCGCGCCGCCGAGGCTTCCCGCCGGACCCATCGCCAGCGGCCGCGACCACGCGACGCGGCCGGTCTTGTAGTCGATCGCCTTCAACGCGTTGCCGATCGTGCCGACGCTTCGCTCGGCCGCCGCCCATCCCTGTGGCCGGCCGTCGGTGTCGGTGAGATACATCACGCTGAAGGTCTGACGCGTGCCGAAGTACAGGAGGCCGGTATCGGGGCTGAAGCTTGGCGGCGGCCAGTTGGTCGCGCCGGTCGTATCGGGCGAGACCAGCGTGCCCGGGACGGTGGCGTCCTTCGAGGGATGCCGGATCGGCTGCCCGTTGGCGTTGATCTCCTTCGCCCAGTTCAACGAGTCGGTGTGCTTCGAGGTGAGCAGGTGCTCGCCGGTCACGCGATCGAGCAGGAAGTAGTGGCCGTTGCGGCTCGCCTGCGCCACCATCTTGCGCGGCCGCCCGCCGAAGTCGCCGTCGATGAGCACGGGCGTCTGCGCCGCGTCCCAGTCGTGCGTGTCGTGCGGCGTCACCTGGTAGTACCACGCCATCTTCCCGGTTTCGGGATTGATGGCGACGATCGAGCAGGTGTAAAGGTTGTCGCCTTCCCGGCTTTGCCCGGCGAGCACCGGCTGCGGGTTGCCGGTGCCGAAGTAGTAGAGCTTGAGCTCCGGATCGTACGTGCCGGGCAACCACGGCATCCCGCCGCCGTGCGACATCGCGTACTCGTCGGGCCACGATTCGGCGCCGGTTTCGCCGGCGCGCGGCGTCGTGTTCCAGCGCCACACCAGGTTGCCGCTCTCCGGATCGCGCGACTCGAGATACCCGGGCACATCGAGCGCATCGCCGCCGACGCCGATGATCACCTGCTTGCCGATGATCATCGGCGCGTTGGTCGAGAAGTACTCGCGCTTCATGCTGGCGACCTCGTGGTGCCAGCGCTCCTTGCCGGTGGCGACATCGAGCGAGACGAAGTAGTTGTCGGGCGTCAGGAAGTACAGCCAGCGGTCGAGGATGCCGACGCCGCGGTTGCCGATGTGATCGCCGCCGCGGGTCTTCCACGCGTAGTGCCAGACCTCGCGGCCGGTCCGCGCATCGAGCGCCCAGACATGATCGGGCGCGGAAAAATACAGGATGCCGCCGATCATCAGCGGCGTCGACTTGACCGACGGCTGCGTCGCCGGCGGCGGCGTGTCGGGCCCTTCCCCGCCGACAATCGCGCCCGCCCGCGACGTGTTCAGCCGGTAGATCCACGCCAGCGCGAGGTTCTTGACCGTGGCGGTGTTGATCTGTTTCAGCGTGCTGTAGCGGCGGCCGGAATAGTCGCCGTGATAGGTCGGCCAGGAATCGGTGGGAATCTGCGCCGCGAGCGCCAGCGGCGCCGCGGCGAACGCGACGAGAGCCACCACCCGGCACAGTCGCTGCGCGCGCGGGCTGATCATTTCAGGCTCGCCAGGTAAGCCGTCATGTTGTGCATGTCGGCGTCGGTCCACTTCGTCAGCTGATCGATGTGCGCCTGCAGCGGATCGGTCACGACAACCTGTGGCTCGTCGCCGTGGCGCAGCCACGATCGCATTGCGCCGGTCGCCGCATCGTAGATGGTGATGTCGTAGTCGGTCATGCGGACGAGGCCGCCGGTGGCGGCCGCGCCCGGGCGCGGGGTGACCGTGGCGCGAATCGCCGTCGGCTGCGCGTAGAGCGGTTCCGGCGCGACGCCTGGCGGCACGACGCGGCCGCGCGGCAGGAGCAGCCGCTGCTGGAGCGCGACCGGTTCGTACTTCGCGCCGATGCCCTTCAAGTCGCCGGTCGGCGAGTGGCAGGCGACGCATCGCCCGGCGCCGGTGAAATAGGATTCGCCCGCCTTCGGGTCGCCGACCAGGATGTCGAGAATCTTGTAGAGGCGGCGGTTGGCGTTCAGGTAAATCGCCGAGTGGA
>Ga0207675_100002560_pt1 | contig 18009 bp, 17 predicted proteins | sample KBSSwiS42_FD_184305 | JGI IMG/M metagenome (GOLD analysis project Ga0207675, IMG submission 184305) | Switchgrass rhizosphere microbial communities from Kellogg Biological Station, Michigan, USA - KBS Switchgrass S4-2 (SPAdes) (version 2) | ecosystem: Host-associated > Plants > Roots >... | reverse complement strand
CTCTGATTTACGCGATCGTCGCCGCACATGGATGGCGGGCAGGTGCAATCACCTTGGCACGGGGAAGAGCCACACGCGGAGCGGTCGGTTCCATCGCACTGTTCCCCTGGCCGGTTCACCTCGTTGTCGAAGCCGCGGCCATCGACGTTGCGAGCGCCCCAGAAGAGCATCTCGTGGGTCAGGTAGACGAGGTCGAATTCCATGAAGTTGCGACCCGCCACGAGTCCGAACGGGACGAAGCCCTTGCCGAAGACGCTCTGGGTGCCGTTCACCTCCCACTTCGCATAGCCTGAAGCTGCTACCTGGTTCAGCACGTCGGCAAACGCCGCCAGCAGCGGTGTGACCTCGTAGGCCTCGTCGGCAACGAAGTCCACCTTCTGCGCCCCGGGCGCAATCGGGTGGGCGCCGCGCCACAGCATGTGGCCCCGGATCGTGATCCTCGCCACCGGAGCCCGTCCATAGGGGTCCGCGAAGTTCAGCACCTCGAGCTCGAAGCGATCGCCCGGCGAGTACGAGAACTCGCGTCGCAGATAGAACGGCTTCAGGGTGCCGTCGGCGTTCTTGGTGTTGCTCGGGCGGATCTCCGGGGCGATGCTGGTCCAGCGGCCAACGAGGGCGCCTTGGAGGCCTTCCAGGGTCTGAGGCTGATTCACGTCCGGCCTTTCTCGATCGGCGGTGCGGGCGCCGATCGCGCAGCCGCCCAACAGGACGACGGCCACGAGCGCAACGCGGCATGCCCATGAACGATCGGTGTCCATGGCGTGCCAGTCTGGTTGCACTCGGCGGATCGCGTTAGCCCAGATTGGCAAAAGGTCGCGGCGGTCGCTAAGCTGCAGTTCATGGCCGGCCACATCGACGTCTTCGACGACTTCCACGTGCACGGCGCGTCCGCGCCGGAGTGGAATCAGCGCTACGTGCAGGTCTCGCCGGGGCTCATGCGCAGCCGGCTCACGGAGTTCACGGGCGGTCATGTCCACGTCTTTCGCAAGTGGTTGAGCGAACGAGTCGTCCAGCAGGGCGGCTTGCCCGGCGATCAGCTGTGCTTCGCACTGCCGCTGCATCCGGGCGACGGCGAGCCGATCGCCCAGGGCCGACCCTTGCCGATGGACGGTCTGCTGGCGTTGCGAGGCGGTGCCGACTTCACGCTGCAGCGGCCACGGAACATGGAGCTGCTCGCAGTCACTCTCGACAGCGAAGCGTGGCGTTGGCAGCTGGATGCTGCGCAATCGGGGCTCCCGCAGCGTGGTGCGCGCTCGAGCGTGCTGAACATCTCGCACGACGCGGCTGAAACCCTCCGGGCACGGCTGCTCGCATTGCTGGCCGGCGAACACCCGGAGCCGCTCGCGCTCGCGTCGGTCGTCGACGCCTTGTCGCGGTCGCTGGGCGAAGCCGGCGGGGTCACGCCTTCGGTGGGCCTGGCGACGGCAGCGTACGTCGTTTCGGAAACCCACCGCATGGTAATGGCCGACGCGCCCAAGGTCCTTTCGGTCGCGACCGTTTGCGCGCGACTGCGGATCAGCCGCCGCACGCTGCAGAACGGCTTCCGTCTCGTGGCGGGTACCACGCCGCTGGACTACATGCGCGCGGTCCGGCTCAATGTCGTCCGGGCGAGGCTCCATCGCTCGGACCGGTCCGAGCTGACGATCGGTCAGGCCGCGGCCGACTGCGGCTTCGACCATCTGAGTCATTTCGTGGAGCGGTACAACGCCCTGTTCGGTGAACTGCCCTCACGAACCGCGCGGAGAGTCGGCCACACATCCGTCGTGACGCTGGCCTAGGTGGCTTCCGTTGTATGAGATCTAACGTTCGGCATGAGCCGCAGCAGCGTTGGCGAGCGGTCTTGATTGTCGGCAGCGCCGACTTTCGATTCCTCGCTCTGGCTGGCTCAATGCCGAGGCCCACCTTCACCTAGGGGCAATGGACTGCACGGGGCCGCTGGGCGACAGTGCCGGGCCGATCCGTCGATGAGCCGCATCACCTCCACCCTTGTCGCCGTCGCCGTCGTCGTCGGCGACGACCAGAGCGTCTGCCGCTCGTTCGATTGCGGGGTGTTCGACGTCGAGCGTGGCGGCGCCATCAACGCGCTCGGTAGATGAAGCCCGCGCGATCGATCCTCGGCCTGCTCCTGGTCGCAAGCGCCACGTGCGCAGCCGGCGCCGACGAAGGCAGCGGCCGCCGCGCCTCGCCCGCGGAGAAGCCCTCGTGGGAGTTCGCGATCACCGCGTATCCGACCCGCGTTCGCGGCGGCGAGAACTACACGTCCGCGATCGGTGTCGCCGACCGCGGACCGCTGCACCTGGAGGCGCGCTACAACTACGAATCGATCGGCGCGCGGTCGGCCTACGTCGGTTGGACTTTCTCCGGGGGGACACGATCACGTGGGAGGTGACTCCGCTGCTCGGCGGCGCCTGGGGCACGACGCAGGCCGTGGTGCCGGCCCTGGAGGCCAGCGTCGCGTGGCAACGGCTGGACTTCTACGTCGAGGCCGAGTACGTGCGCGACCGGCACGACCAGCACGACAGCTACCTGTACGCCTGGAGCGAGCTGGGCTTTCGCCCGATCGAGCCGCTGCGCCTCGGGCTCGTCGCGCAGGGCACCCGCGCCTATGGCGGCGAGCGCGACCTCCAGCGCGGGCCGTTCGTGCAGCTGACCTGGCGGCGCGTCACGGTCGGCGCCTTCTGGTTCAACCCCGGGTCGAACGACCAGGTCTTCGTGGCGTCGATCGGCGCGGCGTTCTGAGGGCGCCGATGAGCAGCTCGCGACCCGCAAAAGCCAGCCCGGCGCGGACATGACAGACTCGGGAAGTCGAACGAAGCCGGGTAGAGCCGGATCGAGGAGAAACGAGATGAAGCTGCCCGGAACGATCTCCACGCTGCTTGCCGCCGTCGCTTTCTGCACTGCCTCTTCGCTACGGGCCGAAGGCCATCACTGGTCGTACGGCGGACACACCGGGCCTGCTGCATGGGCGGCGCTCGACCACGACTTTGCAGCGTGCAAGCTCGGCCACGCCCAGTCGCCGATCGACATCCGCAGCGCAACACCGGCCGACCTTCCGCCGATCGTGTTCGACTACAAGCCGTCGCCGCTCAGGGTGATCGACAACGGTCACACGGTCCAGGTCAACTACGCGCCGGGCAGTTCGATCAGTGTCGGCGGCGTGCGCTACGAGCTGCTGCAGTTCCACTTCCACCGGCCCAGCGAGGAGAAGATCCACGGCAAGTCGCACGCGATGGTCGCTCACCTCGTCCACAAGAACAGCGAAGGCAAGCTCGCCGTCGTCGCGGTGCTGCTCGACAAGGGCGGCGCGAACCTCCCCACCATCGAGACGATCTGGAGCAACGTCCCGAAAGAAAAGGCGAAGGAAGCCGCCCTCGACGTCACAGTGGATGCTGCGACACTGCTGCCTTCCGAAAAGGGCTACTACGCCTTCCAGGGCTCGCTCACTACACCGCCCTGCAGCGAGGAAGTGCGCTGGCTGGTGCTGAAGCATCCCGTCAGGATCGCGAACAGCGAGATCGCAGCGTTCGGCAAGCTCTATTCGATGAACGCACGGCCCACACAGCCGCTGAACGACCGTCTTGTCGAAACCACGCGCTGATTTTTTCCGCCTTCGGGCCTAACTCGACGGTCTGACGTCCAGAAGCCAGGTCGCCTCGCGGCACGAATCGTCGGTCAGCTTTTCGACCGCCTCGGCTGCGCCGTTACGGCCAGTGAAGTTTCTCGTCGACGGCTATGATCCCTTTCGGCAATTCACGAGCGAGAAAGAACAAATGAGCACTCGCAGCCTGGAGTCCGGCACGCCCGCCGGCGATAGTGCAGAACAGGGCTACATGGCCCGCCTCGCGCTCGGATTTACCGCCTGGGCCGAGAAGTGGTTCCCGGATTCCTTCATCTTCGTCGCGGTGGCACTGGTGATCGTCGCGGCCGGCGCGATGATCAATGGTGCGGGGCCGATGGCGGTCTCCAAGCAGTTCGGCCTCGGCTTCTGGAGCCTCATTCCGTTCACGATGCAGATGGCCTTCGTCGCCATCAGCGGCTACGTCGTCGCCAGCTCTCCGCCCGCGGCGCGACTGATCGAGAAACTCGCCGCCGTTCCGAAGACGGGTCGTGGCGCCGTCGGGTTCGTCGCGCTCATCTCGATCCTCGCCTCGATGCTGAACTGGGGTCTCAGCCTCGTCTTCGGCAGCCTGTTGGTGAAGGCGCTGGCCGGGCGCAGGGAACTGCGGATGGACTATCGCGCCGCCGCCGCGGCTGCCTATCTCGGCCTCGGCGCCACCTGGGCGCTCGGCCTGTCGTCCTCGGCCGCGCAGTTGCATGCGAACCCCGCGTCGCTGCCGCCGGCGCTGTTCAAGATGGTGGGCATCATCCCGTTCACCGAGACGATCTTCCTGTGGCAGTCGATCGCCATGTTCGTGGTGCTGTTGATCATCTCGGTGGCGATCGCCTGGTCGTCGGCGCCGATCGGAAACAAGGCCGTGACCGCGCAGGACATGGCCATCGACGTCGAGATCAAGACCGCCACGCTGCCGCAGCGTGACCGTCCCGGCGAATGGCTCGAGTACAGCCCGCTCCTCACCGTCATCATCGTCGCGCTGACGCTGGGATGGATGGTCGACGAGTTCACTTCGAAATCGTGGATCACGGCGATCTCCGGGCTCAACACCTACAACCTGGTGTTCCTGATGCTCGGCTTCGTGCTGCATTGGAAGCCGAAGTCGTTCCTCAACGCGGTCTCCAAGGCTGTGCCGACGACCAGCGGCGTGCTGATCCAGTTCCCGTTCTACGGCTCGATCACCGCCATCATGGTGTCGGCGAAAGGTTTCGGTGGGCTCGCGCTGTCGGACCAGATCGCCCATTTCTTCGTGGCGATCTCCAGCCACGACACCTTCCCGGTGGTGATGGGCGTCTATTCGGCCATCCTCGGCCTGTTCATCCCCTCGGGCGGCGGCAAGTGGCTGCTCGAAGCGCCCTACATCATGCAGGCGGCCATTGAGCTGAAGGTGCATCTGGGTTGGACGGTGAACGTCTACAACGCCGCCGAGGCGTTGCCGAACCTCATCAACCCGTTCTGGATGCTGCCGCTCCTCGGCATCCTGTCGCTGAAGGCCCGCGACATCGTCGGCTACACCTTCCTGCAGCTCCTCCTCCACCTGCCGGTCGTGCTGTTCATGCTGTGGCTCTTCGCCCTGACGCTCGAGTATCGGCCGCCCGTCTTCCCGTGACGGGAGGAATCGGAGCTTCTTCCATCGATGAAGGCTTCCCATGCGTGCAGGAGCGGTCTCCACCCTCGCGACCGTCATCCTGGCAGGCGTCCTGGCCTCGGCCAACGCCGCTGAATCGGTCTCGCCGGCGGCGCTGCGCGATGCGAGCACTGGGTCGAATGCGGCCAGCACGGCACCGCCAGCAGCGTCGAGCAGGCCGCAGTTTCGTATTCGGCCAGCGGACGAAGGCTGGGGCGCGACCTTGCCGCGCGACGCCGACGCAGCGACGCAGGCCTACCTCGATCGTTTGCCGATCGACGTGGTGGCACGATCCAATGCCTACTTCGAAGGAGGCTACTGGCTGCAGCTCTGGAACCTCCTGCTCGGCCTCGCCGTCGCCCTGATCCTGCTGACGGGCCGACGCGCCGCGCGGATGCGCGACTGGGCCCAGCGGATCGGCCGCAAGCCGTTCCTGCGCGACGCCATCTTCGGCGCGCTGTATGCCGTCGCCGCCTGGCTGCTCTCGCTGCCCTTGACGATCTACCAAGGCTACGTTCGCGAGCACCAGTACGCGATGGCGACGCAGAGTTTCGGCCCCTGGTTCACGGAACAGCTCGTCGGACTCGCGGTGACGACGGTCGTGCTGGCGCTCGTCGCCGCGGTGTTCTACGCCGTGCTTCGGCGCGTCGGAGCGCACTGGTGGCTGTGGGGGACGCTGGTCGCGGTTGCATTCCTCACGATGCTGGTGCTGGTCGGGCCCGTCCTGATCGACCCGCTGTTCAACACCTACAAGCCGGTCGCCGACGGTCCTGTCAAGAAAGCAGTGCTGACCATGGCGCATGCCAACGGCGTGCCGGCGGACAACATCTACGAGTTCGACGCGTCGCGACAGACGACGCGGGTAAGCGCAAACGTCAGCGGCATCTTCGGCTCGGCGTCCGTTCGCCTCAACGACAACCTGTTGCGGCGCTCGAGCGTTCCGGAGATCCGCGCCGTGATGGGCCACGAGCTCGGCCACTACGTGCTGAACCACGTCTACAAGTGGATCGCCGCGATGACGCTGGTCTTCCTGGCCGGCTTCCTGTTCACGCAGTGGGCGATGGCCGCGCTACTGGCCCGTTTCGGCGGTCGCTTCGCGTTGCACGGCGTCAGCGACGTGGCGTCGTTCCCGCTCCTCGTCGCCGTGATCTCCGTGTTCGCGTTCGCGGCCACGCCGATCACCAACACCCTCATCCGCACCCAGGAGATCGAGGCCGATCGCTTCGGACTCAACCTCGCTCGCGAGCCGCACGGCGCAGCCGAGGTCGACCTGAAGTTGACGGAATACAGGAAACCGGACCCGACTCCGCTCGAAGAATTCGTCTTCTTCGACCATCCGAGCACGCGCTTTCGCGTTCACGACGCCATGCGGTGGCGCGAGGCGATGGGCACGCCCTAGCCGCATCCGCAGACACCGCGAAGTCGGCCCCTGGCGGCCGGCCAAGCCGTCGGCGTCAGCGCTTCCCGGCCGTGCTCGCCTTCCAGCGCGCGAGCACCTCGGCCTCGCGCTCCGGCGTGAGACCGGTCTTCGGCTTGGCCTGGCGCTCGGCCGGCTGCGCCCGGAACCACGCCAGGGTGTCGACTGCGGTCGTCGCCAGCGGTCGAAACGTGAGGCCGGCGTTCAGGGCACGGCCGATGTCGCGGTGCGCGAAGCCGGCGCTGTCGCCCTGCCCTGGCACCCAGACCGGCAGGTCGCTCCACGCCGACACGTCTTGCGCATCGAGGAACGCGGTCGGCACCCAGGTCAGCTGCGCCTCGGAGCGCACGGCGGCGCCGATGCCGGCCAGCATCTCGCGCGTCGTCAGCGTGCGGGCCGGGCCGGTGGCGTTGAACGTGCCGGTCGTGCGCGACTCGCACATCCGAATCGTCCACTCGGCGAGATCGCGTGCGTCGATGAACTGCACCGCGTCCGAGCCGTCGCCCGGCGCCAGCACCTCGCCGCCGCGCGCGAGACGCACCGGCCAGTAGGTGAAGCGGTCGGTCTCGTCACCGGGCCCGACGATGAGGCCGGGGCGGATGATCGTCGTGCGGTCGCCGAACTGGCGCCGCGACTCTTCTTCGCTCACCGCCTTCAGCGGACCGTAGAGCGCCATGTTCGCGCCGAGCGTGCTCTGCGACTCGGCCATCGGGTCGGCGCCGGCGTAGGCCGCCGTCGCCGCGGATTCATCCTGGCCGGGCTTGTCGTTGGCGGCGTAGACCGAGACCGTCGAGATGAACACGAACTGGCGCACACGGCCCTTCAGCACGCGGCCCGCATCGCGCACCCAGAACGGCAGCGTCGTCGGGTTGTCGATGCACACGTCCCACTCGCCGCTCTCGAGCGACTTCAGATCGCCGGTGTTGCGATCGCCGACGAGCTCGACGACGGTGCCCGGCCAGGGCTGCGGCCGGCGGCCGCGGTTGAAGAGCGTCACGTGGTGGCCGCGCTCGAGCGCGTAGCGCACTTGGTGCGGCCCCGTGAAGCCGGTGCCGCCCAGGATGAGGATGCGGAGCTTCTCTTTCGGCGGGGCGCTATCGGCGGCGAAGGAGCCGCCCGGTGTCGCGCCGAGCACGGGCGCACCGAGGGCAGCGGCGGCATGGAGGAAATCGCGACGCTTCATGATGATCGGCGGCTCCGGGCACTGACGTTCACGATGGTAGGGCCGGCGCGGCCATCGGTTGCGCGGTCCGGGCGACGGCACGATGATGGTGTCGCCTTCATTTCCGGATCCTGGAGATCGCGATGCGCCACTTCATCGATGTCGAACGCCGCACGTTGCTGGTCGCCGCCAGCGCGTTCGGCCTGGCCGCGGTCCTGCGGCCACGGCGAGCGGCCGCGCAGGCGGCGGACGGCAAGCTGCGCATCGGCACCATCGGCGCCGGCCGCATCGGCGGCACGGTCGGCGCGCTCTGGGTCAAGGCCGGCCATCCGGTGATGTTCTCGGCGAAGAACGTCGACGAGGCCAAGGAGGTCGCAACCCGGCTCGGCCCGCCGGCACGCGCCGGCACGGTCGAAGAAGCGATCGCCTTCGGCGACGTCGTCTTCCTCGCCGTTCCCTATGGTGCGATGGAAGCGATCAGTCGCGATTACGGCGCGGCGCTGAAGGGCAAGATCGTCCTCGATTGCGGCAACGCCGTCAGCGCGCGCGACGGCGCGATCGCCGACGTGGCCGATCGCGAAGGCATCGGCCTCACGTCGCAGAAGTTCCTGCCCGGCGCGCGCCTCGTGCGCGCGTTCAACACCATCGGCTACACGATCATCGCCAGCGAGGCCGGCCGTCCCGACCCGAAGCTGCCAATCCCGATCGCAGGCGACGACGCGGAGGCCGTCAAGGTCGCGGCCGGTCTCGTGCGCGATGCCGGCTTCGAGCCGGTCGTCGCCGGTGGTCTCGCCGAGGCGCGTCGCTTCCAGCGCGGCGCGCCCGGCTACGGCCCGAGCGCGAACGCCGCCGAGCTCCGCGAGAAGCTGCGCTCGGCGCCGTGACGGCGCCTTGGGGGCGCCTGCGCGGCCTCATGCCGGCAACGCCGAGCGAGCGGCGCGCGGCGCTGTGGTCGTTCGCCTACTTCTTCGCGCTCCTCGCCGCGTATTACGTGCTGCGTCCGCTGCGCGACCAGAGCGCGATCGCCGGCGGCATCAAGGCGCTGCCGTGGCTCTTCACCGCCACCTTCTTGACCCTGCTCGCGGCGCAGCCGATCTACGGCGCGCTCGTCGCGCGGCTGCCGCGGCGCCGCTTCATCGTCGTCGTCTACCACTTCTTCGCGGCCAACCTCGCCCTCTTCTGGCTGCTCCTCGTTCTCGACATCGAGCCGGTCGCGGTGGCGCGGGTCTTCTTCGTGTGGGTGAGCGTGTTCAACCTGTTCGCGGTCGCGGTGTTCTGGTCGTTCATGGCCGACCTCTTCGACAGCGCGCAGGGCAAGCGCCTGTTCGGCTTCATCGGCGCTGGCGGCACCGCGGGTGCCCTGCTCGGGCCGGTGCTCACGATCGCGCTCTCGGAACCGCTCGGTCCTGCGAACCTGCTGCTGGTGGCGCTCGCGCTGCTCGAGGTCGCGGTGCTCTGCGTCCACCGGCTCGAGCGCACCGCGACGGTCGACGCCGGCCCGCGCCGCGAGATGCGTCCGGTCGGCGGCAGCGCCTTCTCGGCGTTCACCGAAGTCGTTCGCTCGCCCTACCTGCTCGGCATCGCGGCGTGGGTGAGCCTGCTCTCATTCGGCGCGACGGTGCTCTATTTCGCGCAGGCGCACATCGTCGCGGCCGAGGTGCACGGTGCGGCGGCGCAGACGCGCGTCTTCGCCGGCGTCGATCTCGCCGTCGGCGTGCTGAGCCTCGTCACGCAGCTGTTCGCCACCGGACGATTCCTCGGGCGCTTCGGCTCCGGCGTCGCGGCGGGCGCGCTGCCCGCGGTCTATCTCGTCGGCTTCGCCGTCCTCGGCCTCAGCCCGACGCTCGCCGTCGTGCTCGTCTTCCAGGTGGCGCAGCGGTGGGCGAACTTCGCCATCGCCAATCCGGCGCGCCAGGTGTTCTTCACCGACGTCGACCGCGGCGCGAAATACAAGGCCAAGAACTTCATCGACGTCGTCGTCTTCCGCGGCTCCGACGCGCTCTATGGCTGGGTGTTCGACACCCTGCAGGCGATCGGCCTGAAGCTCGGCGTCGTGGCACTGTGCGCGCTGCCGGTGGCGGCGGTGTGGCTGGCGCTGTCGACCGCGCTCGGCCGCGGCCAGGAACGCCGTGCCGAAGCCCTGCGCCCGACACGCAGCCGGCGCGGATAGGGGCCGCTCGTGGGCATCTTGACTCCGACCAATTTGGTCGCGTCGTAGCCGATCGCGATGGTGTTCATCTGGAAGCGACTGACGAAGCCCTCGCAAACGCACGCCCTGGCGAACATGTAGTTCTCGGCCGCTGCCACTTCGAGATCGAGAGAGTTCGCCTTCGCGCCAGGCGCGGGCTTCTGATCCCGCCACGCCTTCAAGTTTCGCCAAGCTTGCCGGACCTGCCCGCAGCATGCATCGCCGTTGCTCGTGGCGTGCGCAATCGTGTGGATGATGACTTGACGGACGCGAACATCGTCGATGGCCATGGAAGTCCCCTCTCGCGAGGGCAATCTGCCGCTGAATGAAGCGGGCGTCTTACTCAAGATGGTGGGTCGACGTCGAGACGACGGCGGCGCTTGACTCTGCTTCGAGCTGCCCGTCTGCAAGGTCAGCCTCACGCGCGAAGGCGCTACACCACCTTCGTGTCGGGCTCTGGGCCTGGCGCCGCGAGCATGCGCAGCGGCGGAAAGCGGGTTTGCAGGTCCGGGCCCTCCACCTGAACGACCGCCAGGGGCTCGCGCAGGCCGTGGAAGCGATGCGAACCCAGCCCGCGCAAGCGCACGCCGGCTGGCCGGGACCGGCCGAGCGCATCGCGCGCGGCTGCCGAGAGCAGTACCTGGCCGCCGTGCCCCGCGGAGCAGATCCGCGCCACCGTGTGAACCGCCAAGCCGACGTAGCCTGCGTCGGTCAGCGTCGGGCGGCCGCTGTGGATGCCGGCCCGGACCTTGACGCTGACGCCCTCGGGCCAGGCGCGAGCGCCGAGGTCACGCTGAACCTCGAGCGCCGCTTGCAGCGCGCCCGAGGCACGGACGAACACGGCAAAGTACTCGTCGGCACGCGCGTCGATCTCGCGGCCGCCGGCACGGTGCACGCAGCCGCGGATCACGGCGCGCGTGTCGGCCAGCAGCGCCGCGTAGCGATCGCCAAGCCGCTGGAGCAGCCCCGTCGACCCTTCGATGTCGGTCAGCAGGAAGGTGACGATGCCGGTCGGCAGGGTTCGCACGTCGCTCGCCTGTGCCTGGATCTGGCCTCGGAGCCGATCGTTCTCCACGGTCAACCTGATGGCTGCGGTGACCGTCCTCATGAGGGTGGGACGCTTCAGCAGTGCGGCGGAGTGCACCAATGCCGTCATGGGCTGACCCTGGCGCTCGAGCAGGGTCGTGACCCGAGCGACTTCGAGGGCATCGACAGTCTCGGGAAGCGTCACGAGCTTGCCATCGCAATCCAGGTATCCGCCTGCCGAATCGGACCAGTGGAGCACCGAGAGCATGGGGTCGCGAAGCGCGGCGCGCACGCGACGTTCGAACTCGGCAGGCGAGCCGGCCCCGCCGAGCTCCACCACCAACCGACCTGCCGTGGCCTCGCTCGTCCGGTCTTCGAGCTGGCCGGTCATGAACCCGATCGGAACGATGCCGTACTTGCGGGCGGCCATCAGCAGCTTCTTGCGTGCGCGCTCGCGCGCGGCGTCGTCCTCGAACACCACCTGGTTGAAGCGTGCCAGTGCGTTTCGAACGTGCGCCTCGTCGTTGATCGGCAGCCTTCGGCGGCCTTTCGAGTCGACGTACGCGAAGGCGCTGTCGGGCAGCTTCGACCGTTTGCTGGCATCGAGAAGGCTCATTGCAGTGACCGCGTTTCGAGGACCGGGCGGAGCCGCTCAGACGCTGTCGGTCGGGCGGATCAGCGCGCGAGCGATCTCCAGCCCTTCGTCGCGCGCATCGCCGCGGCGCGACGGCCGGTGCGCACGCTGGTACCAGTAATCAGCGTTCCCCAGGTCGCCTTCGAGACGGTGCAGCCACGCATGCACCCAGGCACCCTCCGCGTCGTCCTGGGCCTGGGCGAGCTCGTGGGCGGCATCCCACTCGCCTCGCAGACCATGCCAGACGGCGCGCAGCATCCGAGTCGCGAACGGCGGCGCCTCTGGGCGATCGAGGCTGAGGACGAACGAATCGATCGGGTCGGTCACGGCCGCAATTCTGGCGGAAGACCAATGCGCTTGACGTGTTCTCGTCTGGATGGCAAGTGCTTGGCGGCCTTCGGTTGAATGGCTGCTTCGCAGCGGTTGCCGACGCATGCAGCTGGCGGGCGTACTCACGCTAACTGGCAGCAAGCGGTCATTGGGGTCCGCGACCAGCGGTGGCTCGAATGACTGCTGTACGAGGTACTGCGGCCGTAGGCCCCTTGGCAGGTATTCCGGCCTGGCGACCGCTTCTCCACCGCTTGAACTATCAGTACCGACCCTGAGCCGACTCCCCGTTCCTCAGGTGAAGAGAAGAAAAGCGGCCATTGGGTTCGGTCGATCATTCGATCACCCGATCCGCACGCAACAGGACCGATTTCGGAATCGTGATGCCGATGTCGCGCGCCGTCTTGAGGTTGACCACCAGCTCGAATCGCGTGCATTGCTCGATCGGCATCTCGCCAGGGTTGCCGCCACCGAAAATGCGGGCGATCTGGCGTGCGTTGATCTCGGCGAATTCCGCGAAGCTCGCTCCGTACGAGACCAGGCATCCGGCCTGCGCCATCTCCTTGAACTCGCACATGGTGGGCACTCGCCTGGCAAGCGCGAATTCGGCTACCCGTTTCCAGTTCCCGACCGTCAGCGTGTCGCTGAACGTGAGCAGTGCATCAGGCGGCTTGTCGGCAGCCGACGAGAGGACGGCGTCGAAGTCTTCGGGTCGCCGGACTTCCAGCGTCGAGATGGCGACGCCGAGCGTCTTGCCGGCGTCTCGGGCTGCCCTCAAGTGGAATTGCGAGCCCTGATCGCCCGCGTTGTAGAGCACGTCGACGCGCGCAAGACCGGGGACGATCTCCTTCATTAATTCCATCCGTTTTGCGTCAATGGCGGGTGCCAGGCTCTCAACGCCGGTCAGATTGCCACCCGGCCGCGCAAGGTTCTGGACGAGCCCGGTTTCGAACGCACCATGGGCGCCCCAGACGACGATCGGTATGGTGCGGGTCGCACTCTTCGCAGCGAACGCACTCGGATTCGTATGCGCCCAGATGACTTCGACGTTCATGCGCACCAACTCTGCTGCGAGCTCGGGCAGGCGCTCGAAATTCCCTTCGGCAAACCGGTATTCGAAGGAATAGTGCCTGCCTTCAACGTAGCCCAGCTCTCGCAATCGTTGCGACACGAGCGTGGCGTCATGCTGCACACCTCGGCCTCTTGCGGGTGACAGAGCACCGATACGAAACACCTTCGCTGTCTGCGCCCTTCCACCGATCGGGCCCATGAGCGCGACGGCGCCGGCAAGCGCACCCAGCAGTGTTCGCCGTGATGTCATTCGATCGGTCGCAGCGGTGCAACGAACACGCCATCATATCCACGAGGTGCGCCGTGACCGCGCGGGCGCTCGATCGCATTGGGCCGTTCCGCTTCGCGGGCCAGGCGCCGCGTTGCCGCCGCGCTGCAGCGCGCGGCGTGCGGCATGCGGCGTGCGGCGCGGCCAGGAACGCTGCGCAAGGTCGGACGCGGACGGGACGATGTCGCGTCCAAGCCGTCTCTCAAGTTGGGTGATGCGGTGGGAAGCAATGGTCGAGCGATTTGCACTTGAACCAGGGAAGTGGGAACTTCGTGTCGCACGCTGGCATTGTTCCCAGGGAGGTACGCGACCTGATGCGACGGGGTTCCCCGGATACTCCCCAGATGGTGGCCCGACGCGGACCTTTCGATGAGACGGCTGGCGCCAACCGGCCCCAACCATCACCAGCGATGGCGGTTACTGTGTCTTTCCCTCGTGTGAGACAGCCGTGGGTGCTTACGAGACCATCGGATCACACGCGTCGACATGGTCCGAACCCAAGCGTCCTTCGCTTCCTCGATTATCACGACAGAAGGCCGAGGTTCGGGCGCGCACGTCCGGTGCGGCTCGGGGAAGAGATGCCGGGCCCGGGCGCATACCGCCGTATGCTGACCCACCATGCACGACACACTGACTCGCGCCGTCTGGATCGATCGCTTCGTGATGCACACGCGCGCGCTCGGCGTTCGCGCAGACCCGGAGCTGATCAAAGACATGCCGGCGGCGTTGTGGCCGACCCTGGGGCACATGCAGCCCGAAGCCGCAGCCCAAGAGGAGTACGACTGGTGGCGGCGACAGGACTTCTGATGAAGGCGACCCAATTCAGGGCGAACCGCGGGTGCCGGCGCTTGCAAGTCAGAACTCGCACCTGTGACTCCCGAGAGCCGCCCTTCGTGTGAGGCAGCTTGTGGCCGGGAGTGTGAATTCCCCAAGGTTGGTGAAAGCTGCCCTTCGCCGGTGAGGCACCAGCATCGAAAGACAGCTCACCGGCGCAGCAGTGGATTCACAGTCCCGGCCAAGAGGAGACGCTGGCGCGACTCCCACTAAGCGGTCGGTACAGTCAGCGCACCAGGCATTGAAACCTCGGCCGAGCCGAGACTATTGACCCCACCCCACATATTCAATCGCGTTCAGTGGTGGAGTAGCGGAGGCAGTCGTATGGTGCTTCAATACGTCTGCCGACATGAGGGCAGATGAAGCGCCGCACGGTCCGCGGAGCAGGACCGCGACTACGGTGCCGGACTGGCGCGCGGGCGCACAGGCGCTTGAACCGCGCCTCGGTGTGCTTACTTGGTTTCCGAGTTCTCTAGGCGCTCAAGGGATCATCAAGGTGCGCGCGTGACGAATCGTCGGTTGCTGCTGAGAGCGTCGGCTGCCACATGGCTCGGCGCCTCGCTCGCCATCGCGAAGGCACAGAACGTGATGCGACGCGTCGCGCTCCTCGGCATTGTTTCAGCCGGGCCGAATGCAGCAAATCGCTATCTTTTTCAATCGAGGCTCGGTGAACTTGGCTGGGTTGAACATAGAACCCTCCTGCTGGACCTCAGGTTCACGCATGGCGACGGCGCCCTCATTGCGCCACTGACAACCGAGTTGTTGGCACTGCGACCTGACGTCTTCGTCGCACCCTTCGACACCATGGCCATTGCAGCCGCCGCATCCACAGCGACAGTGCCGATCGTGTTTGCGGCGGGAATCGATCCGGTTGGATATGGCCTCGTCCAATCGCTCGCCCACCCCGGCCGCAACGTCACGGGCTTCAGCGTCGGCGGCCCAGAAATGGGGGCGAAGAGCCTGTCTCTGCTCAAAGAGGCTGTTCCCGGGTTGAGAGTGGTCGGTGTCCTGGTCGGCAATCGTGATCGCTACAAGGTCGAGTATCTGGAGGAAGCCGGGCGCCAGCTCGGTTTGGTGTTGGTGCAGTTCGAGCTCACCCACCCAGACGACATCGACGAATCGTTTCAATGGTTCGCCAAAGCTGGCGCAAATGGCGTCATGGACTTTGCGGGTACGCCGTCAACCTTTGATGTCCGCGATCGGCTCGCCGCGCTCGCCCTTAAGTACCGGCTGCCAATGGTCGTGTTGTCGGGACAAGCCGATGCCGGAGGATTGCTGTCTTACGGACCGAACATCCCTGACGTGTTCCGACGAACCGCTGAACTCGTGGATCAGATTCTGCGTGGCGCGAAACCGGCAGACATTCCAGTCGAGCAGCCCAATCTGTACGACCTCGTCATCAACCTTCGAACCGCTCGCGCCATTGGAGTCGTCTTCCCGCGAAGTGTGCTGCTGCGCGCGACACGCGTGATCGAGTGAATCAAGTCTTCGGCCGAAGATATCCCAAGTAGACGGGCTTCGGGGTTTGCGTAAGCCGGACCGTTGCGTTCTCGGAATTGATGCCCGTCTAGCCTTCCACAAGGCAGCATCGAAAGCTGCTTTTGCATCTGCTAAGCGACCGCTATGGGTCCGACTGCGGGTCTTCCAGCTTCCTATCGCCTTGCTAGAAACCTGCCATTCGCGATGGACAGCCGAGTAGCCGACGTTGGCGTAGCCCGGGTTCGGCCAGAAGCGGAAGCTTGCGAAGGACCGCTTCCGAGCAGCGGAAGTTCTGGGCTCGTCGGAGCGCCGTGGCTCCGCTCGTCAGAGCGCCGCTTTCAGCACTCGCGCGTAGTTCCTGAACGCTACGTGCTCGATCGCGTCAGACGATAGCTTCAATGTCTGGAGTTGATCGAGCACTGTACGCACGCCGGCGTAGTCGTCGACCGCCCACTGGTCGCCCAATCCTTCCATGTCGGTGCCGAACGCGACGTGGTCCGCTCCGAGCTTGTCGACGAGGTTGGCGATCTCGCGCGCATAGCCCTCGGTGTCGTGCAATCCCACGGTCCAGCTGCCGCGGCCCGCTGCCCAAGCCGGGCCGGGCTTCAACAGCGCCCCCGCCCACAGGCCGATAACACCGCCCTTGTCGGCGATCATCTTCGCGTGCGCGACCGAGAGGCGCCGCTGCAGGTGCGTCGTCGCGTCCAGCCAGCGGCCGGCGACGCGATCGACCCAGCCGTGCGACCACACGAGAGGGGTCTTGCTGATCTGCAACGCCTGCTCGACGCAGTCCATCGAGGCGTGCGCCAGGTCGATCAGCACGCGCTGCTCGTTGCAAGACTCGACCAGCTGCTTGCCCATCGCGCTCAGCCCACGGTGCACAGGGGCCAGCGTCTGGTTGTCGCCCACCGGTGACGGCACGAAGTGCACGAGCTGCAGGTGCCGTAGCCCCTTGTCGCGCGCGGCCGGCAAGCGGCCGACGTCGCCTTCGAGGAAATGTGCACCCTCCGCCGCCAGCACCACCCCCGAGGTGCCGCCGGGCGCGACGCACGCGTCCACGTCGGCGGGCGAAAGCACGATCTTCAGCTTCTGCTCGCGCAGGTAGCTCTTCATGCGCGCGATCTGGGTGTCGAAGCGTGCCGCGAGCTTCCCTTGCTCGGGAGTGCCTACGACGTCGATGCCGCGTGGGCCGCGGCGCAGCCACGGACTGTCGGCGACCATCTTCCACGCCAGCAACGCCACGTGGTGGCTGCGCATCTCGGCGCCGAGCTCGGCACTCGCGAGCGTGCGGCGGATGATTCCGAAATGGCTGTGCATGTCGGCGATCGGCAGGCTGCCCTGCTGCGCCTGCACCGGGGCGTCGACCAGCGGCCACAGCGCGGCGCCAGCCGCTGCCTGCAACCAGCGCCGACGTTCGCCAGATTCGACGGTCATGGCAAGACTCCTCACGCGGCGCGAGCTAGGCGAACGATTATCGGGTGCACGTCGGATTGGACCGCGCCACCACCGGCGACGTATATCGAGTCCCCGCTCAGGTCGCTGCAGGCCGCGGCCTGCACTTACCGTATCGCCTTCGGACTGGCCGCGCTGGTGCCGCGGCAGCGCCTGGCCATCCATGCGCCATGCGCCGCGCGCGCGACCGCTTCGCGGCGACGAACTCAGGGCAATCAATGTCGCTCAAGGGTCGACAGCCGCCTCTCCCACTGTCGATTAGAGCGGCTGAACGCTGTCGTTGGCGTTGAACTGTCTAAGAGCCGACGATCAGTTGCGCCCGCAGCCGGCCATCAGCTGCCGATGCCGACCGGCGGGTCTGCGGTTACTCGCCTGCGTCGGGCGAAACGTGCCACCATGCGAGGAAAGATTGCGTGCGAAAACCCGATGTAGGGAGACGCTGATGCGACTGCTGCTGGCGATGATGAAACACGAGACCAATACCTTCTCGCCGGTTCGCACCGATCTGGCGCGCTTCTCGCTTGACGGGGCCGGTGCGCCGGAGAGTGGCGCCGCCGCCGTCAAGGCCTACCGCGGCACCGGCACGGTGACCGGCGCCTACATCGAGATCGCCGAGCGCTAAGGCGCAGACTTCGACCTGGTCCTCGCTGCCAACGCGTGGCCGAGTGGCCCGGTCGAGGACGAGGCCTACGAGTCGATGTGCACGACGATCGTCGGCGCGGTGAAGCGCGGCGGCTACGACGGCATCCTGCTCGACCTGCACGGCGCGATGGTCACCAGGAGCCACGAGGACGGTGAAGGCACGCTGCTGTCGCGCATCCGCGCAATCGACCCGACGACGCCGGTCGCCGTCGCCTACGACATGCATGCCAACGTCTACCGCGAGATGGTCGAGCATGCCAATGTCGTCG
>Ga0207675_100002556_pt1 | contig 18017 bp, 16 predicted proteins | sample KBSSwiS42_FD_184305 | JGI IMG/M metagenome (GOLD analysis project Ga0207675, IMG submission 184305) | Switchgrass rhizosphere microbial communities from Kellogg Biological Station, Michigan, USA - KBS Switchgrass S4-2 (SPAdes) (version 2) | ecosystem: Host-associated > Plants > Roots >... | reverse complement strand
ATACTTCAATTGAAACTTTAGCTCCTCCTGACCAAGTCGTATTTGCTGTATTAGTGGCTGACATAGTTCCAGGAGGAGCTAAGGCGAGAGGAATCGAAAGTCCATAAAAAAGGTGTAAACCAAAAAATGGAAAATTAGTTGGGCTACTCAAATAAGATGCACTGGCACCTACTGCAACATCAAAATGATACAGACCGGAGTGGTTAATTGTTATCGAAGAAGTGCCGATAACCGCGTCGGCGGGGCTATTATTATACTTTGTAGCAGTAATAGTTGCATAGTCTCCTGGTACTATCCCCGGTCCGTTAACGAACTCAATGCCAAACTTAATATTATTTGAAAGCGGTGCACTTGTCCAGCTTGGATTTGATGTGCCATTTGAAGTCAACACCTGACCTGCCGTTCCCGAGTTGCCATTGATTTTAATTAAGCCCGCCAGATTAATGTTTCCGTTTACATCGAGTCGCTCAGAAGGATTCGATATTCCTAAACCTAATCTCCCAGCATTTTTAAAAAATTCCCTGCGGCTGTTTTGCGAGATCTCAATATGTAATTTTTTTTCTGCCTCATTCAATTGGTGGCACTCATTACAACTGCAGTTCTCATGCAGGTGAATATTCTCATCCATTATTTCTGATTAAATATTATTTACTCTGTTTCTTTCTAGCTTCAACAATTGGTTTGAACGGACCAAACTTATGTTGCTCTTCAGTAAAGCCATCGGTAAAAGGTCCAAAAGGATGGTCAACAGGTTTTTTAGAAATATCAGGCCAGTCTTCTTTAAAAATTTTTGATGGTCGTGGTTGTGAGTTAACAAATGCTGCAACATCCCATGCTTCTTCATTAGTCAAAAGTGGATCATGATATGTCACTTCACCAAATGGCATATTGTTTTTTACATAACCAGCAAATCTTGAAATACGATACAGTCCAGCTGCAGTATTAAAACTATGATCTCCCCAGAGTGGTGGGTACTTATAGCCAGCTCCGACAGAATCAATTTGGCCTTGTCCATCAGCACCATGACAACGCTGGCATTTGCTTGTATAAACCATTTGTCCATTTTTAGGATCGGCTGCACGATCTAAATAAGGAATATCCATAATGCCGCTGCCTTTTGGTTTAACCTTTTTCGGAACATCTTTACCCAGCCAATTCATATAAGCGATGATCGCTTTCATTTCTTTGCTTGTACTATCCACAGCGGTTCCATTCAAACTTCTTTCCATACAATCGGAAATACGTTTTACAATTGTTTCAATGCCTCCGCTCCTTGCTCTAAATTGCGGATACAGTGAAGCTACTGCACCATAATTATTTCCCCAGGGTACAGTGCCGCCATTCAAATGACAGTTTTGGCAATTCATTCCATTCGTTAAATGGGCAACAGCTCCATTTGGTCCCAAAAAATAAGATGTGTTCGATATCAATTGATATCCATACAACGCAAGACTATCGTGTTCAGGTATATTATACTTACTCGAACCAAACCATAATCTTGAAGTATCAAACTTTGATTCACTTTTTACAACATTGCCATTATCATTGCATGAATAGATAGCCAATGAAAAAAGAAATAAAACAACAAATGTTTTATAAAAGATTGGTTTCATTTCAAATTACTTCAATGAGGTAATTTATGTCTGATTAATCCATAAACCCATGTGCCCACAATTGCACTAAATAAAGTTACGATGATTACCGTAGCGCCATTGCCTATTAAAGCAAATAATGGCCCGGGACATGCTCCCGTCATTGCCCATCCAAAACCAAACAACAAACCTCCGTATATCTGCCCTTTATTAAATTTTTTTGGATAAATATGAATTGTCTCGCCATCGATGGTTTTTATTTTAAATCTTTTAATGATAAAAACGCTGATGATACCAACAACAACTGCAGAACCGATCACCCCATACATATGAAAGCTTTGCAGCCTGAACATTTCCTGGATACGAAACCAGGATATAACTTCTGATTTTACCAGGATGATCCCGAATAAAATACCTGTGATCATGAATTTTATATTTGATAAAACAGGTTTATCTATTTCCGATCTATTTATTGAATCCTGGTTTCTCATTTCGAAATCAGTATCCAGGTCTTTCAGTTCAAAATTCTTTGTTGCGGTATCCATTTTAAAAATGAAGTTTTAAAATAAACGGAACAACGATGTTTGCAAAAAAGAAACCTCCGGCCATAAAACAACAAGTAGCGATCAATGATGGTAATTGAAGATTACTTAAACCCATGATAGCATGTCCGCTTGTGCAGCCACCGGCATAGCGGGTACCAAAGCCAACAAGAAAACCGCCAACAACCATCAGGATAAATCCTTTTAGCGAAAGCAAATTTTCCCAATTGAATAATTCTTTCGGAACAAGACCTTCTGTATTTGTAATACCATAGCCCGCAAGTTCAGTCGCTACTTTAGGGGCAACAACTACCGGATCGGGATTTTGTAAAAACAATAAAGCGATCAATCCTCCTAATAAAATTCCACCCGCAAAAAAAAGGTTCCATATTTCTTTTTTCCAATCGTATTTAAAAAAGGAAATATTCATTGGCATGCAGGCAGCACATATGTGACGAAGATTAGAAGAAACACCAAACGTCCTGTTACCAAGAATAAGTAATGTGGGGACAGTAAGACCGATCAAAGGGCCAGCCACATACCACGGCCATGGTTGCTTTATCCATTCAATAATATTCATAACATGGATTTATCTTAAAGGTAAAAAGTAAAAGCTAGCATTTAATTAGTTTTAAGTAAAAGCTCTTGGATCAAAATATAGATAGCCACAGTTATTACAAGCCCTCCAAATATCTTTCTCAAGGAATTCGCAGATACTCTTTCAGAAAATTTGTTGCCAATAAGCACACCAATCATTGCTATCAGTGTAAATAAAATTATAAGCTGCCAATCATAGTAAAAATGTTTAAGAGTGAAAAGAAAGCCAAATAGAGAGTTGATAGAAATGATAACTAATGAAGTGCCTATCGCTGTCTTCATAGGTAATTTGATGAAAAATACCAGCGCCGGTATAATAAGAAAACCGCCACCGGCTCCTAATAAGCCAGTGATAAGCCCTGTAAGCAAACCAAGGATCGCAAGAGAAAGTATCTTGTTATGTTGTACATGCGAAGAACCACTGCCATTTTCTTCACGACTATGCTTTATCATAAAAAAACCGACTATAATCATGAGCAATGCAAATAATATCATCAAAAAATTACTTTTAGTGATCACCAAGTTGCCTATGGTGAGTAGTTTTAGCGGGATAGCAGGTAATAAAAAATTTCGGGTAATAAATACAGAAAATATAGATGGAATACCAAATTCGCTTACAGATTTGAAGTCAACAAGTTTTTTTATGTAAGCTCTCACACCGCCTGTGAGGCTTGTGACGCCAACAATAAATAATGAATAGGTCGTTGCGATCACCGCATCAATATGAAAAAGATAAACAAGTACAGGAACAGTAATGATTGAACCGCCACCGCCAATCATTCCAAGTGAAATTCCAATTAAAAGAGCAGCGATGTAACCGATTATTTCCATGATGTATTTAGTCTTCTAAAACTTTTTCCATTTGCATACTACGGCTTCCTTTTACCAATATGCTGCTGTTTTGAAAATCTTGTTTAGCAAACCAATCTTTGGCTTTCGAAGAATTTTCAAATGAAAGAAAAGGATGGGAGAGTTTTAAAAAGTCTCCGCCAACCAATGCTACATCTTTCCACCTGTATTTCTTTATCAAATCAATTATCTGCTGATGCTCGTGTAGACTTTCTTTTCCTAACTCTGCCATGGCGCCAAGCAGTAAGATCTTATTTTCAGAATTGTTCTTTGCAAAATTTTCAATCGCCAGTTTCATACTGCTTGGGTTTGCATTATATGCATCCAGGATTATTTTGTTAGTGCCTTTTTCTATTAGTTGTGATCTGCTATTTGAAGGAGTATAGTTTTCAATAGCAGATCTTATTTTGGTTTCAGGTACTTCAAAAAACTTTCCGACAGTAACTGCAGCCAATACATTAGGTAAATTATATTCTCCTACAAGTTGTGTTTTTATTACCCCGTTATCCAATCCTTGTGTTATTTCAACCTGCAAAAAAGTTTCATTGCTTAAAACATTTCCAATCACATGATCATTTTGCTTTGTTCCATATTTAATGATGCCACTGATACCTTTGCTCATTTCACGCAGATATTCATAATCCCACATCACAAAAGCAAAGCCGTGTGTTAGAGTTCTTAAATGATCAAACAATTCTCCTTTACCTTTTCTCACTCCTTCCTCACTGCCAAAGCCTTCGAGATGTGCCTTGCCGCAATTAGTGATAAGTCCATGTGTTGGCAATGCAATCTTGCAATAGCTGGCTATTTCACCAATATGATTGGCGCCCATCTCGATCACTACCATCTCTGCATCATTCCTGATCTTTAAAATGGTTAGAGGAACACCAATATGATTATTCAAATTGCCCTCGGTTGTATAAGTTTTATAGCTTGTAGAAAGAACAGCATGTATCAACTCTTTTGTTGTGGTTTTTCCATTACTGCCAGTGATCGCTATAAACGGGATAGTAAATTGTTTACGATGATAAAGTGCCAGCTGTTGTAATGCTTCCAGCACATCGGGAACTAAAAAAGTTTTTCCAGGTATTTCAAATTCTTTTTCATCGATAACAGCGTAAGCCGCCCCATTATTTATCGCTTGCTGAGCAAAAGAATTTCCATTGAAATTGGGTCCTTTTAATGCAAAGAAAATATCACCAGCCTTAAGGTTTCTTGTATCACTTTGTACGGAGGGATATTGGTGATATAACTTATATAGTTCTTCGACCATCATAAGCAAATGTAAAGGCATAAATTAAAAAACCCTCTCGTTTTAGATGAGAGGGTTACTTTATGAAAATGTAAAACTTAACGTTTTTGACGGCGGTTCTTCCACCAGTTACCTGTTTTTCTCTTGTTTCCTTCTGTGCTACCCATGCGGGTCATTGCACAACGGAAACCAATAGTAGCACTTGATTGATCTTCTTCCATGTAACGACGGGCACCAGGGCTCAACCAGTAAGCGTAATCAGCCCAGCTACCACCTTTATATACTCTTGATTTATCACTGATCAATGTTGTGATGCCATATCCATAATTAGATTGTGATAAAGAGTCACCATCGATAAAGTCGATCACATTACCACGCTGATAATTTCTGCGCATCATACTTTCTTTATCGGTTACATCAGTGTATTTAATTCTACCCATACTGTCTCTTGCAAAACGTGTTGTTGGATCTCCTGATGTAGAATCTGCCACAAGCATTTTCTTATACTGGTTACCACGATATGATGCCACATCATCAGCATCCAGTAAAGTAAGTGGTCTGTATACATCAGCTACCCATTCACTCACATTACCAGCCATATTGTATAATCCAAAGCCATTAGGGAAGAAAGCTTTTACGTCTGAAGTATAGATCGCATCGTCATTTGTACCACCGGCAACACCTGCGTAGTCACCATTACCTCTTTTAAAGTTTGCGAGGAACTGACCTTGCCAGCTTCCATGACGTGTATCACGTAAGCCATTAGGATTATGTGCCCATGGATAAATTTGTTTGTTCATCGTTAATTCCTCACCACGTTTACCCTCTTTTACACTTGGTCTTGGGTTCTGTGCCAAATATCCTAAAGCAGCATATTCCCATTCAGCTTCAGTCGGAAGGCGATAATCAGGCTGAAGAATTCCATCTTCCATTGTAACCTGTGTACGAGGAGTACCTTGTGCTGTTTTTAATGTACTCTTTTTGCCTGTGGATTTGCCTGGCTGAGGAGTATAAAAACCTAACAAATATGATTTAGTTGTAAAGTTGTCTTCACCTTGTTGTGCTTGTAAACCTTGTTTTGATACAAGACCTTTATTGAGCAATTCTCCTTCGTTTACACGATCACTTCTCCATAAACAGAAATCATAAGCCTGTTTCCAGCTAACACCAACAACAGGATAATTATTAAAACTTGGATGACGTAAATAATATTCAACCAAAGGTTCATTGTAAGCTAGCTCACTGCGCCAAACCAGTGTATCTGGTAAAGCTGCATCAAGAACCTTCTGATACATTGGATCGTTTGCAGGATCGAAAACACGGTTGAGCCAGTACAAGTATTCACGATAGTGAACGTTGGCAACCTCGGTTCTGTCGATATAGAAAGACGGAACGGTAACACGGCGAGGGATGTTATTGAAATCACCCATTACATCCTCATCTGTTTGACCCATGGTGAAGGTACCTCCAGGCACAAATACAAGACCAGGACCAGTTGCCTGTTCTTTTTCCCTGGATACCTGGTATCCACCCATGTTTTTGTCATTGTAATTCCAGCCGGTAACATCCGACTTATCGTACTTCTTTTTGCCAAAAAGGCCCTTGCCTTTACACGAAGAGATCAGTACTGCACAAGATAAAAGGATAATTAAGTTTTTCACTTTCATAGTTTTTTGTATAAACCTTTGAATTGGAATAAATTTAACGCCGGCTGAGATAAAATTATTGCACTAGAAACGATTTTATCTTCCGTAGTCTGCGAATATAGGCAGATTATAAAGATTTTATAAAGCAGAAATACTTTTTCTTAGCTCGTTAAAGTCCCTGCAATTTTGAATGAAATCATGAGGAGATTTACAGTTATAACCTTATCGGTTTTGTGTGGCCTGGTAACAAACGTAAGTGCCCAGCGGACCTATAAAACCAACTCAGTGCTGGCATCAGGAGTCTGGGCAAAAATTACTGTAAAAGATGCCGGTATTTATAAAGTTGATGTGGGTTTTTTAGGGTCACTTGGTTTTAATACTTCAAATATTTCGGCCAGTTCGGTAAGGCTTTTTGGAAATGGCGGAAATATGCTGAGTGAGGCAAACCCTGATATTCCGATCGATGATCTTGCTGAGAATTCAATAATGGTGGTTGATGGTGGGGATGGGGTTTTTAATGGTACTGATTACTTTCTTTTTTATGCTCCAGGTCCTGATAGATGGATCAAAGATTCATTGAACAAAAGGTTCATTCATCAAAAGAATATTTACTCAGATTCTTCTTATTATTTTATTACGATTGGTGGTAATGGGAAAAGGATTTCATTTCAACAAAATACTCCTACACCAACTATAACGGTAAACTCGTTCAACGAAAGAATATTTCATGAGCTGGATACAGTGAATCTTTTATCAAGTGGAAAAGAATGGTTTGGTGAAGAGTTTGCGGATGCGCCAGGCAAAACACTTTCAAGATCCTTTTCAGTAAGCATTCCAAACCTTCTTACCAGCTCACCTGTTACCGTCACTTCAAACTGTGCAGCAAGATCTATTAACATTGCGAGTCGCTTTGATGTTAGAGTAAACAATCAATTGATCCAACAAATTAACATTCCGTCAACTGGCCCGGGATTTTATGATCTCTTTGCACAGCAGATCCAATTATCATCAGCTGCTTTGTTTTCACAAGATGCTTTGCAGATCAACTATACTTATATTCCCGGCGGGTTTAATTCGCAAGCATGGTTGAACTATTTTGAAATAAATGCGAGACGAAATATTGGTTTACCAAACACTGGCCAGTTATTTTTTCGTGATTGGAATAGTGTTGGGAATAATAACGCTGAGTATGTAGTTTCAAATATCAATAGCAATACGCAGGTTTGGGATATAACGGATCCTTTTTCACCGGTTCGAATGCAAGGAAATATTTCCGGAAATGAATTACGATTTGTAAATGATGCAACAAGATTGAAAGAATACTTTGCTTTTAATCCATCAAATGCATCAGTGCCTGTAAATGGCGGTCGCATACAAAACCAGGATCTTCATAATTCTCAGCAAATGGACTATTTGATCATCACAAATAATTCATTGTTGCCGGAAGCAGAACGCTTAGCAAACTTTCATCGGCAAAAGAATAATTTGAAAGTTATAGTAGTTACGATTGATAAAATTTTCAATGAATTTTCTTCAGGTTCCCAGGATCCTGTCGCCATTCGTGATTTTGTGAAAATGCATTTTGATAAAGCAGGAACTAACATAGCTAATCGCCCAAAATATCTTTTACTTTTTGGTGATGCGTCTTTTGATTATAAGAATCGAGTTTCAAATAATACTAACCTTGTTCCAGCTTATCAAAACAAAATTTCACTTGATCCCTTGAGCACTTATACAAGTGACGACTTCTTTGGCTTTTTAGATGATAATGAAGATATCAATTCAGGATTGGTAACAAACCTCCTTGATATTGGAATTGGAAGAATACCGGCAAAGAATATTACGGAAGCAAAAAATTATGTTGATAAAGTAATTGCTTATTATGCTAAAGAAAGTTTTGGCCCATGGCGGAATATTGTTTCATTGATCGCCGATGATGAAGATAATAATCTTCATTTGCAGGATGCTGAATTGATAAGCGGAACTGTTTCAGTAAATCCTGTTTTTAATCTTCAAAAAATTTACCTCGATGCTTTTCCACAACAAAGCGGTTCGGCGGGCAGTCGTTATCCTACAGTGAATGAAGCCATCAATAATCGAATAGAAAATGGCACACTTATTTTCAATTTTATTGGTCATGGTGGTTCAGCAAGACTTGCTGAAGAAGTCATTCTTGATCAATCAATGATCAATGGTTGGAATAACTCAAATCGGTTACCATTATTTGTAACAGCAACTTGTGATTTTGCTCCTTATGATAATCCCTTTCTCAATTCTATTGGGGAAAATATTTTGTTAAGACCAAAAACAGGGGGCATTGCTATGATGACAACAACAAGACTTGTTTTCTCATTCAGCAATCGCATCATGAATACTAATTATATGCAATTTGCTACGCAACCAGGTGCCAACGGAAAATATCGAAGTCTTGGTGAAGCTGTAATGGCTGCAAAGAATTTTACTTACTTAAATTCTGGTGATGTGATCAATAACAGGAAATTCACTCTGCTTGGTGATCCTGCTCTTACTCTTGGATTTCCTCAATTCAAAATAAAAACAACAAAAATAAATTCCGCAAGCCCTTTAACTGTAACAGATACTTTATCAGCTGGAGAAAAAATATCCATTGAAGGAGAGATGACAGACAATAATGGTTCATTATTGCCTGGATTTAATGGCACAGTTTATCCTGTCATTTTTGATAAACCACAATCTATAACTACAAAAGCAAATGATCCCGGAAGTCAGCAAACAACATTTGAGCAACGATCAAATATTTTATTTAAAGGCAAAGCTTCTGTTTCAAATGGAAAATTCAGTTTTTCATTTAAAGTGCCGAAGGATATAAATTATCAATATGGCCAAGGGAAAATAAGTTACTATGCTGAAGATGGAGTTAAAGATGGCGGTGATTATTTTGACGGATTTATCATAGGTGGTTCTTCAACTTCTGTTGATAATGATAAAAGTGGACCGGAAATAAAAGCATGGCTCAATGATGAAAAGTTTGTTGATGGAAGTATAGTAAATCAAAAACCAATTCTTGTAATTAAGTTGATCGATTCTTCAGGCATCAATACTTCGGGTACGGGCATTGGTCATGATATCACAGCTACCCTGGATAACAACATTGATCAAATGTTTAACCTGAATAATTATTACGAGGCCGATCTTGATAAGTATGGACAAGGTTATGTTCGGTTTCAATTACCTGAGCTTAGTCCGGGAATTCATTTCATAAAAATCAAAGCATGGGATGTACTTAATAATTCGTCAGAGTATATACTTGAGTTTTCAGTTTCTAATGACGAAGACCTTGTGATCGATCATGTTCTTAATTATCCTAACCCCTTTACAACCAAGACGCAATTCTGGTTTGAACATAATAAACCTGGGCAGGATCTCTTGGTTCAGATCCATATTTTTTCTTTATCAGGAAAGGTGGTCAAGAAGCTTGAAAAAACAATAAACACGCCGGGAAACCGTTCTACAGACGTCGAATGGGATGGCAGAGATGATTTTGGTGATAAGATCGGAAAAGGGGTTTATATCTATCGATTGAAAGTCATTTGCGGCGGCACGAAATCCAAAACGATCACCGAAAAGCTTGTGATTCTATAGCTAATTTTGGGGGTTCCCAGTTAAACAAAATTGACTATTTTCGGCCGTGATTTTTAAAATTCTTCTATATTTACAAATAACATAAACTCTTACTAATGAGACCAACTGCATTTAAACTAACTGCTGCAATCCTAATCCTTGTCGGAATTGCCAAAACCACCCAAGCCCAGGTTGATCCTATTAATGTTGTTACCACCGCTGTACCTTTTTTACGCATCTCACCTGATGCCCGTGCTGCCGGTATGGGTGATCTTGCGATCGCCACTTCACCAGATGCAAACTCATCTTTCTGGAACCTTGCAAAAGTTCCTTACAATACTAACAAGGGTGGAATATCATTATCATATACTCCTTGGTTGAAAGATATTTTAAATGACGTATATCTTGCTTCTGCAGCGGGGTATTACAAATTTTCTGATGAGCAGGCAATATCTGCTTCATTGAGATATTTTAGCCTCGGTAATATTCAATTTACTGATAACCTTGGTAATGATCTGAATACTTTCCGTCCTCGTGAATTTGGTATTGATGTTGGTTATTCCCGTAAACTTTCTGCCAAAGTTGGTATCGGCGTTGGTTTGAAATATATCTATTCAAATCTTGCTGAAGGTCCTGCTGCAGGTAACAATTATAAAGCTGCAAGTGCTGTTGCAGGCGATCTTGCTTTTTATTACACAGGTCAAAATGACCAGGGACAAGGTTGGGCATTCGGTGCAGTAATGAGCAATCTTGGTTCTAAAATATCTTATACTGATAATGCAGATCAGAAAGACTATATCCCGGCAAACTTAGGTTTAGGTACTACTTATACAAGAGTATTTAATTCTGCCAATAAATTAACTTTCGGTGTTGATCTAAATAAGTTATTGGTTCCAACTCCTCCTGCTGATCCTGCTACGCAGGATCAATTAACTGAATATCGTAGCAAGAGTGTTATTGGCAGCTGGTTCAGTTCATTTGGTGATGCTCCAGGCGGATTCAGCGAAGAAGTAAAAGAGTTCCAGGCCTCGTTAGGTGCAGAATATATGTATAATAACCAGTTTGCTCTTCGTGCAGGTTATTTCCATGAAGACAAAACAAAAGGTAACCGCAGATATTTCACAATGGGTGTTGGTATCAGGTATCAGAGCTTTGGCCTTGATTTCTCTTACTTACTTCCTTCAGGAAGTGGTGTGGATCGTAATCCGTTGTCAAACACATTGCGTTTCTCATTGCACTTTAACCTTGATGGAACTGCAACAACTGGAAATTAATTTTAATACAAACTAATTATCATAACGTCCCGCATTTGCGGGACGTATTTTTTTATATTTGAGCAAATAACAAATATGTCTTACAGGATCGGCAGTGGTGTAGATTTTCATCAATTAAAAAAAGGAAGAGAGTTATGGATAGGTGGCGTGAATATTCCTTTTGAAAAAGGCGCTGATGGACACAGTGATGCCGATGTATTATTGCATGCTATCTGTGATGCATTGCTTGGAGCTCTTGCATTAGGAGATATCGGAATTCATTTTCCAAATACTTCTGAAGAATTTAAGGATATAAGAAGCACAATTCTTTTACAACGAACAATTGAATTGATAAAACAAAAAGGTTATTCAGTTGTAAATATCGATTCAACTATTTGTTTGCAAAAGCCAAAGATCAAAGAACACACTAGTAAGATGAGGAAAGTTATTGCGGATATTGTAAATATATCAGAAGACGATGTTTCAATAAAAGCGACAACAACCGAGGAAATGGGATTTGTTGGAAAAGGAAAAGGCATCATGGCTTATGCAACAATTTTGTTAATGAAGATTTGATTGAACCTTGTACTTTGAATCTTGTGCTTTTATTCTGTGGCTTGTTTCTTCCATCCGTTATCTTTGCACGAATGCAGTCAGTTCACATAAAGATCGTCAATACCTCATCCAATCCTTTGCCACAATATGCAACCACGGGGTCATCAGGAATGGATATAAGAGCTGCAGTGGATATTCCTTTACCATTGTCGCCACTTCAAAGAACTTTAGTGCCCACTGGTTTATTTGTTGAAATACCGACAGGATATGAGATACAGGTTCGTCCAAGAAGTGGATTAGCGATCAAACATGGCATTACATGTTTGAACACTCCGGGAACTATCGATTCGGATTATCGCGGAGAAATTAAGATCATTTTGATCAACCTTTCTTCAGAAGAACAAGTCATTAATCCTGGTGACAGGATAGCACAAATGATAGTTCAGAAGGTAGAAAGAGCAGAATTTGAACAAGTAGAAATTTTAAATGAAACGGTAAGAGCCGATGGCGGCTTTGGTCATACAGGTAAACAATAATTAATGATCCGGTTTATATTAATATTAATAACAGCAGCCGCATTGATCACATCATGCCGGTCAACAAGAAAGATACAAACAGCTATTGCTACAAAAAAAGACACTGTTATTATTCAGCCAACTTCGGATCCTCATGCAGATTCAATGAGATTTATTAAAGAAGCGCATTCAAAACTTTTGGCTAATACAATTGAATTTGAAACATTTTCTGCCAAGATCAATACAGATTACCAGGGAGGCGATGGAAAAAAATATGATGTGAATGTTTTTATTCGAATGAAAAAGGATAGTGTGATTTGGCTCTCAGTAAATGGTGCGTTGGGAATAGAAGGAATGCGGGTATTGATCAATAACGATTCTGTATATATTTTAAATAAGCTTGATAAAGAATACCAGGTTCGTTCTATATCTTATTTGCAGGAAGTAGCCGCCCTTCCGCTTGATCTGCATACAGTACAGCAATTGATCATCGGTAATCCTGTTTTTCTTGATAGCAATATTGCTTCATATTCTACTGATGGCAATACTGTTTCCTTGGTAAGTGATGGTAAATGGTTCAAGCATCTTATTTCAATGGATAATAATGATCATCTTATTTTAAATAGTAAGTTGGATGATGCAGATCCATTAAAAAGCAGAACATGCTTTCTTACTTATTCTGATTATAAAAATGATGATGGTATAAAATTCGCAACGAACCGTACCATCTCTGTTACTGAAAAAACCCAGCTTGATGTGAAGCTTAATTTCAAGCAATATGATTTTAATAAAACGTTAAGTTACCCGTTTTCAGTGCCAAAAAACTATAAAAAGAAACAGTAAATAAAATTTAAATTGCAACCCGTCGTTTTCTAAGCTGATCCTGACCCTATATTGATTCACCCGTAAAACCAGGGAACCATGAAAAGAACATTTTATCTCATTGCACTCATTGTATTCCTCCCCGTATTTTCCTTTGCACAGGAAGATAAAACCCAGCTTGAAAAAGAAAGACAAGATATTCAAAACGAAATTAAACAGATCAATGGCGAATTGTCATCAGTAAAAGGTAAGACCAAACAGATAGTTGGGCAATACAATCTTATAGACAGGAAAATAAAATTACAGAATAAATATATCAACACGATCAGTAAAGAGATCCGGTTGATAGATGATGACATTTACCTGAGTAATGTTGAAATATTCAGGCTTTCAAAGTTGTTGGACACATTGAAAGCACAATATTCACGCAGTGTGATATATGCTTATAAAAACAGGAGCAATTACGACTACCTGAATTTTATCTTTTCCGCCAATACATTCAATGATGCGATCAAAAGAATTAAATATCTAAAAAGTTATCGTGCATATCGCGAACAGCAGGTAAATACTATCAGGGAAACGCAATCATTGATCGCAAAAAAGAAAGATGACCAGATCAGTAAAAAAAGGCAGAAAGATGATGCATTGAAAAATCAGACAGTGCAGGCAAAAGAACTGGAAGGGCAAAAAAAAGAAAAGGATGTTGTGTTGAAAGAATTGAAATCACAACAAAAAGATCTGGAGAAACAATTAGCAGCAAAAAAGAAAAAAGACAGGGAGTTACAAACTGCGATCACTTCAATAATTAATAGGGAAATAGCACTTGCAAAAAAGAAAGCTGCTGATGAGGCCGCAAAGAATACTACAAAACCAGTAACTACTAATCCAACAACCCCGAATAACAATAATGCTACTACTTCTACGAAACCAGTAGTAAGAGAAAGTGTAGTGTTCAATACTGAAGCCGATCTGAAATTAAATGCAGGGTTTGAAAATAACAGGATGAAATTACCATGGCCGGTTGACCAGGGATATGTTTGTGTTCATTTTGGATCTTATCAAATTGGTGATACTAAACTAAAAGGCGATAATCCTGGTATTACTATTTGCACATCTCAGCCTGGTGGTAATGTGAAATCAGTTTTTGATGGAGAAGTAGTAAGTGTATTTAATATCGGGGATAGTAAATCTGTAATGATCCGCCATGGAAAATATTTTACAGTATACAGTAATCTTGCTTCAGTAAATGTTTCAAAAGGTGCAGAGGTTAGAACAAATCAATTGATTGGTAAGGTCGGCGAAAACGAAGAAGAAGGACAGGGGGGTAAACTTGAGTTCTTATTAATGCAGGAGAATAAAAAATTAAATCCTGAAAGCTGGCTGCGTAAGTAGATTAATTAGCCGTTGTTTAAAATAAAAAAGTCACTCTTTATGGGTGACTTTTCTTTTTATAAAAACTTTTCATACAGATTCTCATAAAGTGGAATGATATTACTGATATCAAATTTCCTGGCATGAACCGCAGCTCTTTCTTTAAATTCCTTTAATACCTGGTCATCTCTTAAAATTTTTATGGCCTGTTGTCCCATCGCTTTTATATCACCAACATCACCCATATAACCTGTTTCACCGGGGACATTTATTTCCTTTAAACCACCGGCATTAGTTGTAACAACAGGAACACCCGCTGCCATTGCCTCTAACGCTGCCAAACCAAAGCTTTCATATTCAGATGGTAATAAGAAAAGATCAGCGATCGCTAAAATGTCTTCCATCTGTTCCTGCTTGCCAACAAATCTTATTTCATCACAAAGATTCAACTCACGGCAAAGGTCTTCTGCGGCAGGTCTTTCAGGTCCGTCACCAACGAGCATCAAACGACTTGGGATTTTATCATTTAATTCTTTAAATATCCTGATCACATCAGGTATACGTTTCAACTTTCTGAAGTTCGATGCATGCATTACTACTCTTTCGCCGTTTGGTGCTATCATTTTTTTGAAAGCATCAATTGGTTTTTTGTTGAAACGACTAACATCTACAAAGTTTTTAATTACCTCAATATCTTTTGTGATCTTAAAATGCTTATATGTTTCATCGCGAAGATTATCAGATACTGCAGTTATTGCATCGCTTTCATTGATGGAAAATGTAACAACAGGGAGGTAAGTCTTATCCCTTCCAACAAGTGTAATATCGGTTCCATGTAAAGTTGTAATTACCGGAATGCTCTTTCCTTCTTTTTTTAAAATTTGTTTTGCCATATAAGCAGCAGAAGCATGCGGTATAGCATAATGCACATGTAAAAGATCAAGATTGTTATTTTTTATAACATCCACCATGGTGCTTGCCAATGCAGTTTCATAAGGCGGGTAATCAAACAATGGATAAGTAGGAACCTGCACCTCGTGATACCAGATATTTGGTGTAAATGCGCCAAGACGGACTGGTTGTTGGTAAGTAATAAAATGTACCTGGTGACCTTTTTGTGCTAAAGCTTTTCCTAACTCTGTCGCTAAAACTCCGGAACCACCAAATGTAGGATAGCAGACAATTCCTATTCTCATGGTTTTGTTGATCGTCATAAGTGCCCGAAGGTAAATACTTAAATTTTATTACAGCTTGCCGTTCATATCAATAATTTGTTACAAAACCTGCTATTCTTTATTTTCAATCCTTAAACACTACACATGAAGAATTTCGTATTTGCAATTTTTGTTTCTCTATTTGCGGTGAATAGTTTTTCCCAAACTGAAGACTCCGCGATGATCAAAAAAATATCCGATGAGATATTAACGAATGGAAAAGCTTATGATAATCTTCGTCATCTTACAAAACAGATCGGAGCAAGATTATCCGGTTCAACTCAAATGATACAAGCAGAAAACTGGGGTATGCTGCTAATGAATGAAAGCGGAGCCGATAAAGAGTGGTTACAGGAATGTATGGTGCCCCATTGGGTAAGAGGGGGTAAAGACCAGGCCAAAGTGAAAAGCCTTAACAAAACTCTCGATGTACTTGCTCTTGGTAATTCAATAGGTTCAGGAAAAGAAATATCTGCACCTGTGATTCTTGTCAATTCTTTTGATGAACTGGAAAAAAGAAAAGATGAAGTGAAAGGGAAGATCGTTTTTTATAATTATAAATTCAATCCAACATTCATTTCTACCTTTCAATCTTATGGTGATGCGGTTGGGTATAGAGGAAGTGGTGCAAGCCGTGCTGCAAAATATGGAGCATTGGCAGTGATCGTCAGGAGTATGAGTCATAGCGCTGACAACAATCCGCATACAGGTGCATTGCGATATGATACTGCATTTAAAAAAATTCCTGCTGTTGCGATTGGTTTAAGAGATGCAGATTGGTTGAGTGATCAACTCCAAAAAAGCAAATTGACGGTTAGCTTAAAAACAGATGGTCACTTTTTGGATAGCGTTAAAGGAAACAATGTGATCGGGGAATTGACAGGCTCAGAATTTCCCAATGAAATAATAACAATAGGGGGTCATTTGGATTCATGGGATCCGGCAGAAGGTGCACATGATGATGGTGCAGGAGTTGTGCAGACAATTGAAATATTAAGAACATTTAAAGCAGTTGGCTATAAACCAAAACATACAATTCGGTTTGTATTATTTGCCAATGAAGAAAATGGTTTGCGTGGCGGAACTAAATACGCCGAAGAAGCAAAAAATAAAAACGAGAAACACATTTTTGCTTTGGAAAGTGATGCAGGTGGTTTCACTCCCCGTGGTGTAAGCTTTGGTGGATCAGCTGAACAACTAAAAAAATTACAAAGTTGGGTTTCACTTTTACAACCCTATGGTGTTTATGAGATCAATGCTGGTGGCGGTGGGGCAGATATAGGTCCGCTGAATCGTTTATTGAAAACACCGGTGGCAGAAATGTCTCCTGATTCACAACGCTACTTTGATTATCATCATGCAAGAAATGATGTTTTTGAAAATGTAAATAAAAGAGAATTAGAATTAGGCGCTGTGAACATGGCAGCGTTGATCTACCTGATCGATAAATATGGATTATAATGGTAATAGATACTTTACAAAAATTATTCAAAAGAGATCTAGAAAAACTTAAGCTTGAAATAAGTTTATATAGTGATGAAAAGAATTTATGGGTGATCGATAAAAATATTGCAAACTCTGCAGGTAATCTTTGTCTTCATCTTGTTGGTAATTTGAATACATATATTGGAGCTGAGATCGGCAAGACTGGCTATATCCGAAACAGGGATCTTGAATTTTCCCAAAAGAACATTCCACAACAACAGCTGATCAAAATGGTTGAGGATACAATTACAGTTGTAGAAGACGGATTGAATAAGCTAAATGAAAATGATCTTGAAAAAGAATATTCTTTATTGGTGTTTAAAGAGAAAACATCCACGGGGTTTTTCCTAATTCACATGGCTGCACATTTAGATTATCATTTGGGGCAAATAAATTATCACAGGCGGTTGCTGGATAATTAAAATCTATTTCAATAAGCTTTGGATTGCTGACTCAACCTTTTTAAAAGGAAAGCTTTCAGTAACAGTTTGCATTTGCTTTTTTATTTCCTTAGCTTCCTTTTTCTGATCTTTGGTAAGCTTTTGGCCAAAAGCACTTCCGGTTAAAACACATAGACAGATTGCTATGGCGAAGGATGTATTTCTCATTCTAAAAGTATTTTAATATTTAATTTAACTTTGGCAAGATAGAGAAATAATTATAATCAAATCAATCTGTAAATTTTCTATTTTCCGTTTTTATTGAGTAATGTAAGTTTTCTAGT
>Ga0207675_100002555_pt1 | contig 18024 bp, 15 predicted proteins | sample KBSSwiS42_FD_184305 | JGI IMG/M metagenome (GOLD analysis project Ga0207675, IMG submission 184305) | Switchgrass rhizosphere microbial communities from Kellogg Biological Station, Michigan, USA - KBS Switchgrass S4-2 (SPAdes) (version 2) | ecosystem: Host-associated > Plants > Roots >... | reverse complement strand
CAGAAGATCTAGTCGCTCCGCGCCGCAGGCGCGGTGTGCGACTACTGTTTTTTCTGGTAGCCGCGATCCCGCGCTTCGCGCGGGGGCGGCTAGGGCGGGACGGGCGAGTCGGGATCCCAGGCGCCCAGTCGTGATTCCGCCGTGGGCCGCGGGCCGGTTGTCTGGCCCGCGGTCGCGGTCCGTCCCTGACGGATCACCGCCGTTTTCACCCGGGCCTTGGTCTTCGCGCCGGTCATCTCCGTCGCACCAGGATTGGTGGCCACCGCGGGCACCGTCGGAATGACCGCCGCGGCCGGCTTCTTGTCCGCGATCGATTCGGTGGCCGGCGCCCCCGGCAGCGCATTCTTTTCGACGGCGGCGGCGGACCGGCTGTCGACCGCAGCATCGGTGCTACGCAAGTACTTGGTCGCCATCGCGCCGGCGACGGCGCACACCCCGAAGAACGCCGCGATCGCTCCGTAACGCGCGAGGCGCGCCCGCTTGCGCGCGTGCTGCGCGGTGGTCCCGAACGCGTCGGTGGCCGTGCGCTCGGCGGGATCGCCGGACGTTGCCGCCACCGGCTTGGCCGCGAGGTGATCGGCCAGCGACTTCCCTTCGCGCTGGGCGGCGCGCCAGGCCGCCAGCTCCTCGGCGAACAGCTCCTGGAGGTACGACGCCAGCGCGACGGTCGAGAGCGCGACGTCCGACGAGCGCGCGAACGACTCGAGCGCGATCTGCAGCTCCTGCATCGTCTGGAAGCGTTCGTCGACTTCGGGCGCCAGCGCGCGCAGGACGATCTCCGACAGCGCGCGCGGGTAAGCCCCCATCGCGTCCGGCCAGGCGGGCGGCGCGGCGCGGCCGGTCGCGATCTGGTTGAGGATGTCCAGCTCGCTCGCGCCCGCAAACGGGGCCGACCCTGTCGTCAGCTCGTAAAGGATCGCGCCCAGCGCGAAGATGTCGCTGCGCCTGTCGACGGGCCGGGCGCGACACTGTTCGGGCGACATGTACGCGAACTTTCCCTTCAGCGTTCCTTCCTGCGTGCGCGTGCGCTGGAACGCCCACTTCGCGATGCCGAAGTCGGAGACCTTGACCGCCCCGTCGAACGACACCAGCACGTTCGACGGCGACACGTCGCGATGCACGATGCCCAGCGGCTCGCCGCCCGGCCCCAGCCGCTCGTGCGCGTAGTGCAGACCCTCGGCCGCGGCGGCGACGATCGTGATCGCGTGCGCGAGCGGCAGCGGCGCGCCGGTCTTCGCGGCACTGCCGGCGGCGTTGCCGTCGCGGCGGCTCTGCGCGCGCAGCATCTCGCGCACGTTCGCGCCGTGCACATACTCCATCGAGAAGAAGGGCGCGTCGCCCACCGCGCCGACGTCGTAGACCTCGATGACGTGCGGGTGGGTCAGCGTCGCCGACAGCCGCGCCTCGTCGAGGAACATGCGCAGCAGCTCGGGATCCAGCGCGTGCTGCGGCAGGATCCGCTTCAGCACGACCAGCTTCTCGAAGCCCTCGATGCCGAGGCCCGGCACGCGCGCGAGAAAAATCTCCGCCATGCCGCCGACGGCCAGACGCCGGATCGGTTGATACCGCCCTATGCGTTGGCCGCTGTCCATGCCGGTCGCGACAGCGAGCACGGCCCCAGAATATCACCGACGCTCAGAGGCCCGCCGCGCCTCGCCGCCGGCCGCCCTCGCGACGCTGGTAGCGCAACATGATACGGGCCAAGATTAATCGAATGATTTCAGTACATTGAAGAAACAGCCCTACCAAAATGGCCTGATTCGTAGGGGTTTCGGTGTTGCGCAACATGTGGCTGTTTTCGCGGGATTTTTCGACGAAAACCCACGTTGCGCTTGGGGTTCGTTCTGGACACGACTGGCCCCCTTATTGCGTAATGGAGGCTACGAAGGAGAGCGTCACATGAGAGACAACTTCAACATCAGGACGCTTCGAATGGTCACCGCGCTGCTGGCGGGCGCCGTGCTGGCACCGACCGCGGGCTGTTCGAAGGGCGATGACAACCCGTTTCCGGGGATCAACACGATCGCGTTCCTGCAACGGACGCCTCGTGGCGATCAAGGCAACGTGTTCGACTACACGAGCTACGCCGGCGGGGCGCGCCTGGTGACGCTGTCGCCGCCCTCGGCGGACGGGAAGTTGACGACGCTCTTCCCGACCGAGCAAACGTGCGGGGATCTCGGGCTGGCCGCCGATTGCGTCGGCGCGGTCGACATCCAGTCGTACGACATCAACTTCAACGGCGACGCGATCGTGTTCTCGGCCAGGGTGCCGGGCAACGATCGCTACCAGCTCTTCTCGCTCAACGTCGACCAGAACTCCGGGGTCACGAACGTCAAGCAGCTGACGGAGGGCGGGAACGACTACGTCTATCCGCTCTACCTGCCGGGCGGGAAGATCATGTTCATGAGCAACCTGAACGTGGAGCAGACGCTCGATCCGAACTCGACCTCGTCGCAGTTCGCGGACGAGTACGAGCGAGCGACCACGGCGCAGGCCGGCACGATCAACCTCGACGGCAGCGGCGAAACGATGGGCGCGCGGAACGTCTCTCACCGCGTCTCCCCGTCGCTGCTCGAGGACGGCCAGATCGTCTACACGGAATGGCGCCACATGGGCGGGGTCAACGACGGCCACCTGCGCATGATGAACACCGACCTGACCGGTATGCGTGAGGCGTTCGGCGGCGAGGTCGAGGGCAGCCCGACCACCAACAGCTACCTGAAGGCGCGGCCGATCGGCAAGACGATGATTCAGGATCCCGAGGGCAGCGGGACGCAGATCGCCAACTACCAGATGATCGCGATCGCGACCTCGCGCGACCGCACGCTGCAGTCGGGCAAGCTGTTCCTCATCAACATGAACGGCAGCGAGGCCCACTCGACGGCGACCGACCTGACGCCGCTGATCCCGGGCGACCGCACGGCCAGCCAGGCGGGCGTCGGCCGCTACTACGACGCCGAGCCCCTGTCCACGGCGCCGGGCCGCTTCCTGGTGTCCTGGTCCGACGGCCCCGTCGAGTCGGAGACGCTGGCGCTCGCGGGCACCAACGCGCAGTTCGGCATCTACGTGTTCGACAGCAACACGAAGACCCGCTTCCCGCTGTTCGACGACCTCGGGATGTGGGACGTCCTGCCGCGGCCGCTCATCAAGCGGGCCGAGCCGACCCGCACGCCGGTGACGCCGGTGTCGACCGCCAGCACGACGGACACGACGATCGGCGCGCTGAACGTGTACGACTCGTCGCTCCGCGCCATCAAGGGCAACCTGACGCCGGGCAGCGTCGCCAAGGTTCGCTTGCTCGAGGGCTTCTCGGGTGAGGAAGGCGGCATCGACATGTTCGGCACCACCGAGTTCGACGGGCAGTCGAAGTACGGTGAGCTCCCGGTGCAGGCCGACAACTCGTTCGCGGCGGTGGTCCCGGGCAACGTCCCGTTCCACATCCAGCTGATCGACAAGTTCGCGATGAGCCTCGCGAACGAGTCGGTCTGGATCAGCGGCCGCGCCGGTGAGCAGCGCTTCTGCGGCGGCTGCCACGAGAACCGGACCCGGGCCGCCACGCTGGCCCCCGGCATCCCGACCAACGTCCTCAGCGGCGTGGTCAACCTGGTGGTGCCGCGCGCCCAGCGCGTGGACGCCTCGGCGTACGCCCTGTCGAGCGGCGCGTTCACCAAGACGAACGCGAAACTGGACAGCGACAACGCCGTGAAGGGCGTTCCCTGGGATCTGGCCATCCAGCCGGTCCTGGACGCGAAGTGCGCCAGCTGCCACAACGGCGTCGCGGGCGCGGCGAACCCCAGCTACACCATCATGGACAACGCCACGGGCGCGATGCAGACGTTCGTCTTCGACCTCCGCGGTCAGAAGGTGAACGTGACGATCGGCGAGCGCGCGACGGGTGACTTCACCGCGTCGTACCTCTCGCTGATGGGCCTGGGCGAGATCCTCAGCGACGCGGACGTCACGTACATCCCGGCGCCGCCCAAGCAGTACGTCGAGGGGGGCTCGGCGATGGGCAGCCGCGTGGTGCGTATGCTGAACCCGGTGCAGCGCTTCCCGTCGGTCAACACCGATGTTCGCGCCTTCCCGGACCGCATGTTCGACAACGAGGTCCTCACCCACGGCGAGATCAGCCACGCGGCCGACCTCACGAAGCGAAGCATGCCGGCCACGGAGCTCACGGCGGACGAGATGTACCTCCTCATCTTGAACATCGACATGGGTGGTCAGTTCTTCTTCCGCGAGAACCTCAACAGCGCCGGCTCGGCGACCCCGTAACGGAGAAATCGACATGCACACGAACAAGACAATGAAGCTCGCAGTCGTCACGTTCCTGGGCATCTCGCTGGCGGCGGCCGGAACCGCGGTCGCCGGTCGGGGGGCTAGCCCGCAATCAGTCCAGCGCGCCATCGCGTCGGGATCGCCCGACGCCATCAAGGCCGAGCTGGAGCGCGCAGAGCATCTGGTCTGCGTCTCCTGCGTCGACATGGTGATGCCGCTGCTGGACAACAACAATCAGGGCATCCGCGAAGTTGCGGCCTGGTGGATCGCGCGGCGTGGTGTCGCGCGGAACGTCAGGGTGACGATGCTGAACCGGCTGGGGCAGCCCGACTCGGTCGCCGCGCGCAACGCGGCGGACGTGCTGGGTGAGTTCCACTACGTGTCGTCGATTCCGGCGCTGTCGGCCGCGCTGTCCAACCCGCTGTTCACCAGCGAGGCGCGGGCACACGTGGCGGCGGCGCTGGGTCGGATCAACCGCCCTGCGGTCGTCGCTCCGCTGACGACGGCGCTGGCGGTGAACGACGGCGTGGTCCAGGTGGCGTCGATGAAGGCGCTGCAGTCCATCGCGGGCCTCCGCGACGGCGCTGCGGTCTCCCCGCTGCTGGGTAACGCCGACACCGGCGTTCGCGCCGAGGCGGCGACGACGCTGGGGATGTTCCACGACGCGAACGCGACGAGCGCGCTGGTCACGGCGCTGCAGAACGACGAGTCGCCGATCGTCCGCAAGCGTGCGGCGTGGGCGCTGGGCGAGATTCGCGCGAACTCGACGCTGGCTGGTCCGGCGTTGCAGAACGCCGCCGCGAACGACGCCAGCCCGTTCGTCCGCTCGCTGGCCACGGCCGCGCTGACCCGCCTCTCTCGCTAGAGCCAGCGGCCAGTTCGGCAGTTCGGATAGCAGGAAAAACGAAGTACAGAAAAGCGCGCGGATGTCCTCCGCGCGCTTTTTTGTTTCTGTTAAAATCGGAGGCCCCGCATGCGTACCTTCCTCAGAGGTCGCGCCGTCGGAAGCCGAAAGGGAGCTCTGTGGCTTGCCTGCGCCGCGCTGGCGGGCGGCTGCCTGACGAAGAAGCCGCCCGAGAACCACTTCTACGACCAGCACGTCCAGCCGATCCTGAAGTCGTTCTGCGTCGGTAACACGTCGCCGTGCCACGCCGTCGATCCCGCGACGGGGACGGCGCTGGGCAATCTGGATCTGACGTCGTTCGAGGGCATCCAGAAGCGGCGCGACGTGCTGCGCACCTACGGCAGCTATCCGCACCCGCTGTTGCTGCTGAAGGCGGTGCCCGAGGACGCCGTGATGGTGAACTACCTGGGCGACCCCAGCTGCACGACCTGCCCGACGCAGTATCCGAGCGAGATCCGCCACGCCGGCGGTAAGCCGATCGCGGCGAACTCGGACGCGTTCTTCGAGCTGAAGCGCTGGCTGGAGAACGGCGCCAACCGCGACGGCGTCGCGCCCGCGGAGGTCCCGCGCATGGGCGTGGGCGACTGCAACACCGAGTTGCCGCCGCCCAACCGGCTCGTTCCCGTCGACACCACGACGCCCGGCTACCAGACCTTCGTGAGCACGGTGATGCCGTTGCTCCACAACTCGTGCGCCTACGGCACCTGCCACAGCTCGCCGCAGGCTGACTTCTATCTGACCTGCGGCAGCAACGACGAGCAGCTGAAGTTCAACTACGGACAGGCGGCGGGGTTTGTCATCACCGCGGGCATGGCGATCGAGCAGAGCGAGATCCTGCTGCGGCCGCTGTCGCCGCAAGCGGGCGGCGTCAGTCATACGGGCGGCGTGTTCTTCAAGTCGCGCGACGACCAGGACTGGAAGATGCTCCGCGACTGGGCGAACCAGGTGCAGGCCGCCTCGCCGCTGAGCGCGCTGGTGAAGACGGCCGGGCAGACGTTCTTCGAGGACCGCGTGATGCCAAAGCTGCTGCAGCGCGGGTGCGCGCTGGAGGGCTGTCACAGCCCCGACGGCTTCAACGACTTCCGCATCCGTTCGGGCTCGAACGGCGCCTTCGCGCCGCTGGCGCTGCGCCGCAACTACGAGGCGCTGGTCGACGAGTTCATGGCGCTCGACTCCGTCGACGTCAAGCAGTCGCGCGCGGTGAAGAAGAACATCGCGCCCGCGTCCGGCGGCATCGTCCACCGCGCCGGTCCGCTGCTGGAGGACACGACGCCGATCGACACGCCCTGTCCGCAGCCGTTCGACCCGATGACCAACACGCGGGCGTTCTGCGTGTTCAAGGAATGGCACCGCATCGAGCGGACCGATCGCGCGCCGGCGCTGTCGCCCATGACCTCCGGCAGCACGCTGCCGCTGGCGTTCGTGTCGCGGCCGGCCAACGGCGACACGCTGCTGCAGTTCGACAACTTCGCGGGCGGCGCGGATCTGAAGCTGGCCGACGCGACGCTGGACGCGAACGGCGGCGTCATGAGCGTCGGCAACATTCGCAGCGCGCTGGGGCCGTGCTCCGGGATCACGGCCGGGACCGCCGACGTCCGCGGGCCCGAATGGAGCTACGACGGTACCAAGCTGATCTTCGCGGCGCGCCCGAGCGCGGCGAGCGGCCTGGACCTGTGGCTGCTGGACGTCGCGGGCGGCACCTGCCGGCCGCTCACCAGCGACAACGGCAAGCTGGTGAACGGCGTGCGGGTCCACAACTTCGATCCGGTGTTCGCGCCCGACGGCAGCGTCGTGTTCGCGTCGACGCGCGCGGGGACGTGGACGCTGCTCAAGGGGCTGCCCAACGCGGACCTGTTCCGCGTGGGATCGGACCTGCAGTTTGGCAATCCTCAGCAGATGACGTTCCTGCTCAACTCCGAGATCTCGCCGGCGTTCATGCAGGACGGCCGCGTCAGCATGACGGCGGAGAAGGCTGCGCCCGACACGAACCCGAACCAGCCGAACGGCGTCTTCTATCAGCTGGCCGGGCGCCGCATAAACTGGGACCTGACCGACTACCACCCGCTGCTCGCGCAGCGTGCCAAGTCGACCGACACGTTCTCGAAGGATCTCCAGCCGTCGGTCGACTACCAGCAAGCCACGGAGATCCGCGAAGGCCTGGATCGGAACTTCCTCATCATTCTGTCCGATGACGGCGCCAAGGGCGGCGGCGGCGCGCTGGCGACGTTCAACCGGTCGGTGGGGCCGTTCCAGGCCAACCGCAACGAGGTGACGTTCGTCCCGTCCGTGAAGATCATCGATCCGGCCGCGACGGGCCGGGCGGGGACTGTCGGCGTCTACCGCTCGCCGTTCTCGCTGCCGAACGGCGAGATCTTGGCGTCCTACGACGGCGCCGTGACGGATCCGGCGGCCGGGGCGCCGCGTTTCGCGCTGGTCGCGGTGAACGAGCAGACGGGCGCCCGCCGCATGCTCGCCGGCGACGGCACCCAGTCGTACGTGGAAGCCACGCTGGGCTACAAGCGCGGCGAGCGGTTGCTGTTCAGCAACCTCCCGCAGCTGGTGTTCGGCGGGCACATGGAGAACGGCGGCTCCGCCACCATGCACTTCCCCGACGCGCCCGTGCTGGCGACGTTGCTGGGCGCCAACCTGCGCCAGCACCGCAATGTGGCGGACATGGACCGCGCCGTCGCGCTGCGGATCTACCAGGAGCTTCCGCCCCCCAGCTCCATGCCGAACACGCTCTTCACCATGCGCCAGGACCTCGGCAGCGCGTCGTTCGAAGCCGACCATTCGCTGAAGGTGCTGGTCCCTGCGGGCAAGCCGCTGATCCTCGAATTCATCGACGGGTCGGGCGCCCCCGTCTTCACCATGACCGAGGAGCATCAGGTGACGAACGGCGAATACATCACGCCCGGGCCGCCGCGCGCCCTGTTCAACAACATCTGCGGCGGGTGTCACGGCAGCCTGAGCGGATCGGAGCTGGACGTGGCCGTCAGCGCCGACGCGTTGACGGGCGCGTCCGTGTCGAACTCCCGCAATCTGCTGCCGAAAATGCCGCAGTGACCAGGGGCGGGCGGCAGGGGCGGCAGGGCAGCAGGGAATTGGGCGGCGGGGGCCGGTGGGCCGTTACGGCGAAATAATCAGCCCGAAAAACGCCGGAAACACGACCTGTGGATAATTCTGTCGTGCTTTCGACGCCGCCACCGACCGAGCCGCGAGCCCCTTCCGGGGCTGCCGTGGCCGTCGTGTCCGCATCGATTCTCGCCATCACCGAAGATCCGGTGGTGAAGGATCTGCTGATGGAGCTGGCGCTCGCCGACGGGTTCGGCGTCCGTTGCGCCGCGAACGAAGCCGAGGCGGCAAAGCTGCTCCACCGCGAACGGCCCGGGCTGTTGCTGGTGGATCTGGACATGGCCGCGCGGTCGGGGCTGAAGTTCATGCGCACGCTGCGGCAAAGCCTTTACCGCGACATCACCTGCGTGGCGGTCACCGCCAGCAACGACCCGATGCTGTCCGTCGCCGTCGACGCGCCCGTCTTCTACAAGCCCGGTCTGGACGGGCTGGACGCGGCGATCACGCGCCTGTTCGAACGGCGCTGAAGCTCACCCGCCGCGGCCGCGCTGGTCACGGTGCCTGGTGCGCCGTATCGCGTGCACCGTCGATACTGATCGATGCGTCGGAGCGCGCGATGTTGATGGCGCGGGCCCGCGCCTCGTCGCGGCCGGTGGCGTCGCTCTGCCCGTCGCGCGCGTCCGCCAGCAGCAACCAGGCCAGCCAGTCGTCGGCGTGCGCGCTGGTGGCCGCGGTCGCCGGTCCGAGATCGGCGGGCGCCCCCAGCATCCAGTGGGCGATGGCGCGCGATCTGACGTGGGCCGGGTCCTGGCGCAGGGCTTCGTCCAGCTCGCGCCGCGCGTCGACGCGAGGGTCGTCTGCGCCGCCGCTCCGCATCCGGTGGCCCGTCATGTACAGCAGCGCGCGCGTCGCGTGCGCGTCTGCGTCGGACAGGCGCCGCTCGACGGGCGCGGCGAGCTGGGGAGGCGAGAACTTGTAGATGAGCAGCGCGTACTGGCCGCCGTCGACGTACTGCCGGACTTCGTAGGCCAGCTGCGCGGGCGTCTCCGCCCCGAACGCGGCCGTCCAGGCGGCCTCGGGCGACGCGCCCGCGCGCAGTGCCTTCTCGTAACCAGCCAGCGCCACGATGCGGTGGTTCATGAGGTAATGCATCGTGATCCAGGCGGCGGCGTAGAAACGCGTGGCGTCGACGCCCGTCGTCGCCGTGAACATGCTCTGGATGGTCGCCACGCTGGTTCGCTGCGCGTGGTGCAGCAGCGCGGGTGACGGCCGGCCCACGGTGATGCGGCCGGCATCTTCGTCGTATTCGATCGTCGCGTAGTACGTCGCCAGGCCTTCGGCCAGCCAGCGCGGCTGGCGCTCCATGACCATGTGGCTCAGGTAATGCACCAGCTCGTGCTTGATCAGCTCCTGCCGGTGAAGCTCGCCGCCCGCGACCATCACCACCAGCGGCTGAAAGAGCGCCTGGGTGAAGAACCCTTCCACCTGACGGGGCGAGAAATCGGTCCATCCGCGATCGACGACGACGACCGGCAGCCGCCCGGTGTCGAGGTCCGGCGGTACGCCGAAGACGGTGAGCAGGGCCGCCTGAAGCTGCTCGAGATCGGTGAGCGCCGCCCGCGCGGCGGCGGAATCGTCGTCGGTGCGCAGGCGAAAGTGCGGGCTCTCGAGCTCCGTCCAGGCCGGGCCGCCGGCGGCCGGGCAGGGCGGCAAATGGCCCGCGCAGGTCGGCACCAGCGCCAGCAGCAGGGGCGCCGCGACGACGACGGCGCGCGGGCGGCGAATCATGGTCAGTTGCAGCCGATGCGCTGCGTGCCGACGCCGATGTCGTCGACGTAGATGTTCGACGGGTATTGGTTCGAGTACGAGCGCGCGCCCATGCGCAGGAAGCGCCACACCGCCGGGTTCGGGTTGACGACCGTCGTGCCGTCGGCCCCGTGGACGCGGAATGATTGGTCGGCGCCGTTGATGAAGAGATCGGCGGTGGTCATGTTCGCGGTGTCCCGAACGACGTGAAGCTCGAAGCAGTACCAGGTGTCGGCTGTCAGCTTGAACCCGGTGCATCCCGTCTTCTCTTCGCCGCCGGTGATGTTCACCTCGACGCCGGTGGGATCGCACGAGTTGTCGCCGCGGAAGCCGACCCGAATGCCCGGATCGTCGGTGCTCATGGTCGGCGTCAGCTCGAAGGCGGTGACCTCGTGCGCCGTGAACTGATTGGCGGCGCCGGCCTCCCAGCGGATCTGCGCGCGCACCCAGAAGTCGGCGACCGTGCCCAGGTCGGCGTGCAGCATGCAGTCGCCGTAGGGGACACCCTGGCTGACCAGCGAGCGGCTGCCGCTCTTGTGCTGGGCTCCGTCGACCTTCAGCGTGAAGTTGGAGGCGAAGCACTGCGATGTCGCCCACGGACCGCCCGTCGGCTTCATCCCGAGCGCGTCCGATTCGAAGTCGTCGCACATGATCTTGCCGGCGAAGCTGCAAGCGCCGGCCGCCGTCGTTCCACCCGTGCCCGCGCTGCCGGCCGTGCCGGCGCTGCCGGTCGTGCCGGCGTTGCCCGAGGTGCCGGCGGCGCCGGACGTTCCTGCGCTTCCCGATGTACCGGCACTGCCGGACGTGCCCGCGCCACCCGACGTCCCCGCGCCACCCGTGGTGCCCGCGCTGCCGGTGGTGCCCGCGCCGCCGGTGGTGCCGGCGCCGCCTGACGTACCCGCGCTGCCCGACGTCCCCGCGGTGCCGGTGCCTCCCGTGCCGCCGCCGCCCGCGCACGCCATCAATGTCGAGACCAGGAAACCAAGAAAATACAGACGCCAGCTCATGGCTGCGTGACCCACATCTTGATGAGGTCCGCCTCCGGCCCGTCGGGCTCGAAAAACTTACCGCCGCCGTGAACCTTGGTGCCGGACGGGAGTTCGAGCAGCTTGCTCGCCGAGGGATTCGAGCAGTTCATCTCCTCGATGGCCGCCATGTAATTGGTGGCCCAGATGCCGGTGAGCGGGACGGTCCCCGCGGGCATCGGGTCCTGCACCACCAGGTCCAGCGCGTTGGGGGCCAGCGCGCCGTGGCAGCTCGAATCGTAACAGTGCGTTCCGCCGTAATCCTTGGCGAGGACGTTGGGCCAGATCTCGTCGACGAAGAACTGCTGGCTGGGCCGGCATGCGGCCATGCCTGCGCTGCCGGACGTCCCTGCGTTTCCCGACGAACCCGCGCTGCCGGTGGTGCCCCCGCCCCCCGACGTCCCTGCAGTGCCGCCCTTACCACCGCCGTCGCACGCCATCAATGTCGAGACCAGGAGACCATAAGAAATCCGACGCCACGCCATGGCGTCGAGCTTATCACCCGAACTGAACTGACCGGCGCGTCGCGGTTCCGTAGGCGAAGCCGGTGATCGGGAAGCGCGCGGTGGCCGCGCTGTCGTCGATCGCCGCGCCCATCGACACCACCACGGGCACGAAGTGCTCGTGCGTCGGCAACGCCTGACGGACGCCGGGGGCGCGCGCGCGGTAGTCGAGTAGCGCATCCACGTCACGGCGTACCAGCACGTCGCCCGCCCAGGCGTCGAACTCCGCCGCCCACGCCGGCGTCGGCGCGTCGGGCCGGAAGTCGACGGTGCGAAGGTTGTGCGTGAGGAACCCGCTGCCGACGATCAGCACACCCTCACGACGCAGCGGCGCCAGCGCGCGGCCGAACGAGAACAGCGCCGTCGGGTCGAGGCTGGGCAGCGACGCCTGCAGCACCGGGACGTCGGCGCCCGGATACATCGCGACCAGAGGAACGTACGCGCCATGATCGAGCCCGCGTTCGGGATCTTGCGCCACCGGCTCGGCGCGGAGCAGGTCGCGCACGCGCTCGGCCAGCGCGGGCGCCGGCGGCGCCGGGTACTTCGTCTCGTAGTACCTGGCGGGAAAGCCGTAGAAATCGTAGACGAGCGGGACCGGGCGGGTCGCGCCCAGCGTGATCGGCTGGTCGAGCCAGTGCGCCGACAGCATCAACACGGCCTTGGGCTTCGGCATCGCGCCGGCCCAGGCGCCCAGCTCGCGCACCCAGCCGCTGTCGTCGAGCAGCAAGGGGGACCCGTGCGCCAGGAAGATCACCGGCATGTTCGTGGTCGTGCTGTTGGTCGAGGTCGACATGACGTCCCGTCCAGCCTTCGATGCCGGGCGACGGCATCCGGTTGCACCGGCCGCGAGCAGCAGCTTGCATGCGTCGCGCCGGTTCACGCGGCCGATTCTAGCGCTGGGTTATCAGAACCGCATCGCGAACGCGCCCTGGACGATCTGGGCGTACTTGCGATCGGCGTTGGGCGCGACGGCCGACTCGGGACGGTAGTAAAGGAATTCGTACTTGCCGCCCAGCTCCATCTCGACGAACCAGGACGAACGCTCCTGCATCGGGCGCCGGAAGAACGCGATCTTGCCGCCGAGCAGGTAGTTGCCCATCGGCGACAGCTCGCGGTCGCCGGTCCAGAACTGTCCGGCGGGGCCGAGAATCCGGTAGCCGTCCGCGTCACGGTAGAAGCTGGCGGCGGTCTGTTCGTGCCAGTGCGCGCGGCCGGACACCAGCAGGTACTGGCCGATGTACTTCGTTCCCACCAGGTCGCCCGTGATGGCGCGGACGGCCCAGCTGTCGTCGTAACCGCGCACCATCAGGAGCGCGGAGGCGCGCAGATCGGGGAAGGCATAGGCCATCCGGAAGAACAGCGCGTAGCGCTGGCGAAACTGCGGGTGACGCTCTTGCGGCGTCCGGTTCTGGCTGCCGACCAGCACCTTGCGGTACGGGTTGGACTGAAAGCCGTCGAGGATCTGGATGGTGGCGCCGCCCTGGACGACGAGCCGCGGGGTCATCGTCCACGACAGCGATGGCTCGAACGTGTCGATGTTCAGCTTCTGCGTGGTGATGCCCATCGTGTTCGTGAAGCATCCGGCCGACGACGGGAGCGCCACGAGCGCCAGCGGCTGCCCGGCCGCGGCGGTGTTGTCGGCGTCGCACACGCGGTCCCAGTTGTGCGAGTAGGCGAGGGCGAGCGTGAAGTTGTGCTCGTAGAGATCGTGGTGCGTCGTGCCCGAGAAGACGGTCGACCTGTAGTCGCTCTCCGTGCCGTATGCGAACGAGAAGCCGATGCCGCCGTCCGGGCGTTCGAACCCGGCGCTGGCGTGACCGAGGTGGCGGGTGTCGCTGAACTTCGTCGCCGCCGACACGACGTCGAAGGTGGCGGGCGTCGCGCCCGTGACGACGTCGGCGGAGTAGCCGCCGGCGATGGCGAGCGTGGACGCGACGGTCGCGCTGAGGTCGACCTGCGGGTGGTACACGCGGACGCCCTCGTTCTTGGTGGACGGCTCGTCGAACATGGTCGTGCGCACCGCCGCCTCGGCGGTGTTGGTGGCGCGCGCGGTGCGCGCGAAACCGATCGCCGCAAACGCGAGGACGACGACCGCGATCGGTCGGCGGAGGTTCAATTGCAACCGCAGCCTCCGCCGGACGTGCCGGTCCCGCCGATGGCGCCTTCGCGGTTCGACAGGATGTGCTCCTCGGCCGCACGTTCCTGCGCTTCGGCGTCGAGCTGCATGATCCGGTCGGCGAGCAGCTCGCGCTGGTGCGGCTTGACCGTCCACTTGGAGATGGAACAGCCGCCGACGGCCAGCGTTCCGAGCAGGATCAGAATCTTAGAAAAACACAGCGAGTGCACCGGAGTACTCCTGGATTCGTTGGGTGTGGTCTGCGTTGAAGATCACGTAGTGCCGGACGTCGCCGCGCACCGAGATTCGCTTCTTGAACGACATCATCAGCCCGCCGCCCACGTTGACCATCGAGTAGTTGCCGGTCTGGACCGCGAACTGGTCCGCCTTCTTGCGCCCGAACGCGCCCCCGGCGGCACCTCCCACGAATGGCGTCACCGGCGAGCTCGGAAACAGATAGGCGTTGAAGCCGCCGCCCGTGTAGATGACGTCGGCCTGGTTGCCCACCGTCTCGCCGATGGTCGCTTCCAGCGACACGTGGGGCGCCAGCAGCACGGCCGGGCGGAACAGGAACATGCCGTCGCCGCCCAGGATACCGGCCGAGAACGCGAACGTGACGTTCTCGATCATCAGCGGCGAAGGCGAAAAGATGGCGTGCCCGATTCGCTTGAAGATCGACGGTCCGCGGTGCGCAGCCGCCGTGTCGACGTCGAGCGGGAACACCTCGTCGCCCAGGATCCAGCCGTAGGTGCCGTCCGGCAGCTCGACGCGGAACCAGTGATCGTGCGTCGCGCGTCCGATCACCGTCAGCACCTCGCCTTGATTCGCGCGGTAGACGACCCGGTAGCCGAAGCCGGGACCGGTGCGCACGGACGCCGCCTCCGCGATCACGCGCACCAGCGCCTGATCTTCCGCGCGCGCCGGCGCCGGCGCCGCCAAAGCGGCGGCGAGCACGGCGGCGGCCACAGCCAGTCGGCGGATCACGGCTGTGAGATCCACATGATGATGAGCATTGCCTCCGGGCCGTCCGGTTCGATCAGCTTGCCGCCGCCGTGGACCCTGATACCGGCCGGATACTCGAGCAGCTTGCTCGCCGACACGTTCGAGCAGCTCATCTCCTCGGTGGCGGACATGTAGTTGGTGGCCCACTCGGCGGTCAGTGGGATGGGCGGGTTCATTGGCGGGTTGAGCAGCGCCGGGTCAGTCAGATCCAGCGCGTTGGGCGCCAGCGTACCGTGGCAGGCCGAATCCCAGCAGTGCTTCCCGCCGTAGTCCTTGGCGAGAAAGTTGGGCTCGATCTCGGCGGCGAAGAATGCCTGACTCGGCCGACACGCGTTGATGTCCGACGGCGGGTTGCCGAGATCGACGGTGTCGCAACCTCCGCTGCCCAGCGCGGAGGCAACGACCGTGGTCAGCAGCAGCGCGGTTCGCGACCAGCGCATCAGAACGTGTACCTCAGGTACATGGTGGTGTTGATGTCGCGGCTGGACTTGATCTCGGGCAGCACGTAGAAGCCCCCGCGCAAGCCGATCGAGAAGTGGCGCGACAGGAAATGGTAGTCGACGCCCCCGCCGCCCCCGAAGGTGAAACCGGTGCGGTATTTCTCCTGCAGGCCCAGCGCGTACAGCAGGTTGCTCGACATGCGCGCGAGGCCCAGGCCCCCCTCGGCGAAGAACGAGAACTGCACGATTCGCAGGGTCAGCTTGCCCTCGGCCGTTCCCTGGTACACCTGCAGCAGCTGTCCGGCGACCGGCGAATCACCCTGCGACTGGTGCGTCGACCCCATCAGGTGAATCTGCAGCGCGAAGAAGCGGAAGATGTCGTATCCGGCGCGCGCGCCCACCGCGAACCCGGGCGCGATCTGGTCACTGGCGTTCCCGCCGAACCACAGGACGCCGAACTCGCCTTCCGTGAAGAAGCCGGACGCGAACTTCGCGGGATCTGGAAACACGACCGCGCTCGGCTCGGATGTCACCTGGGCGTGAACGGGCGCGCCGCCGAGCATCCAGGACGTCGCCAACGCTGCCGCGATCAGCTTTGCGAGTCGTCTGAGGGTCAAAGGTTCCTGGTTACATCATCACTGCCGGTTGGAAAAGCATCGGGTCCGGTTGCAGCACGTCGTCGGCGTCATTGTGCCAGAGGCGATCCTCGTCGTCGCGCACGCGGATGAAGTATTCGCACTGCATGTTCGTATCGGCCTTGAGGCGAAGATCGATCTCGTACAGCGCCGGCACGACCAGGAGGTTCGGGTCGTTCAGCTTGTGCCGGCTGGTGTTCGGGATGATCGACGTTCCGCCCGGCACCATCGCCAGGCCGATCGCGTCCACTTCGGAGCGGTTGATGAGCACGCCGGCGAAGGTGGGGTCGGCGGCGTCCGCGTTGTTCCAGCGCACCAGCGCGTCCAGATCCAGCTCGCCCTCGGCGAAGTCGTCCTCGCGCACGATGCCGCTGAAGCTCTTGCCGGGCTCGACGGTCCGCGGAATCGTCGTGATCAGGGGCAGGAAGATCGGGTCATCGTCGCCGGCGGCGAGCGCGGTCGCGACCATCTGCGTGTCGTACCGCGCGTACTGGCTGGCGCCGTCGATGTACACCGTGAAGGTGCCGGGCTGGTCCGACAGGTTCGTCACCTTGTACGACACCTCCAGGTGGATCTTGTCGCGCGAGACCCACGGGATGTCCTGGTCGTAGCCGCGCGCATCGCGCTCGGCGTCCAGCTTCATCTGCTCCAGCATCGTGGGCTGGCGGAACCGCAGCGCCACGCCGCCCGCGGGAAGCGGATCGTCGTTGCCCTGCGCGATGATGGGGCCGACCATCCCGTTCGCGTCCTGGCCCGGGAAGTAGAGCGGCGTGTTCAGGTCGTTGCAACCTGTCGTCGACATGGACAGGGCCGTCATCGACATGGCCAGCGCGAGCCCGACGAGCCCACCGCAGATCCCTCGCTGATCATGCTTCGTCATCGCTACCCTCCCTTGAAGATAAAGGGATAGCGCCCGACCGTCGTCTGGGCGGGCGCCTTCGGGAATTGCCACTGCTTGACCTGGCGAACGATGCAGCCCTCGACGGCTGCGTCGCCCATGGTCGTGTTTTTCACATTCGCCTTGCTGACCGAACCATCGGGCTGGATGACCCAGAACACGTCGATGCCGCCGGCCAGAGACGACTTGTGCTGCAGCTCTTTCTCGTAGCAGTACTTGATGCCCGCCAGGTGCGCGCGCACCACCTTGTTGATCTGTTCCTTCGACAGCGAGCCGTCGGTGTCGCCGGCGCCGCCGCCCATGCCGACCGACACCTCGTGCTCGCCGCGCTCGGCGAGCTTGGGGCCGCGTCCCTTGCCGTGCGTGCCGCGGCCGCCCGTGTCCAGGTTGCCCGCGCCGTAGATGTGGCCGTAGCCGGTGCCGCCGCCGCCGGGGCCCGATCCGCTGGTCGACAGGCCGCCCGAGCCGCGTCCCACCTGCATGCGCGCGCCCTGCATCCCGGCGATCGCTTGCTCGACGTCGTTGCTCTGCGCGAACAGCTTGGACAGGCCCGAACCGGGCGCCTTGTCCTTGCCCATGATGCTGAGGATGCCGATCTTCTGAACCTTCTCGCGGAGGATGTCCTCGCGGCCCTTGGGGATGATGGTGTCCTTGACCTTGGAGTCGTCGCGGCCCAGCTTGCCGGCCTTCTCCTTGGCCCGCTTCATCTGGCCTTCTTTTTCCTTGCTGTCGGACTCCGCTTTCTCGGCTTCCTTCTTCTTCTGCTTCTGGAACTCGATCGCCTGCGGCGCCTCGATCTTCACCACGCGCTCGGGGCTGAGCGCCAGCGGCGGGCGCGGCGGCTCTTTCTCCCACATGAAGACCAGGATGGTCGCGAAGATGCCGAGCACGATGCTCGTGCCCAGCATGTACTGGATCATCTCGGGATCGTCGACGCGCGGGCGGGGGACGTGGTCTGGCGGCTCCACCCAGCGGATCTCGATGCGCAGGTCGCTTCCGTCCGCGAAGTTCAGCTTGGCGCGATCGCCGCGCGCCAGGTCGACCTCGCTGGACTGAACGTCGGTGACCGAGGTGGCGGTGCCGCCCAGGACCAGGTCGCCCTTCAGCTCGGGCGCCAGCCGCAGCACGTAGCCGTCACGGCGCGGGACGAGCAACAGGAACTTGGACTGCCCGCCCAGACGCGGCGTCGCGAAGGTCGCCCACTTGCTGGAGCCGACAGTCACCTTGGTGCGTCGTCGCAACAGCCGATAGCCGAGGATCTGGCCCCGCCAGATCACCGCCACCTGCAGCACCGCGCGGTAGCCGAGGGGCTGGTGAGACGCGGTCTCCTTCATGTTGGGCGGCG
>Ga0207675_100002551_pt1 | contig 18029 bp, 14 predicted proteins | sample KBSSwiS42_FD_184305 | JGI IMG/M metagenome (GOLD analysis project Ga0207675, IMG submission 184305) | Switchgrass rhizosphere microbial communities from Kellogg Biological Station, Michigan, USA - KBS Switchgrass S4-2 (SPAdes) (version 2) | ecosystem: Host-associated > Plants > Roots >... | reverse complement strand
TGTTCTTCATAAAGTTTACTGTATTTAATTTGATGTTCAATTTCTAGAATTTTCAGATTTGCCTTAAATTTTTCTGTTGTTGTTCTAGTTCGTTTCTATGAACTTCTAGGTTTCGTGCCAATGTGTTTTTATAATTTTCAATTCCTAAGTCAAGTGATTTATCAATCAGCCGCTTCCCTAAATAAATAACAATGCCGCCTAGACCTGCAGCAGAAAACAAAATTGTTAATATGTATTTTACCAATTCCATTGTTGTGGAAATTGTTTATGCCATTCAATAATCAATCACCTGTTCCTCTATCGCCTGTGGCAATTCCCGCCATTCATATTGCTGATTGCGGAGTTGTGGTTCAAAACCTGCTTCACGGATTGCCTGCTGGATACTTTTGTAAGTAAAGCGATGTGGTGCTCCTGCTGCACTCACAACATTTTCTTCCAGCATGATGCTTCCAAAATCATTGGCACCTGCATGTAAACACAATTGAGCAACTTGTTTACCAACTGTCAACCAGCTTGCCTGTATGTTTTTAATATTGGGTAACATGATGCGGCTGATCGCTATCATGCGGATATATTCATCTGGTGTGGTGAGATTATGAACGCCGCGGATCTTGGCGAGTAATGTATCTACATCCTGGAATGTCCATGGAATAAAAGCCAAAAATCCTTTTGCTCCTTCCGGCTTGCGGCTTTGTACTTCTCTTATTTTTATCAAATGCTCAAAACGTTCTTCAATAGTTTCCACATGCCCAAACATCATCGTTGCCGAAGTAGTGATCCCTAATTTATGTGCTTCGTGCATTATGTCGAGCCATTCCTGTGCTCCGCATTTCCCTTTGCTTATTAAACGACGTACACGATCGATCAATATCTCTGCGCCGGCACCAGGCAAAGAATCCATTCCCGCTTCTTTTAATGCAACCAATACATCATGATGATTGCTTTTTTCCAGTTTGGTGATATGAGCAACTTCAGGAGGGCCGAGAGTATGCAATTTGATCGTTGGGAACTCTTGCTTGATCTGCCTGAATGTGTTTACATAAAAATCCAATCCCAATTCAGGATGATGGCCGCCTTGTAATAATAATTGATCCCCACCCCAACGAATTGTCTCTTCGATCTTCTTCCGGTAAACAGGCATATTGGTAATATATGCTTCCGGATGGCCGGGTATTCGATAGAAATTGCAGAACTTACAATTAGCGATGCATACATTGGTGGTATTTACATTGCGGTCGATCTGCCAGGTTACTTTTCCATGCGGCACTTGTTTTTGCCTAAGTTCATCAGCTAAGAACATCAGCTCGGTCAGGGGTGCATTCTCAAATAAAAAAACTCCTTCCTCTTTTGTCAGGAATTCAAAACGAGCTGCTTTCTGATATAGGTCCTGTAATTGTGTATTCATTGAAGGGCAAAGGTAAAGAAGGGAAAATCATTCGGTTTAGTTGCCGCCTGTAATATTTATTGAGTTATTGTAATTAACTTGTCATGCACAATGCAGCAAATAAGAGAAACTATTCGTCTATTTGCTGAGTAGTTTCGTCGATTTTTATAATAATATCACCAACCCGACCTTCGATTCATAGTAATGTCAGTTTAGCTCAAAAGCGAACAGGAAGATGAATGGAGCGTCGCAACGATTGTTTAATGGTAATTCGAAAGCCGGCAATAGAATTCTTACTTTGTTTATTGATCGCCGTATCATTATCTGCGTCGGCACAGGAACAGTTTGTGGAGCCGCCTGCAAAATTGCTGACATCTTTCAAATTCAAGCAGCTTACGGGTGGCGTTGTAATGATCAAAGGATTATTTGCCAATTATCCCGATACACTCAATTTTATTTTAGATACCGGTAGTGGTGGAATATCACTTGACTCAACTACAGTAGATTATTTCAGGATCAATCCAACACCTTCTGAACTTACAATATTGGGGATCGCCGGTTCCAAAAAAGTAAGTTTTATTTATAATCAAAAAATAAAATTGCCGGGGCTTACTGTCGATAGCCTGAATTTTCATGTGAATGATTATGACATCCTTACTTCGGTGTATGGTGAAAAGATAGATGGCATTATTGGCTATTCCCTTTTGAGCCGTTATATTTTTTTGATCAACTATGATAGTTTAAAGATCAATATTTATTCCAATGGGCGGTTAAAATATCCGCGGGGTGGATGGTTGTATGAACCAATCCTGCGTACACTGCCGGTACAAAATGCAAGAATAAGAGATGAAATAACAACCAGCTCAAGATTCTTATTTGATATTGGCGCTGGTCTTTGCCTAATGCTGAACAAGGATTTTATAGAAGACAGTAGTTTTTTAAGTAAAAAGAGAGTGTTGTATGCGAAGGAGGCGGAGGGAGTGGGCGGTAAGATAGACATGCATATGACAGTGATTAGGGAAATGAGAATGGGCCCTTACCGTTTCCGGAATATACCCGTGTTTGTTTTCAATGATACTTTTAATATTACCTCCTATCCTTACCTGAGCGGAATTATTGGCAATGATATTTTACGCCGATTCAATGTGATATTGAATTATGCAAAAAAGGAATTCTATTTCACGCCGAATTCTCATTACCAGGACCCATTTGATTATGCCTATTCGGGTATTGAATTGTACATGGTTGATGGAAAAATTATTTTAGGTGATGTTGCCACTGGCTCTCCCGCCGAAAAGGCCGGGCTGCAAGAAGGAGATGAAGTTATCAGCGTCAATAATGTCCTGGGGCAAAACTTACAATTATTCAAATCCGCTTTGCAGGTTCAGGGCGACAAAGTAAGAATGATCGTTAACCGAAACGGCGAATTGATGGAATTCAGATTCAAGATAAAGAGCATACTCTGACCCTTCTTCTGCTCTAATTGATTTAATTTTGCCAACTGTTTTATTGAAAACTTTTTTATGATACGATTTGAAAGATTTGTATTGGCTAATGGATTAAAAGCTATTGTTCACCAGGATACTTCTACACCAATGGCTGTGATGAACATTATGTATGATGTAGGTGCAAGGGATGAAGATCCAACCAGGACCGGCTTCGCCCATTTGTTTGAGCACTTGATGTTTGGCGGAAGCATAAATATTCCGAGTTATGACGGGCCTTTGCAGATGGCAGGCGGTGAGAACAATGCTTATACTTCAAATGATGTTACCAATTATTATATCCAATTACCTGCTGAAAACCTGGAAACAGCTTTTTGGCTGGAGAGTGATCGGATGTTATCACTTGCCTTCGGAGAAAAAAGTCTGGATGTACAACGCAAAGTTGTTTCGGAAGAATTCAAAGAACATTATTTGAATAAACCATATGGTGATGTTTGGCACAAGATGAGAGAGCTGGCATATAAAGTACATCCTTACCGCTGGATGACGATCGGTAAAGAGCTTTCACATATTGAAAATGCAAAGCTTGATGATGTAAAGGATTTTTTCTTTAAACATTACCGCCCGGCAAATGCCGTCCTGGTTGTAGCTGGTAATGTAACTGTAGAAAAAATAAAAGAGTTGGCCGAAAAATGGTTTGGTGATATTCCTTCTGGTGAAAAATATGTTCGTGATCTTCCACAAGAACCAGAACAAACTGAAGCAAGGAAACTGGAAGTAAAAGCTGATGTTCCAATAGATGCATTTTATAAATGCTGGCATATTTATCCAAGAAAAGATAAAAGGTATTATATCGCCGATCTGATCACAGAGATATTAAGCGGTGGAGGATCATCAAGATTATTTCAATCACTAGTAAAAGAGAAAAAATTGTTCAGTAGTATTGAATGTTATCATACCGGAAGTTTGGATGCGGGTACATTGGTGATAGAAGGAAAGTTGGTCAAAGGAGTGAAAATGGAAGAAGCTGAGAAAGCAGTGGAATTTGAATTAGAAAAAATGAGAACTGAAAAAGTAACTGCTGCTGAATTACAAAAGGTAAAGAACAAAGTAGAAAGCCTGATCGCATTTGAAGATATGAGCCTGACAAATCGTGCAAACAGTCTTGCTTTTTATGAATTGCTGGGCGATGCAGACCAGATGAATCATGAGCTGGAAAAATATAATGTAGTGACAGCAGAAGATATTTTAAATGAAAGCCGGATCATATTTAGACCAGAAAACAGTAATACGCTTTATTATTATTCAAAGAATTGATACATGGAAATGATAACAGTTGACAGGAAGATAGCTCCACCAATTATAGACGCAGTTAATTTTCATCTTGAGCTAAAGCCTTATGAAAAATTTGAATTGGATAACGGTGTGCCGGTTTATGCTATTAATGCGGGAGCGGAAGAAGTAATGATGGTTGAAATGGTTTTTTTCGCTGGTAATTGTTTTGAAGAAAAAAACTTGATTGCTGCAGCAACAAATTTTCTGTTGAAAAACGGAACTTCAAAAAAGAAAGCGTTCCAGATAAATGAGCATTTCGAATATTATGGATCATTTCTGAACCGTGCCTGTTACAATGAAACATCAACAATCACTCTTCACTGTTTAAATAAACATATCGGCGAGTTACTGCCTGTTGTGGAAGAATTGATCACAGATTCTATTTTACCGGAAGAAGAATTAGCCATCTTCAAACAAAATCAAAAACAACGGTTGAGTGTTAGCTTGAAAAAGTGTGAGTTTGTTGCCAGTCGTCTTATTGATACTTATTTATACGGGGAAAATCATCCTTATGGAAAATATACAACGCATGAAGAATATGATGCGGTGAATCGTGAAGAACTTCTTGCCTACTTTGACAAATTTTATAGACACGGCAACTGTATGATCTTTGCAGCAGGCAAGCTTCCTGCTGAACTTTTTCAATTACTAAATAAACATTTTGGAAAACTTTCATTGGGAAATAATTTTCAAAAACCTGCTAACGAAGTTTCATCAACTAAAAAAATAGGTGAGAAATTCAAAATAACCAATGATCCGAATGGTGTGCAGGGCGCAATAAGAATTGCAAGACCATTTCCTAATCGTCATCATCCCGATTTTCAAAAGTCAATGGTGCTGAATAATATTTTCGGCGGATATTTTGGTTCACGGTTAATGTCCAATATCCGGGAGGATAAAGGTTATACTTACGGCATACATAGTTATGTGCAGGATCATATACAACGATCTGCATGGATGATCAGCACAGAAGCTGGTAAAGATGTTTTGGAAGCAACGATCAGTGAAGTATATAAAGAAATGAAACGATTAAATGACGAACCTGTTGGAGAGCAAGAGTTGCAATTAGTAAGGAACTATATGATGGGAACGATCTTAGGTGATCTTGATGGACCTTTCCATATCATTGCAAGATGGAAGAATTATATTTTGAATGGTCTTGATGGGAACTATTTTTATAAAGCAATCGAAACCATTCGAACTGTTTCCGCTGAAGAACTGCAACAATTAGCTAAAAAATATTTGAATCCCGATGAGTTTTATGAGCTGGTTGTTGTGTAAATTGATACAATGACTTTTGCGATTTATAAAAAAGGTAAAAGAGGATCGGCGGCTATCAAAATATTTTACTCGATCTTCATATTAAATCTTTTCGCCTGCTCTCTTATTATCTTCTCTACTTCTGTTTCGAGTGTTTGAGCAGCATTGCCCTTAGCCCTTTTTGCTTTTTCCTCATTGATATATAATTCTCTTCTTTCACTCACTGTTTTGATCTCATTCTGTATACTTGCCCTTTCGTTGCTTTTTTGTTTAATGATAGCTTCCAGTTGCTCTTTGTCTTTATTTTGTAAAGAATCGGGCAATGTTTTATAATCAATCTTTTTTAAAATGTCTTTATCGTCATTTTTTGCATCAACAAGATCCCATGAACGATTATAATATAAATTTCTATCGGCTTTAGCAGAAATGCGTTTAATTCCTGATGCAGTACTAAGTTGAGTATTTTGTGTATCCATATAGCCTTGCAACGCTACACTTTGCTTTCCTTGCTCCCCATAAGAAATGTAAGTTCCATTCAGTTTATAATTTAAAGTTATCAGTGTACTATCATAAGGTGTTGGTATCTCTTCCTGTTTTGCATCAGAATTGATATTTGTAAAACTTCCATTACCACATTCGCCCAAAAGATTCCAATGCTCCCTGATCCCTTGCAAACGGTCGCCACAATAGATCGTATTTACTATCACTCCTTTTTTTCTTGCTTCCGTACATGCTGATGTATATTGGATCTTTCCCTGTAAGAAATCTTCATTACCAGAAATAAATATCACTTTATAAGTAGTGGAGTCAGCATCCCATTTTAATTCATCCAAGGAAGTATAAATAACCTGCCCGCAATATTCTTCACCACCATAAGTTGTCAATGAAAACAAATTTTGAGAAAGCTTATCAAGATCAGACGTAAAGGCTGATATCTGTTTTACATACCCTTTATTCACATCGTTATTTGTTCTTCCATATTCATAAAGAGCAATTTCAATTTGCGGAGCCACTCCATCACATTTTGCTTTGCCCATCACACTTACCATATTCCATAATTGTGCTTTTGCCTGGTTGATCAACCCATCCATGCTATTACTCACGTCAAGCAGGATTGCTGCCTGTATTTTTGGGGTTGATTTCTTAGGAAGAGTTTCTTCGGTTGAGGTTGGTTTTACCGGTGTTGAAAAACTCAGGACGAGCCAGGAAGAAACAAGTGCGATAGTTGGTTTGAAAAACAAGTTCATAGCAAAAAGTTTTTTTAAGGATGCGGAAACCTTTTAATTACATACAAATGAACTTTGCTTTTTATGATGTTTTAACAAATTTAAAATTCGGTACACCTTTATTTTATAGGTTTGCAATATGACTTTCGACAGGAAGAATCTATCTAACGATGAGCTTGTAAGATTTTATCGTTCATTGCTTTGGCCGAGAATGATCGAAGAAAAAATGCTGGTCTTATTGCGGCAGGGAAAGATCTCAAAATGGTTCAGTGGAATAGGACAGGAAGCCATTGCCGTAGGTGCAACCCTTGCCCTTGACAAAGACGAGTGGATCATGCCGCTTCACCGGAATCTTGGTGTTTTTACAACCCGCAATATGCCGCTTCATAAGTTGTTTATGCAATGGCAGGGAGCAAAAGAAGGATACAGCAAGGGAAGAGAAAGAAGTTTTCATTTTGGAAATCGTGATCATCATATCTGCGGAATGATCTCTCATCTTGGTCCACAATTAGCGATCGCTGATGGTGTGGCCCTGGCGTATAAACTCAGAAATAAAAATAAAGTTTCATTGGCATTTACAGGTGAAGGGGGTACAAGTGAAGGAGATTTTCATGAAGCATTGAATGTCGCCGCTGTTTGGGATCTGCCTGTAATATTTATTATTGAAAATAATGGTTACGGTTTAAGTACCCCAACGAATGAGCAATATCGCTGTATAAGTTTAGTTGATAAAGCCAAGGGCTATGGAATGGAAGGAGTAATGATCGATGGAAATAATTTGCTTTCTGTTTATGATACGATAAAGGGTGTAAGAGAATATTGTATCAAAAATCAAAAGCCTTATTTGATAGAATGCATGACATTCAGAATGCGTGGACACGAAGAAGCAAGCGGTACAAAATATGTTCCGCAGGAATTATTTAAGATCTGGGAATTAAAAGATCCGATAAAGAATTTTGAAGAGTATATAAAGTCTATTGGTGTACTAAGTGGTAATGATGTTAACGAAATAAAAAATGAATTTAAAAACAAGATAGAAGAAGAATTAGCGATTGGATTTAATACAAGTGTTATTGTGCCGGATGCTGAAGAAGAGTTGGAAGATGTATTTCAGTCGACAATCAACAGTCGACAGTCAACAGTAATTGATAACTCAAAACCCACTCATCATTCACCACTCACCACTCACGACAAAAGATTGATCGACGCCATCAGCGAAGGGTTAAAACAATCCATGCACAAACATCCCAACCTGATTTTAATGGGACAGGATATTGCAGAGTACGGTGGTGCATTTAAAATAACAGAAGGATTTGTCCAGGAATTCGGAAGAGAAAGAGTGAGAAATACTGCATTATGTGAAAGTGCAATTGTTGGCGCTGCCCTTGGTTTATCATTAGAAGGATTCAAGAGTGTCATGGAAATGCAGTTTGCAGATTTTGTTTCCGTAGGTTTTAATCAAATTGTAAATAATCTTGCCAAGATCAATTATCGCTGGAGCCAAAATGCGGATGTAGTAATTCGAATGCCAACAGGTGGCGGAGTTGGTGCTGGTCCTTTCCATTCACAAAGCAATGAAGCCTGGTTCACAAAGGTTCCGGGATTGAAAGTAGTTTATCCATCCACACCAATGGATGCAAAAGGTTTATTGATCGCTGCTATCAATGATCCAAATCCAGTAATGTATTTTGAGCATAAGGCATTGTATCGTTCAGTCAGCGGACCTGTGCCTGAAGAGTATTATGAAATTGAAATTGGTAAAGCAAGACATGTCAGGGAAGGCGATGAAATATCTATTATTACTTATGGCGCCGGTGTTCATTGGGCAGAGGATTACGCTGCTGAACATCCTGAAATTTCAATTGATATTCTTGATCTGCGTACACTTGCTCCCTTAGATTATTTATCTATTCGTGAAGCGGTACAGAGAACTGGTAGAGTATTGATCTTACATGAGGACACATTGATCGGTGGTATTGGGGGAGAAATAGCAGCATGGATAGCAGAAAATTGTTTTGCGATCTTAGACGCACCAATTTTGCGTTGTGCTTCTTTAGATACGCCGGTTCCTTTTAATATTGAACTGGAGAAAAATTTTATGGCATCAAGCCGGTTACATGATTCAATAAAAAAGTTGATTGAGTATTGATGTTATTTTTACTAACACAATTCAGATAAACAAATCTCTTTGTGAAAAAATGAATCGAAAAGTGTAAAATTTTCCATTTTTGCAGGAATTACTAAGCCGAATAGAGAAACCCCCCTTTTTGCGAATAATGTCATAGTAGATTTCATCTTGACCTTAATTAATAATCTCTTGTTTTAATTAGTAGTTAATAAATTATCATAAGTAAAATCACTATTCCTTGTGGTCCAGAAAAGCGTTACTCCCGTTAACTATTCCTCTATAAAGTACAAACTTCTATTTTTAAGTCTGCAATTCGCTAATTAACTATTGACATTAATTACTGAATTTATAAAGTCCACAACTATGAAATATATTTTTACGCTGCTTATTATTCTTTTTTCATGTTTTCAAATTAACTCGCAGGTTGTTGGGCCTTCTGTTGTGAATACAGCCGGTGGGAATTTCCAATCAGGTTACTACCAGTTTGAATGGAGTCTTGGTGAATTGTCCCTTGTAGGTGATATGACAAGTACCAACAATTCATTTGTAATTACAAACGGCTTTATACAATCGCATATTCAATATCCCTTTGGAAATAACTCTGGTAATATTTTCGGTAATGATGAGATTAAGATTTTTCCAAATCCGGCATCAAGCTATGTTGAAATTAATTTTCTAAGCAAACAAAAAGGTCATATCACCATCAGCTTCTATGATGGTGCCGGTAAAAAAGTTTACACAACTTCAGATACATATTATGGAGTTGGATTGATCAAGCGAATCCCGGTAAGCCACTTACCTAATGAGGTTTATATGCTCCATATAGACCTGGATCCATTTCCGGGCTCCAATGCAAAAAAAGGTATTTATAAAATAATAAAGATCAAATAACGTAATCAAACTATTTGCTAATAAAATCCACTACAATGAAAAATTTTTTACTTGCTTTATTTATTGGATTTGCATCCGTCGCTTTTGGTCAGCAAGTGCCAAACATGATCAACTACCAGGGGGTAGCAAGAAACTCTGTTGGGAATGTTTTGCCTAATAAAAAAATGGCAGTGAGATTAAGCATTCATGACGGTGACGCAAATGGAGCTATTTTATATAAAGAGACAAGAAATATTACTACCAACAATTTTGGTTTATTTACAATCGCTATTGGTGGCCCGGGTGCTGATAATGTTTCCGGAACTATTAGTGGAATAGATTGGAGCAGCGCTGCAAAATTTATCCAGGTTGAAATAGATCCTGATGGTGGATCAAATTTTATGAATATGGGAACAGCACAGCTGCTATCTGTCCCATATGCACTTTATGCGGGTTCATCGTCTACAGGGACTCCAACAGGTGCAGCGGGCGGTGTTCTTACTGGTAATTATCCAAACCCATCTATTGCGAATGGTGCAATCACTCAATCAATGATTGCAAATGGAGTTATCCCAACATCATTGCCTCCTAATGGAAATGCCGGCGGTGATTTGAATGGTTCTTATCCTAACCCAACAATTAACAATGGAGCAGTTACTAATAGTAAACTTGCCGATAATTCTGTAACAACTTCTAAAGTTGCTGATGGATCTATCACAATGGCAAAGCTGGGACCAGATGTGATCTTTGGTTCAGGTGGCAATCCAACTGGCCCTGCCGGCGGTGATCTGAATGGTTCTTATCCAAATCCAACTATTAATAATGGCGTAATAACAACATCAAAGCTGGCCGATAATTCTGTAACAACTTCAAAAATTGTTGATGCTTCTGTTACAAGTTCGAAACTTGCTGCTGGTGTCATTCCAACTTCATTGCCCCCAAATGGAACAGCAGGTGGTGACCTGACAGGTTCTTATCCAAACCCAACTATTAGTAATGGCGTAATAACAACATCGAAGCTTGCCGATAATTCTGTAACGACGTCAAAAATTGTTAATGCTTCTGTTACAAGTTCAAAACTTGCTGCTGGTGTTATTCCAACTTCATTGCCCCCAAATGGAACAGCAGGTGGTGATCTTTCTGGTTCTTATCCAAATCCAACTATTAATAATGGCGTAATAACAACATCAAAACTTGCTGATAATTCTGTGACGACGTCAAAAATTGTTGATGCTTCTGTTACAAGTTCAAAACTTGCTGCTGGTATTATTCCAACATCATTACCTCCGATTGGAGCAGCAAGTGGTGATTTAAGCGGCTCTTATCCTAATCCAGTTGTAAGCAAAATTCAAAATATTACCGTTAGCAATACTGTTCCTGCAAATGGCCAGGTATTAAAATTTAATGGTACACAATGGGTGCCTGCTACGGATGATATTGGAAGTGGCGGAGGCAGTAATCCAACTGGTCCGGCGGGTGGTGATCTTTCTGGAAATTATCCTGATCCGAATATTGCTTCCGGTGCAGTTACTTCTCCAAAGATTGCTAATGGAGCTGTTGTTACACCCAAACTTGCTGATGGTGCAGTAAACTCAAATAAGCTTGCAGACCTATCCGTAACAACTGCAAAAATTGTTGATGGATCTGTAACAAGTGTAAAACTTGCTGCTGGTGTTATTCCAACTTCATTACCACCAAATGGAACAGCGGGTGGTGATCTTTCTGGTTCTTATCCAAATCCAACTGTAAATAAAATTCAGGGTATAGCAGTAAGCAACACAGGTCTTGCATCAGGAATGGTTTTAAAATATAACGGAACACAATGGGTGCCTGCTGTTGATAACACCGGAGTTTTTAGTTTACCGTATAGTTCATCTGCTTCTTCATCATCAAATTTGTTTTCACTTACAAATACCGGCACAGGTGTATCACTGGAAGGTATTAATTCAAATACTGGTGCTAATATCTCTGCTGTTTCAGGAAAGATCACAAGCACAACTCCCGGAGCAATGTCTGCGGCTGTAAAAGGTGAGAATAATGGAACTTCAACAAACGGCATAGGTGTATATGGAAATCATTTAGGTAATGGTTGGGGAGTTTATGGTAACTCGGTTGGTGGTACTGGAGTTTATGGTAATTCAACATCTGGTTTTGGTTTGTACGGAAAAAGCTCATCAGGCGTAGGCATCTATGGCGAAAGTGCTACCAATAATGCAGCTTTCTTTAGTGCGACCAATGTGAGCAATCCACTTGATGCAGTTTATATCAGTAACCTTGGACAAGGAAATGGACTCTATACAGAAAGTGCAACAGGTAATGGTATGACTGCGGTTACGAATAATGGTGCATCCTCTGCGATTTGGGGATTCAATAACGGTGGAGGAATTGGTATTTATGGAGTAACATTTGCCGGCACAGGTGCTGCAATTAAAGGCGCAAATACAACAAGTGGAGGTACTGCTATTGAAGGTGAATTATTGAATAGCCCATCAAGCGGAAGCCTCGCAGTATTTAAAGTAGATGGTGTAAATAAAGCAAGGATCGATCACAATGGTAAAGGTTTCTTTAATGGAGGAACTCAAAATAGCGGAGCAGATGTTGCTGAAGCATTTGATGTAGAAGGTGCTTTGAATAGTTATGAACCAGGTGATGTATTGATCATTTCTCAATCATCGGATCGTAAAGTTGAAAGATCAAATACTCCTTATTCCAATTTAGTAGCAGGAGTATTTGCTACTAAACCTGGTGTTTTACTTACTGAAGAAACTATTGAAACAAATCTTGACAATAAAGTTCCAATGGGAGTGATTGGCGTTATTCCAACTAAAGTTTGCCTTGAAGGTGGTGCAATAAAAAGAGGTGATCTGTTAGTTACTTCTTCAATTGCGGGAGTTGCCATGAAGGCAGATCCTGATAAAGTTAAAATTGGACAAGTATTAGGTAAGGCATTAGAAGATTACTCAGGAAACAGCATTGGTAAAATTAAAGTACTCGTTAGCATTAAATAATGATCTTAATCTGAAAATTATGAAAAATAAAAATCTGAAAATTGGTTTTACAATAATTCTGTCTTTTGCTGTATGTTCTTTAAAAGCACAAACTCTTCAGCAAAAAGTTCAAAAAGATATTGATGAAAGAAAAAAGCATGCAGATGCAATTCATTTAAAAGCCAGCGAACAACAGATTCAACAAAAGGCGGAAAAAATTAATGGAACAACCTTCCCTCAAAACACAGGGGCTGGCACCACTATCCAACCAGGCGTTCCCGTTGTTCCTCAAGAAAAAAAGAATGAAATTAAAACTCCGGCCAAAAAAAATTCCGAGAAATAATGGATCTAATTTTTTGTTCAGTGTGTGAGTGATGTTGTAATTCCATAAAGTTTCATTCAAGATGATATTCGTCTTTTAGTATAATTAATAAATTCTTGGCCTGCTGTAAAAGTGATTTTAAATCACGCCGGTTAGCCATATTTATTGCTTTTATTCCATAAAGCCTGTAATTCCATTCATATAGTTCCCGCTTAATGTATGGTTGCAACGCAGGTCTCCCGGCAGGTAATCCTATAACACCGGCGTTTTCATCAAGCATAGGATCAAAAACAAGAGCGTCAAAAATTTTTGTAGCTGCGCTTCTATAATGATCAATGAGATTTTCTTCCACGGCTTGTTGTCCAAGCTGGTTTCTCACACTTACATCATATTTCGAAATACTATCAACAACGGAACGTTTACGTATCAACCGGAAAGCTCCCGAGTTTTTCAATTGTTGAATAGTGCCATCATTAGCCACAAACCTGTACGGAAGCGTACGGGCTATACTGACTGCGTAAAAATAGATTTGCTTCGTAAAATTATTCACAGAGTCACTGTTCATCAAATGGGAAAGCGAATCGAGAGCATGCTCCTTCATCGTTCGTGCATGAATAATCCTTTCAAGGTTCACAGTATCAGCTTTAATATCATTAAACAGTGATTGAACAAATTGTTTTTCTCTTTGATGTTCAACATAATGCTCCCGCTGATTCTCCACTAAAAAACCAAGTGTAACGGCAAGAAACAACATAAGGAATTCCCATAAATAATGGGTCCATTTTTTTCTTTCAGTATGCGAATGACTGTGAACTTCCATTTTTTTTTAAGTTTAATGTTTTGGATCAGCTCGTGGCCGAAGAGTGATGATGAACTTCCATAGGTCTTCTTTAAATTAAAAAAGACATACTAATCTAAGATTTATCCTCATCAACTCACCGATTGTTTATTCAGGCTACTTTCTTAACTTGTAAATATTCTTACTCCCATTCATCTTTCTAAATTCTTTCTTTGTTTACTATAAAAAGATTTTTATGAAACCAAAACTTCTGCTTGCAATTTTTATTTTCTGTACCTCATTCGTTTTTGCACAAACAAAACTTAACTGGTCACCCGATCAATGCCTGAAAATGAAAAATGTTTCTGCAGTTATTCCTTCACCCGATGGCAGCAAGGTTGTATACACGGTTCGTGAGGCTATAATGACAGATGATCGAAGTGAATATGTAAACCAGGTTTGGGTTTGCAATGCTGATGGTAGTAACTATGTTCAATTAACTAAGGGAGATAAAAATTCATCCAATCCGAGATGGAGCCCTGATGGAAAATGGATAGCATTTACTTCTTCGAGAGATGGAAAAAATAATTTGTATTTACTATCAACTATGGGTGGTGAAGCAGAAAAGATCACAGATGTAAAATCCGGCGTCGGTTCTTTTGACTGGAGTCGCGATGGCAATATGATCGCATTCCTGATGATCGATGCCGCATCAGATAAAGAAGAGAAAAGTAAAAAGGCAAAGAATGACTGGTACTTCATGGATGAAGAAGTAAAACAAAACAGGTTGTTTGTTTTATGGTTGAATGAAAAAGATACCAGTGACAAAAGAAAACAAAAACAAGTAGTAAAAGAAAATTATAACATCAATGCTTTTGATTGGAGTGCAGACGGAAAGAGTATTGCATACAGTCATGGTAAAACACCTGAAGTAAATGATAATATCTACAGCGATGTTTCTTTAGTTGAAATTGAAAGTGGTAATATAAAAAAGATCGCAGCAACCGCAGCGGGTGAATCAAACCCTTCTTTCAGTCCTGATGGAAGCATGATCGCTTATTTAGGAACTGAAGATCCGGTTGATTGGGCCGGGCCACGTTTTGTAAAAATTTATACCGTTGCAGATGGCAAATCATGGAGGTTAAAAGCATCGCCGGATGAGAATGGTGGCATTGTGGGCTGGACAGCTGATGGAAAAAATATTTTATGGAGCGAAGCAAATAAAACTCTCAACAGTATTTATGTTTTAAGTGTTGATGGTAAATCGGTCACTGAATTAACTAAAGGAACAAAAGATCTTATCGGGGGTGTTTCATTGAATAATCGCAGCACTTATCTTGGATTCGTTTTACAGAACACAGATAAGTTTCCTGAAGCATACATCAGTAGTGTTGACAATTTTGCTCCACTAAAAATTACAAGCATTAATGCTGATAATGCAAACAAACCATTACCAAAAACAGAGATCATAAAGTGGAAAGGCGCCGATGGTAAAGAGATCGAAGGCCTTCTTACTTACCCCATAGATTATAAACCCGGAACAAAAGTTCCTTTAATATTAAATATACATGGCGGGCCGGCCGGTGTATTTCAGCAAACATGTGTAGCAGCTAATGGAGGTTCTTATCCAATCGCTGCTTTTGCAGAACTGGGTTATGCTGTTCTTCGTCCTAACCCCCGTGGTTCTTCAGGTTATGGAACTGATTTCAGAACAGCAAACCGTGGAGATTGGGGCGGAAAAGATTTTATTGATTTGATGGCCGGTGTTGACCAGGTGATCAAGATAGGAGTTGCCGATGAAAATAAAATGGGAGTGATGGGTTGGAGCTACGGTGGTTTCATGAGCAGTTGGGTTGTTGGTCATACAGATCGTTTCAAAGCAGCCTCAATTGGTGCGCCGGTTGTCGATCTTTCCTTTCAAAACCTCACTGATGATATCGAAGGCTTTCTTCCTTCCTATTTTAAATCTGATCCATGGAATGATTGGAGTTTATATGACAAACACTCACCATTGCGTTTTGTACAAAATGTAAAAACACCGGTGATGTTGCAACATTGCGAAGGTGATCAAAGAGTTCCTATTGGAAATGGTATCATGTTTTATAATGCGCTTCGTCGCCGCAATGTTCCTGTTCGTATGCTGGCAATGCCGCGACAAGCACATGGACCTGTAGAACCAACAATGATTTTAAAAACTATGCAAACGAATCTCGAATGGTTTGAAAAGTATATCGGCAATAAAAGGTCTTTCTAAAAAATAATTTTTAATCATTAAATGTTAAGATCATGGAAGAGATCATTCTTGAAAAGAAAGCATCGCTTTCTCAAAAAAACCTGGAGGCTTATTTTGCAACTCATGATGTACAGTATGTGGCCGAAGATGGAGTTTTTCTTTCTATGAATACCGGTGAAGAAACAGTTGGCAGAGATGCCGTCGGTCAAATGCTTCATTATATTTATCATGTAGCATTTGATGCAAAAGCAGAGATAAGGAATACGATCATCACAGACAGTAAAGCCGTGTTAGAAATGGACTTTGTTGGAAAGCATATCGGTGAGTTTGCAGGAATACAACCAACTAATAAAGATGTAAATGTTCCTGTTTGCATAGTTTATGACCTGGAAAATGGAATGATCAAACATGCAAGAGTTTACTTTACAATGGATGTTATGATGAAGCAGCTTACAAGTTAATCGAACGTACTACCAAAACTGCTACATGACAAACCAGCCAACCGCCACACTTGCTGCACCAATAAGTCAGCAGGAAAGGATCACTCTTCTCGACAGTCTTCGTGGCATTGCCATACTTGGAATACTATTGATGAATATTACTGGTTTTGCATTACCAGGACCTGCTTATCGCAATGATCTTGGAGTAATGAATGAAATAGGAACGATCAATCAAAAAGTTTGGTTTGTTGTTGAATGGGCATTTGAAGGTAGTCAACGGGCTTTGTTTTCTATCTTATTCGGAGCAGGAATTATTTTATTCCTTAGCCGCCAGGAAAAAAGATCTGGTGATCTATGGCCCGCAGATTATTTTTTTCGCAGGCAATTATGGTTACTCGTCTTTGGATTGATCCATGCATATGTATTGTTATGGTTTTGGGAGATCTTATTTCCTTATGCTTGTTGTGGTATGATATTATTCACTTTTAGAAAACTCCAACCAAAAGCATTGATCATCGCCGCAGGCATCTGCCTTTTATTAATGACACTAAGGGAGAACGCAGATCTTTACCGCGAAAAAGCGATCATTCACCAGGGAGAAATAATTACAAGAACAGATACTACAATAACTAAACTTAACGCTGAACAGAAGGATCAGCTGCAAGCGATGGTATCATTGAGAGAAAGATCATCTTTGGAAAGTCGTAAAAAAGAAATGGAAGGCAATCTTCAAAAAGTAAGGGGAAACTTTGCAACTTTTTATAAATATCAAAGCGAAAGAAGTTTCTACATGGAAACTGTCGGTATGTTCACTTTTATTTGGGATATTCTTTTATTTATGTTCCTCGGAATGGCTTTCTATAAAAACGGAATCTTAACAGGCAATGCACCTATAAAAATATATTGGCTGATGTGTATTATTGGATTATCAGCCGGACTGATCTTATCGTGGTACCGCTTACAACCATATCTCACTTATCAATTCAATCATTTTAATTATACAAAAAATGTAAGGTTTGAATTCTACGAGATATCAAGAGTATTCCGGTCTATTGGCTTTTTTGGTTTGATCATGTTATTGTACAGATCAAATTTATTTAAATGGCTTTTCGCACTGATGCGACCTGTAGGACAAATGGCATTTACCAATTACCTGATGCAATCATTCCTGTGTGGATTATTTTTTTATGGTATTGGTTTTGGTTATTTTGGAAAATTAGAAAGATACCAGATCTATTTTGTTGTGTTTGCGATCTGGTTCATTGAAATAATATGGAGCCATGCCTGGCTTCGATATTTTCGTTTTGGCCCTTTTGAATGGCTATGGAGAAGTCTTACTTACTGGAAAAAACAACCACTGAAAAAAAATAATTCCAATACAGATACCATGGGAATTTCGTAACTTAACGAGACAAAAATATTTTTTATGCCACGCATTAAAACACTTGTCTGCAGTGGTATTTGCATTATATACGTCACTGCAATTACAGGACAGATAACTCAAAAAAATAAAACAGCAAGCAATTTTGTTGGATACCAACTTCACCAGCAAAAGCAATGGAATTATAACCAGCTCCCAAAAAATTCGATTCAATACAGATTGGATCCAAAATATATTCCA
>Ga0207675_100002548_pt1 | contig 18041 bp, 16 predicted proteins | sample KBSSwiS42_FD_184305 | JGI IMG/M metagenome (GOLD analysis project Ga0207675, IMG submission 184305) | Switchgrass rhizosphere microbial communities from Kellogg Biological Station, Michigan, USA - KBS Switchgrass S4-2 (SPAdes) (version 2) | ecosystem: Host-associated > Plants > Roots >... | reverse complement strand
GGGTCGGTGAGGACCGCGCGGCCGGCGTAGCCCATCAGCTCGGGCACGGCGAAGCGCAGCGGCGTGAACGACTGCAGGTCGTCGTTGCGCCAGACCGCGTGCTTCCCCTCGCGCAGGTAGCTGCGGCCTTCGTATCGCCCGAAAGCCGGGAAGTCGCTGGTGTCGATGATGCGGACGTCGAAGCGCTCCGGGGCGGCGCTGTTGCGGATCAGCGCATGGCGCGCCACCAGGGCGCCGACCGCCTGCTTCGGATTGGTGTGGATGAAGACTGTGTTGCGCATCGCTCTTTACGCCCGCTTCTTCCAGTAGTGCTCGTTGCGCGCCGCCCTGAGGTCGTCGGCGCGACTGGCGATCCCGCCCTTGCGGTCGCCCTTCAGGTGATCCATGAACGCGCCCAGGCGCGAGTCGGCGAGGACGTGCGACCGCTCCCGGCCGGCGCCCTCGGCGATGTCGTGGACGTGCGCGCCGCGCGCCTCGGCGCGGGCGCGGACGATGTCGAACAGCCAGCAGTCGGTGTACTCGCGCTCGGCAAACAGGAGGTCGCCAGCGTACATCGCCTCGAACTCGGCGAGCAGCCGCGGTGTCTCCGGATGGCGAAGGTTGTAGGCGACGAAGCCGGTCTCGGTGAAATCCGGTCGGCGCAGGCAGGCAACGGCGCTCTGCACCGGCGCGAGCACCGCCAGCTCGGCAAGGCTGACGTCGGCGAAGAACCGGGTGTCGGCGTCGATCCAGATCAGCACGTCGGCGTCGGTCCGCCGTGCGGCATCGAAGACGGCGTAGCTCTTGTGCGCGAAGCGCACCGCGTCCCAGCGGTAGCTGGGCGTGCGCAGCGGCAGCGGCAGCGTCATGACCAGCGAGCCGAGACGCACCGGGCGCCAGCGCGGCCGCTGGCCGTTGGCGCGCGGGTTGCCGGCGTGGCGCCGCTTGAAGTCGACCAGTCCGGGGCAGGCCGCCATCAGGTCGTGCGCTTCGATGCGCCCGGGCGCCATCGGCGGCTCGAAGCCTTCGTGATACAGCAGCAACGGGACTTCGGCCGGCCAGTGCGCGAGGAAGGTCTCGATCATCGTCCGGCCATAGGTCTCGTAGCCGGCGGCATGGCAAGTGGTGACCACCGCGTAGCGGCGCCCTGAGGGGTTCGACGACATGGGTCCGATTATCCTTGGCGGGCCGGTCCTCGCCGGCGCCATGGGCCGCGTCCCTGCCTACCTCAATGACACTGTCGCGGCAGGATGCCGAAGGGCGTGCGGATCCGCCGCTCGTCGCTCTGACCGGCGCCACCGGCTTCATCGGCCGGCATCTCGTCGTCGCCCTGCATCGGGCCGGCTTTCGCCTGCGGCTGCTGCTGCGCCGCGAGCCCGACGTGCCCGAGTGGCGCGGGCTGCCGGCGCCCGAGGTCGTGGCCGGCGCGCTCGACGACGAAGCGGCCCTCGATCGCCTGGTCGAGGGCGCCGACGTCGTGATCCATCTCGCCGGGCTGATCAAGGCGGCGCGTCGCCGCGACTTCTTCGCCGTCAATCGCGACGGCGCCGCGGCGATGGCGCGCGCCGTCGAGCGCGTCGCGCCGGGTGCGCGCTTCGTGCTGGTGTCGAGCCTGGCGGCGCGCGAGCCGCAGCTCTCGGACTACGCCGCGAGCAAGCGGGCGGGCGAGGGCGCGGTGCTCGAGGTCCTCGGCGAGCGCGCGAGCGTGCTGCGTCCCTCGGTCGTCTACGGCCCCGGCGATCGCGAGACGCTGGTGTTCTTCCAGCTGGCCGCCGGCAGGCTGGTGCCCTTGCTCGGCAGCGCTGAGGCACGCGCGGCGATGATCCACGTTGCCGACCTGGTGCGCCTGATCGTCGCAATGGCGCGCGCGCCCGGGACCGGCGCCGAGGTGCGCTCGGCCGCCGACGACCGCCCGCAGGGCTACACCTGGGAAGAGCTGCTCGGCGCGGCGGCGCGGGCGGTGGGCAATGCGGCGCCGCGTTTCGTGCGGGCGCCGCGGGCCCTGCTCGGCGGCGTGGCGCTGGTCGGCGACCTGGCGAAGCTCTTCGGCTCGAGCAGCATGATCAGCTCGCAGAAGCTGCGCGAGTTGCGTCATCCGGACTGGGGCGTCGCCGCGGCAGAACGCGCGACCGCGCCGGGCTGGGCGGCGCAATTCGACCTCGAGCGCGGCTTCGCCGACGCCGTGGCCTGGTACCGACAGGCCGGCTGGCTGCCGGCGTAGCGTGGCACGGGAACGGCGTCGGCCGGCTAGCGCAGCACGCCGCGCGCGCGCAGCTTGAGGTAGAGCGCCGGCGCCGCGAGCAAGGGATGGCGGCGCTGGAATTCGCTCGGCTCGATCTTGTAGCCGCTGTGTCGCTCGACTTTCCAGGCGACGTAGTCGGCGGCGTTGTCGAAGGTCGATGCCGCCTTCAGCAAACGCAGCAGGTTGATCGGCCGGCCGACACGTCGGCGCCATTGCCAGCGGCGCTCGGCGGCGGCGCGTTCCTTCGCGCTCAGCGCCGGCGCCAGCAGGCCCTCTTCGCTGACGGCGAAGTCGAGGCCGCCGGCACGCCAGGCCGCGGGCAGGAGGGCGGCATAGCGCGCGGCGTCGCGCGCCACCAGGTCGTCGGCGCGGGCGCCGCGCTCGACCCGAAGCTCGGCGGCGTAGGTGCGCTGGTAGAGGGCACGCCAGAAGTCGGTCGGCTCGCCGCGCTCGGGCCCGAGCGCCGCCGCCCAGCGCGCGGCCGTGATCACGGCCTCGGCGATCGCCGCGCGCACCTGCCGCGCCTCGGCGTCGCCGCGGGCGCGGACGCAGGCCACCGGCTGCGAGAAGCGGGCCCAGAGCGTGGTGTCCATGCTCTCGGCCGACATCGCCTGGCGGAACTGGGCCAGCGTCATGACCGCGTACTTGGTGCGCAGCGTCGTTTCGCCGACGGCCGTCTCGAGGTAGCCGACGTTCGGCGGCAGCAGCCGCCCGGCGAGCGACGTCCAGCGCGAGCCCGGCCAGACGATCGGACGATCGGTCAGGACGTAGAAGTCGAGCACGCCGTCGAGCGCCGCATCGCGCAGCGCCGAGCCGTAGAACAGCACCGCGGCGGTGGCCGGGCCGGCGCGCGCCGCCAGCTCGGCGGCCAGGGCAGTCACCGGCGCCGGCACCGCGCGCCCGAGCTCGGCGCCGAGCAGCGCGGCGAGCTCCGGGTCGCTCATGTCGGTGCCGCGAGCCACGACTGCAACCTGCCGTGCCGCCGCGCCAATGCCGCCTGCACCAGGCGCAGCGCATGGATCGCGAGCGACACCGCGGTCCAGATCGCGACCGCGACGATGCCGAGGTCGGGTCGGCCGAGCAGCACCGAGACCGAGAGAAGCAGCAGGTTCGGATTGCGTCTTGCCGTGATCAGGCGGAAGCGGCTGTCGAAGCGCTGCCAGATGTGCATCTCGATCCCGAAGCAGGCGATGAAGACGCCTTCCTCGATGCGCTGCAGGATGTAGCCGGCGACGATGACGGCGAGCACCAGCCAGGCGTGCGCGAGCGTGAAGCCCGCCGCCGGCAGGCCGACGATCCAGGCCCACCACCAGAACGGCGGATGGATCAGGTCGATCGAATGGTCGTAGATGTTGCCGAAGGGCGACGAGCGCAGGGTCACGCGCGCCAGCTTGCCGTCGACCGTGTCGAGGAAGGTCATGCCCCAGGCGCACACCAGCCCGAGCGCGTAGTGCCCGGTCCAGAACAGCGCCATCGCCGCGAGCACCAGCACCAGGCTGACGGTGGTGACCTGGTTCGGCGTGATGCCGGCGTGGGCGCACAGGCGTGTCGCCCAGCGCGCGGGGCGCGGCCAGACATAGAGCGTCACCAGGTCGGTGACGCCCTTGTACGAGCTGCCGAAGACGCGCTGCTCGATCGCCGGCAGGGTGGCGTCGCTGAGCGGGATCAGGTAGGGAGGCTCGCGCTTGCGCAGGGCGTTGTTGTAGCCGTCGGCCAGGGCCGCCGCGCTCACTTCCCGGGCCGAGGCCGGGGCACGGCCGGCCGCGAGCAGCGCCGCCGCGTCGGCGGCATCGGCGGCGGCGACGTTGAGCGCGACCGCGATGCCGTCGAGCGCATGCAGGGCCAGGTCGCTCTCGGCGGCGACCAGGCCGCGGACCAGGGCATCGTCGTAGACCCAGTCGGCGCGCAGCAGGACGCGGCGGGTCGCCCGGGCTTCATCGGTCAGCGCCCCGGCGAGCGCGAGCTGGCGCTCCAGGCGCAGTGCCGAGGGCAAGCCCCAGACGCGCAGGGGCGATTGGCCGACGACGATGCCCGACGCCTGCCGGGCGGGGCCGGGACGGGCGCTCACCGGACGAGGCGAAGGCGGCGGAGTGGCGAAGTAAGCTCGGGCATGGTCGCAAAGCGGAGTCCAGGAGGCAGCAGGCATTGTCGATGAACCGATTCACGCTGGCCCACGTCTCCGACCTGCACCTGCCGTTCGAGCCGCGCCTCACGCCGCGCCAGCGGCTTTCCAAGCGCCAGCTCAGCGCCCTGTCGTGGCGCCGCCGGCGGCACCTGCATCGACCCGAGATCCTCGAGGCCCTGGCCGCGGATGTGCGCGCGGCGCAAGTCGACCACATCGTCGTCACCGGCGACATCACGAACTTCTCGCTGCCGGCCGAGTTCCGCCAGGCGGCCGAGTGGCTCCGGACGCTCGCGCCTGAAGGCGCCCTCAGCCTGGTGCCGGGCAACCACGACGCGCTGGTGCCGGTCGCCGCCGCAGACGGCCTGGCCCATTGGGCCGACTGGACGCGCAGCGACCAGGGCTGGCCGTTCGTCCACCGCGTCGGCGTCGTGGCGCTGATCGGCCTCGACTCGGCCTTGCCGACCGCGCCGCTGCTCGCCCGCGGCCGGCTCGGCGCGGCCCAGCTCGAGCGGCTCGAGCAGGTGCTCGTCGCCGAGGGTGCGGCCGGACGGCTGCGCATCGTCGCCCTGCATCATCCGCCGGCCGAAGGCGCGATCGGCTGGCGCAAGGCGCTCGCCGACCGGCCGCAGCTCGCCGCGGTGCTGCGTCGCGTCGGTGCCGAGCTGGTGCTGCACGGTCATGCGCGCGACGCCCGGCTCGACGCGCTGCCCGGCCCGCGCGAGCCGATCCCGTGCCTGTGCGTGCCGTCGTCTTCGGCCGTGCCGAGCGCCTGGGACCAGGGCGCGCGCTGGCATCGCCTCTCGCTGGTCGACGAGGTCGAGCGGCGGCTCGAGGTCGAGGTCCGGCGCTGGTCGGCCGAAGAGCGGGCGTTCGTTGCCGGCGCGCGCTACACGCTCTGCCTGCCGCGGGCCGTGGCGCCCCGGCCGGAGGCCGGAGCCGAGGCCTGAGCGGCGCGGCCCCAAAATCGGGGCCGAGGAGAAGACCGACCATGGCCAACGCCACCGAAGCGAAGTTCGGCGATCCCGTCACGCGGATCGCCCAGACGGATTGCTGGACCGTGCTGCTGCGCCCCAAGCAGCCGACCTTCGGCTCGCTGGTGCTGGTCTGCCGCGAGCCGGTGCAGGCCTTCGCCGAGGTCAGTGCCCAGGGCTTCGCCGAGCTGCGCGGGATCATCGGCAAGGTCGAGGCGGTGCTGCGCGGCTTCGTCGCCTACGAGCGGATCAACTACCTGATGCTGATGATGGTCGACCCGGACGTGCACTTCCACGTCATCCCGCGCTACAACGGCAGCCGCAATTTCGGCGCGCTCGCCTTCGCCGATGCCGGCTGGCCCGGCCCGCCGGCGCTCGAGCCGGCGGTCGCGCTCGACACGGCGGCGATCGACAGCCTGGTGGCGCGGCTGCGCGACGCCTGGCGGGCGGTGCCCGCCGCCTGATCCGCGCCGTTCCCGACCGCGCCCGCACAACCTCCGGGAATCGCCTCTGTTCGCCTTCGATCGGCTCGACCGCTACGCGCTGCGCCTTTTCATCGGTCCGCTGGCGCTGGTGCTGATGACGCTCCTGATGGCGCAGCTGCTGGAGCGGCTGCTGCGCCTGCTCGACCTCGCCGCCTCGGCGGGCGCGCCCCTGTCGAGCGTCGTGTGGATGGTCGCCAACCTGGTGCCGCACTACTTCGGCCTCGCCTTGCCGATGGCCTTCACGGCCGCGATCTTCATCGCCGCCGCGCGCATGTCCGACGACTGCGAGCTCGACATCATGCTCACCACCGGCCGCTCGATCGCCCGCATCGCCACGCCGTACTTCGCGCTCGCGGTGCTGCTGATCCCGTTCAGCGCCTATCTCTTCGGCCAGGTGCAGCCGGTCACGCGCTACGGCTACCGCCTGGCGGTCTACGACGCGATGCAGACCGGCTGGAACGCGAAGGTCGAGGAGAACCGGTTCATCGACGCCGGCAAGGGCGCGACCTTCAGCGCCCGCGAGGTCGCTCCGGACGGCCGGCATCTGCGCGGCGTGTTCGTCGAGCGGCGCAACCCCAGCGGCGGCATCGAGATCACGACCGCGGTCGACGGCCAGTTCGTCCCCGGCCCCGGCGGCCACGGCATCAGCCTGCGCCTGGAGCACGGCACGCGGCTGGTGGAAGGGGCGGACCACGCGGTCTCGATCGAGCACTTCGACGAGAGCCGCATCGACCGCAACCTGCTTCCGGCGCGCCAGCCGTTCCGCGAGCGCGGCGAGTCGGCGCGGGAGCGCACCCAGCCCGAGCTCTGGAGCGACATCCGCCGCGGCGGCGACAACAAGGCGGCGGCCGAGTTCCACGGCCGGCTGGCGCGGGTGATGCTGCTGCCGCTCCTGCCGCTGCTGGCCCTGCCGCTCGGCATGGCGTCCAAGCGCGGCCAGCGCGCGCCCGGCGTGGTGTTCGCGACCGTGGCGCTGATCCTCGTGCACCACGCGCTGCAGTTCGGCGAGAGCCTCGCCGCCAACGGCCGGGCACCGGCGGCGCTGGCCGTGTGGACACCGTACGTCCTGTTCGCCGCGCTCGGCCTGTGGATCTTCCGCGGCAGCCTTGCCTGGCCGGGCGACAACCCGGTGCTGCGCGCCGTGGTCGCGGTGGAAAACCTGTTCGAAGGCCTCCGGCCGCGGCGGCGCGCCAAGGCAGCCCCATGATCGGCATGCTGCCGCGCTACTTCCGCCGGCGCGTCGTCGTCCAGATCCTCGCGCTGCTGGCGGTGCTGACGGCGCTGCTGCAGATGCTCGAGCTGCTCGACATGACGACCGAGGTGCTCAAGCGCGAACAGGGGCTGCGCGGCCTGCTCTACTACGCCGCGTTGCGCACGCCCGCCGAAGTGGTGCTGATGCTGCCGATGGCCGCGCTCCTCGGGACGATGACGGCGATGCACTCGATGGCGCGCAACCTCGAGATCACGACCGTGCGCTGCGCCGGGATCAGCCTGTTCAGGATCTTTGGCTACCTCCTGCCGGTCGCGTTGGTGCTCGCTGCGGCGCAGTTCGCGATCGCCGAGCGGGTGCTGCCGCAGGCCGAGAACGCGCTCAAGGAGTGGTGGAGCGCGACCGCGCCGTCGGGCGAGGCGGCGACCCGGCTCTGGGCCAACACCGATCGCGGCCCGATCTCGATCGACAGCGTCAGTCCCGACGGCACGCACCTGCGGGGACTGCGCCTCTACGGGCGCGACGCAGCCGGCTTGATCGAGTCGCGCCTGGCGGCGGACGACGCGCAGTGGGACGGGCAGGTCTGGCGGCTCGACGGCGCCAGCGAGCTGCGCTTTCCCGACGGCCGGCTGCAGCGCGTGCGCGAGCCGACGCGGACCTGGGAAACCAACCTCCGCCCAGACGATGTGTTGCGTCTCGACGTCGCCCGGCCGCGGCTGTCGAGCATGATGCTGGCCGACGTGATTGCCGGTGCCCGTGTCGGCACCCAACCCCTCAGCTACTACCGGACTGTCTTGTACCGATCGTTCACCGCGCCGCTGGCCGTGCTCGTCATGCTGCTGCTTGCCCTGCCGACGGCCGCGTCGCAGCCGCGCGGCCAAACGGGCAGCCGCGAGATGCTGTACGGCCTCGGCTTCGGCCTCGCCTTCCTTCTCGTCGACGGCATGATCTCGGCGCTCGGCACCAGCGGCCGGCTGTCCCCCCTCACCACCGCGCTCGCGGCGCCGCTGCTGTTCGGCGCGATCGGCCTGCTGCGCCTGCGCCTTCACGAACGGATATGAAGCTCTGGATCGATACCTCCGCGGTCGCGCGCGCCCAGGCGCTGTTCGGCCTGCCGCCCCTCGAACGCTTGCGCAGAAGTGCGGCGAAGGCGAGCGAAGGCGCGCAGGTGGTGCTCTCGGGTCCGGGCGCGAGCCCCGCCGGGTGGCGCGGGGCCGAAGTCGACGCCGACGCGGCGCCGCTGGGCGCGCGGCTGCGCCGGGCGCTGGCTGGAGGCCGCGGGCTGGTCGCCATCGACGGCGCGAACGTGATCGATCCGCGCCTGATCGCCTTTCTCCTGCGCAGCGCCCGCCCGGCCGTGGCGGCGCGCGGCGAGGGTGCCGCGCGTGCGGTGGCGCTGCGCCTCGAGCCGGCGCAGGCCGAGGCGATCCCGGCCGATGCGGCTGACCTCGGCGCCGTCGCCGATGCGCTCCTCGCCGCCGGCCGGATCGCGCCGGTCGACGAGCAGGCCTTCCCGGCCTATGTCGACAAGCTACGCCGGTCGCTGCCGTACTGGCTGCACGTGGTCGCCGATGGCGCGACCCGCAAGCGCCTCGAGCGGCAGATGTTCTGGGAGAACTACAAGGGCTCGACCGACCTGCTGACGCGCTGGGTCTACCCGCCCATCGTCTGGCCGCTGGTGCTGCTGTGCACGCGCCTTCGGATCCACCCGAACGTCGTCACCCTGGTCTCGATCGCCTTCACCATCGCCGCGGTGCCCCTCTTCGCGCGCGGCGACTGGGTCGCCGGATTCCTGTGCGCCTACGCGATGAGCGTGCTCGACAGCGTCGACGGCAAGGTGGCGCGCCTCACGCTCACCGATTCGAAGATCGGCAACGTGCTCGATCACGGCATCGACCAGGTGCATCCGCCGTTCTGGTACTTCGCCTGGGCCTGGGGACTCGGCGCCCGCACGCCGGCCGATCCGCTCTACCAGGCCGCGCTCTGGCTGATCTTCTTCTACTTCGCCGACCGGATCGTGCTCGCGATCGCCAAGCGCCGCCTTGGCTTCGCGCTGCATGCCGCGACCCGGCTGGACGGCCGAGTAAGGAGCTGGATCGCACGACGCAACATCACGATGACGATCATGGCGTTCGCGCTGCTGCTCGGCCAGGGCCCGGCCGGGTTCTGGATCGTCACCGCCTGGCAAGGCCTGACGTTCGGCTGGCATGCCGCCCGTACGATCTGGCTCGGATTCATTTCACGCAGCGCACGCCCGGAGGCCTGATGAGTGGTGTCGAAATCATTGCGGTAAGAACGCCGGCCGAGATGGACCGGTTCATCAGGCTGCCGTCCGTCCTCTACGCCGCCGACCCGAACTTCGTGCCGCCCTTGCTGCTCGAGCGCGAGGAGGCGCTCTCGCCCAAGAAGAACCCGTACTTCCAGCACGCCGAGGCCAAGTTCTGGCTGGCGCGCCGGGACGGCCGCGACGTCGGCCGGATCAGCGCGCAGATCGACCGGCTGGTGAAGGACCCGGAGATCGGCCACTTCGGCATGATCGTCGCCGAGGACCGGCCCGAGGTGTTCGCGGCCCTGTTCGCCGCCGCCGAAGGGTGGCTGCGCGAGCGCGGCAAGAAGCGCGTCCTCGGGCCGTTCAACCTCTCGATCAACGAGGAGAGCGGCCTGCTCGTCGACGGTTTCGACACGCCGCCGATGCTCCTCATGGGCCATGACGCGCGTTACGTCGGCGGGCGCATCGAGGCCCTGGGCTACGCCAAGGCCAAGGACCTGATCGCCTACATCGTCAACACCGACGGCAGCCTGCCGGACTCGGCCCAGCGCTTCATCGCCAAGCGCATGCCGAAGAACATGACGGTGCGCCAGCTCGACCCCAAGCGCTATCGCGAGGAGTTCGACACCGTCACCGCGATCTTCAACGACGCCTGGTCCGAGAACTGGGGCTTCCTGCCGTTCACCGAGGCCGAGATCGCGCACATGGCCAAGAGCATGAAGCCGCTCGTGCGCCCGGAGTACGTCATCGTCGTGGAGGTCGGCGGCCGGCCGATCGGCTTCGGCATCGCCCTGCCGAACCTCAACGAGGTGGTTGCCGATTTCAAGGGTCGGCTGCTGCCGTTCAACTGGCTGAAGCTGCTGCTCCGGCTCAAGCGCGGGCCGAAGACGGCGCGGGTGCCGCTGATGGGCATCCGCCGGACCTACAGCGGCGGCCTGATCGGCGGGCTCGCGCCGTTCCTCATCGTCGACGCCCTGCGCAAGGCGGTGTGCAAGAACGGTGTCCGCGAGGTCGAGCTGTCGTGGATCCTCGAGAACAACCGGCCGATGCGGCACATGATCGAATCGCTCGGGGCGCGCGCCTACAAGACCTACCGCGTCTACGAGAAGCGCCTCGCCGGATGACGCGTCCGACCGCGCTGGTGCTCGGCGGATGACGCGCCTGACCGCGCTGGTGCTCGCCGGCACGCGCGCCGGCGGCGACCCGCTGGCCGAGTACGCCGGCGTCAGCCACAAGGCGCTGATCGAGGTCGGCGGCCGGACCATGGTCGAGCGCGTCGTCGAGGCGCTCGCTGCCTCGGCGGAGATCGAGCGCATCGTCGTCGCGATCGAGCGTCCGGAGCTGCTGGCCGGGCTGGCGGGCCTCGCGCCGCCGCGCTGCGCCAAGCCGCTCGAGACGATGCCGACCGAGCCGGGCGGGCCGAGCGCCACGGTGGCGGCGGCGCTGCGCGTGCTCGGCGTGCCGCTCCTGGTGACGACGGCCGACAACGCCTTGCTCGAGACCGCCTGGCTGAGCGAGTTCCTGGCGGCGATTCCCGCGGAGGTCGATCTCGCCGCGGCGCTGGCGCGGCGCGACGCGGTCGAGGCGGCCGCTCCCGACACCCGGCGCACCTGGCTGCGCTTTGCCGACGGCGACCATTCCGGCTGCAACCTGTTCCTGCTGGCGCGGCCGAAGGCGGCGAACGCGATCGCCTTCTGGCAGACCCTCGAGGGCGAGCGCAAGCGCCCGCTGCGCATGGTGCGCCGCCTCGGCTGGACTTTCGCGCTGCGCTACGCCCTCGGCCGGCTGTCGATGGCAGCGGCGGCGGCGCGGCTCGGCGAGCTCGCCGGCGGCGGCGCCCGCTTCGCGATCGTCGCCCTGCGCGACGGCCGGGCGGCGATCGACGTCGACAAGCCCGACGATCTCGACCTGGTGCGCCGCCTCGTCGCTGCCGCGCCGCGCGCGCCGACCTTGCCTCGACGAACCTAGGCGACCTTCGCCGCGGCCTTGCTCTCCTGCCAGGCCGCGGCCATCGCCCGTGCCGGCGCCAGGTCGGCGGCGAAGTCGAGCTCGCCCCAGTCGAGGCCCTCGATCGAGACCACGCGGACGTCGGCGCCCGAGCCGGCGAGGCGATTCATCGCCGAGAGGTACCAGAGGCCCGTGCCTTCCTTGGTGCGCATCGTCCGCTCGAGCTCGGCGACGAAGAGGGCCGCGCCCTCGCCCTGGAAGCGCGAGAAGCCGATCGATTCGCCGTTGACGCCTTCGGCCAGCTTCTTGCCGACCGCGCGCAGCCGCTCGCCTTCGGTGATGACCTTCATGTCGTCGTCGTCGTAGCGGGGCTTGCGGTCGATGGTCAGCGTGATCGGCGCCACGGGTGCCTCGATCAGGCGGCGGGCGATGGCCGGCTCGAACAGAGTGTCGCCGTTGATCAGCAGGCAGTTGCCGCGCAGCTCGCCGCGCGCCATCCAGCAGCTCGCCAGGTTGTCGGCGACCTTGTAGAAGGGGTTGAAGAGGGTGCGCACCCTGAGGCCCCGCGGCGCGATCCTCTCGACCGCGGCCTCGACCTTCTCGCTGCGAAAGCCGGTGATGACCACCGCCTCGGCGACGCCCACCTCGGCCAGGGCGCGCAGCTGCCACTCGAGCATGCTGCGGCCTTCGAGGTCGAGCAGGCACTTCGGAAGGTCTTCGGTCAGGGGCAGCAGCCGGCTGCCCTGGCCGGCACTCAGGATCACCGCGCGTTCGGCTCTCGGCATGGTCTCTTTCATCGATGGCAAAAGTTCGGGGTCGGCGAGCTTACAGGAGCGACTCGGCCGGGAGATGTGCAAGCGTCACGGCAGCCTCGAGTTCGGCGGTCGCAACATGGCCGACGTGGCCGGTGCCGAGGGCGATCGGCGCGGTCTGCCAGAGCTGCCCGGCGAAGGCCGCGCGGCGCCGGCCGGCGCGGGTGTCGATCGCCGGCAGGCTGGGCAGCCCGTTCGTGCCGGCCGCCTTGGCGACCGCTTCCTTGCGCGTCCACACCGAGTAGAAGCGGCGCGCGCTGCGTCCGGCCCAGGCGCGCTCGGCGGCGTTGAGATAGAGGGCGAAGTCGCCCGCCTGCAGGCGACCGATCGCTTCGACGTCGACGCCGACCGGGCCGCGGGTCGAGACCGCGGCGACGATGCAGCCGTCGCAGTGCGCGAGGCTCCAGTGCAGCGGCAGGTCCAGCGTCGGTCGCGAGCGGGGCGGGTAGCGCAGCGTGGCGAGGGCGGAGGCCGGATGGCCGAGGCGGCGCAGCTGCGCGAGCAGCAAGCGGCTCGCGAGCAGCGACCGCTGCCGGTCGCGCCGCACCGGCCAGCGGCCGATCTGCGCGCGTCGCGCCGGCGGCAGGTCGTTCAGCCACCCGGTTTCGAGAGACGGGGAAAGCTCGAGCTCGGAAGTGACCAGAACAGAGACAGACATCACGCGGCGCGGAAAATGCGCATGAGACAATGTAAGCGGAAGCGGACAGGCGATCGTGCGGTGCGCGATCCGGACCGCCGGAAATCGGCGCGCGGACCCCTCCGTAGATGACGCGATACAACACGCTCGACGAGATCCTGCCGGCAGCGGCGCGCGAGGATCGTCAGATCACATTCATCGAAGGCGAGAACCAGCAGCGGGTGCTGAGCTTTCGTCGCCTGCGCCAACGCGCCATCGCCGTCCTCGGCGCCCTGCAGCGCCGCGGTCTCGTCGCCGGCGACAAGGCGGTGCTCTACGTCGCCGACAACGAGCACTTCGTCGAGCTGTTCTGGGCCTGCGTGCTCGGCGGCATCGTGCCGGTGCCGCTCGCGCCCGGCGGCACGGCCGAGCACCTGCGCAAGCTCTGGGCGGTGTTCGCGCAGCTCGGGCAGGCCTGGGTCTGCATCGACGCGACCTCGCTCGAGCGCTTCGATGCGTTCGCCGCCGGCGAAGGCGCGGCGATCGACGCTTCTCGGCTGCGCGCGCGCCTGGTCGTGCCCGCTGCGCTCGAGGTCGATGGCGAGCCCGGCCGGCCGCATCCGGCCGAGCCCGATCGCCTCGCCTTCATCCAGTATTCCTCGGGCTCGACCGGCGATCCCAAAGGCGTGCTGCTGACGCACCGCAACCTGTGCGCGAACATCGCCTCGATCAGCGAGGCTGCCGCGTATTCCGATCGCGACGTGATGCTGAGCTGGATGCCGTTGTCGCACGACATGGGCCTCATCGGCTTTCATCTCAACATCCTCGCCGCCCAGGCCAGCCACGGGATCATGCGCACCGAGCTGTTCGCGCGCCGGCCGCTGCTCTGGCTCGACCTGGCGAGCCGGATGGGTGCGACGGTGCTGTGCTCGCCGAATTTCGGCTACCAGCACTACCTGAAGCAGTACGAGCTCAAGCCCCGGTCCGAGCTCGACCTGTCCGCGGTGCGCCTGATCTACAACGGCGCCGAGCCGATCTCGGCCGATCTCTGCCGCCGCTTCATGCAGACGATGGCCGCCCACGGCCTGCGGCCGAACGCGATGCTCACGGTCTATGGCCTCGCCGAGGCCAGCCTCGCGGTCAGCTTCCCGCGCCTCGGCGCGCCGCTGGCGACGCTGCACCTCGACCGCGCCCGCCTGGCCGTCGGCGAGCCGGTGTGCATCCTCCCCGCACCGGCCGATCCGCTCAGCGAGTTCGTCATGCTCGGCCGCGGCGTGCCCGGCACCGAGGTCCGGATCGTCGACGGCGCCGGCGCCCCCTGTGCCGAACAGGTGCTCGGCCATATCGAGATCCGCGGCGAGAACGTCACCGCCGGCTACCACGGCGCCGCGGGGGCGCCGCGGCCCGCCGACGGCTGGCTCGATACCGGCGACCTCGGCCTGGTCAGCGACGGCCAGCTGGTTATGACCGGGCGGGCCAAGGACCTGGTCATCGTCAACGGCCAGAACTTCTATCCCCACGACTTCGAGCGGGTGGCGCAGCAGGTGTCGGACGTCGAGGCCAACCGGGTGGCCGCCGCCGGCGTGCGCCTCGCGGACGAGCAGGGCGAGGGACTGGCGATGTTCGTGCTGCACCGGGGGGAGCTCGAGGGCTTCGTCGCCAAGGCCCGGGCGATCCGCCGGGCCATCGCCGAGCAGACCGGCGTCGAGGTCGCGGTCGTCGTTCCGGTGGCGCAGATCCCGAAGACGACCAGCGGCAAGCTGCAGCGCTACCTGCTCGCCCGGGCGTTCGAGGCGGGCGATTTCGCGCCGGTCCTGGCACGGCTTGCACCGTTGTCGGGACCGGCCGACTCACCGGCGGGCGCCCCGTCCGAACTCGCCTCGACCCTGGGTCGACTGCAGGCGATCTGCCAACGTGTTGTAACGGACCGACAGATCGGGCCGGACGACAACCTGCTTGAAACAAACCTGAATTCCCTCACCTTGGCCCGTCTGCACGAGGCCATTGACCGGGAGTTTCCGCACCGTATCGAGGTATCCGACCTGTTCGAGCACCCCACGCTGGCCCTGCTGGCACGGTTGTTGGATGCACCTTCGGCGTGAAATCAGAGAAATTCCTGCGGGTCCTCGCGCATGCCGGAAAGCCCGGTGTCGTGCAGAATTCAGCCCCGCGGGTCCAGCCGATATTCCCGGGAGTTTCGGGATCGACTGTTGCACTAGGATGACGCGTGGAAATCGCAGCGCGCACGTTGGAGGGGCATGCCCCGATGCCAAGGAGGTATGGGTGAGAGGTAACCCGCGAGTTCGCACCACAGAAGAACAGGACGGCCCGGCGCTCGAGCCGAAGGTCTTCCGGGAAGCCCCGACAGCCACCGACAGCGGAATTGCGCTGCGCAGCGCCGACTTCGCGACCCTGGCAGAAGCCCTGGACTACGCCGCCACGGGGAATTCCGGCTTCAACTTCTACGACGGCCGTGGTGCCCTGACCGCGCGCCTGCCCTACCGCGACCTGCGGGCGCGCGCCCTGGAGCTGGCCAAGCGCCTGGCGCCGCTCGGCCGCGGCCAGCGCCTGGCCCTGGTGGCCGACACCCACCCCGACTTCGCGGTGATGCTCTACGCCTGCCAGTACGCCGGCCTGGTGCCCGTGCCCCTGCCCGCCGCCGTCCACCTCGGCGGCCGCGAGGTCTACATCCGCCATCTGCGCAAGCTCATGCGCGACTGCGAGGCGGTCGCCGCCTTCGCCCCGCCGGATTTCATCGGCTTCCTGCGCGAGGCCACCGACGGCCTGCCGCTGACGCTCTCCGGCACCATGGAAGAGTTCATGGCGCTCGACGCCGACGACGAGCTGCCGCCGCCGCCTTCGTCGGAAGAGCTCGCCTACCTGCAGTACACCTCGGGCAGCACCCGCTTTCCCCGCGGCACCATGATCACCCAGGCGGCGGTGATGGCCAACCTGAAGGCGATCTTCAACCACGGCTTCCAGCTCGGCGCCGACGATCGCTTCTGCTCCTGGCTGCCGTACTACCACGACATGGGGCTGGTCGGCATCGTCCTCGGCTGCGTCGCCACCCAGCGCTCGGTCGACTACCTGCCGACGCGCGAGTTCGCGATGCGCCCGCGCCTGTGGCTGACGCTGATGTCGCGCAACCGCTGCACCGTCTCGTTCAGCCCGCCGTTCGGCTACACCCTGTGCGCGCGGCGCCTGCGCCCGGGCGATGCCGAAGCGCTCGACCTGTCGGCCTGGCGCGTCGCCGGCGTCGGCGCCGAGATGATCCACCCGGAATCGCTCGAGCGCTTTGCCGAGATCCTGGCGCCCGCCGGCTTCAAGGCGAGCTCCTTCCTTCCCTGCTACGGCATGGCCGAGTGCTCGCTCGCGGTCAGCTTCGCGCCGCTCGAGCGCGGCGCCTGCAGCGACTGGATCGACATCGAGACCCTGTCGCGCGAAGGCGTGGCCCGGCCCGTCGCCACCCGCGACGCCGGCAAGGCCAAGGCCTTCATCAACTGCGGCGTGCCGCTGCCCGGCTACGAGGTCGAGGTTCGCGACGAAGCGGGCCGAGCCCTGCCCGAGCGGCATTGCGGCCGGATCTTCCTGCGCGGCCCGAGCCTGATGTCGGGCTACTTCGCCAACGCCGAGGCCTCGCGCGAGGTGCTCTCCGCCGACGGCTGGCTCGACACCGGCGACCTGGGCTACGCGGTCGAGGGAGCGCTGCACATCACCGGCCGGGCCAAGGACCTGATGATCATCAAGGGCCGCAACATCTGGCCGCAGGATCTCGAGCATCTGGCCGAGCAGCAGCCCGAAGTCCGGCCGACCGACTCCTCGGCGTTCTCGATCACCGACGCCGACGACGAGGAGATGGCGGTGCTCGTGGTCCAGACCCGCGAGAGCGATCCGAACAAGCTGGCGCTGCTCGCCGACCGGCTGCAGGAGAAGATCCACGCCGAGTTCGGCATCCAGTGCCTGATCGAGCTGGTCACGCCGCACACCCTGCCGCGCACCTCCTCGGGCAAGCTCTCGCGCAGCTCGGCGCGCAAGGAGTTCGTCGAGCGCCGGCGCCAGGACGACGACGAATCCCCGACCTGCTTCATCACCGACGAGACACTCTTCCGTTCCGTGGTGCGCGCGGCCGCACCCCAGCTTGCCCTGACGGCAGGCGGCTGAGGTCCGGTCGGATGGAAGACGCTGCCCGCGAGGTCGAGCAGGTCGTGCGCACGGCCCTCGTCCGGATCCGTCCCGGCGCCGCCGGCCTCGATGCCGATGCCGATCTCGCCGCCGAAGCCGGTCTCGACTCGGTCGAGGTGATGGATCTGGTGATGGCGATCGAGGACCGCCTCGACATCTCGATTCCCGTGGAGACCCTGTCCCAGGCGCACACCATCCGGGGGTTATGCTCAGGCATCCTCGGTTTGAGTCGCAGCCGGACGTCGTGAGTCTGTTCGACAAGTTCGCACCGCAGCGAGCCCTCCAGGTGAGCCTTGCGGAAAGCGGCGCGGTCCTGCCGATCGCGACGCCGATGGACGCCGTGCACTCGGCCACCACGGCGACCATCGGCGGCAAGCGAACGGTCCTCGCCGGCACCAACAACTACCTCGGCCTGACCTTCGACGCCGAATGCCGCGCCGCGGCGATCGCCGCGATCGAGGCCAGCGGCACCGGCACCACCGGCTCGCGCATGGCGAGCGGCAACTACGCCGGCCATCGCGAGCTCGAGCGGGCCCTGGCCGACGCCTTCGGCTGGGCCGCCGGCATCGTCTTCTCGACCGGCTACCAGGCCAACCTCGGCGCCTTGTCCGGCCTGGCCGGCAGCGACGAGTTCCTGCTGATCGATGCCGACAGCCACGCCAGCATCCACGACGGCTGCCGGCTGAGCAACGCGACCACGATCCGCTTTCGCCACAACGACGCCCAGGACCTCGACCGACGCCTGGCCCGGCTCGGCGCCGACGCCCGCCGCACCCTGGTGGTGGTCGAGAGCCTCTACAGCACCCGCGGCGACCGCGCGCCGCTCTCCGAGATCGTCGCGATCACGAAGAAGCACGGCGCCTGGCTGCTCGTCGACGAGGCGCACTCCTTCGGCGTCTTCGGCGAGCGCGGCCTGGGCCTGTGCGAGGAGCTCGGCCTGCTCGACGACATCGACTTTCTCGTCGGCACCTTCTCCAAGAGCCTGGGCGGCGTCGGCGGCTTCCTTCTCAGCCGCCATGCCGAGCTCGAGCTGCTGCGCATGGTGAGCCGGCCCTACATCTTCACGGCTTCCTCGGCGCCGCCGGCGATCGCCGCGACCCGGGTGGCGCTGGTCAAGGTGCTCGGCGGCCGCGACCTGCGTGAGCGGCTGTGGCGCCATGCCCACCGCCTGCACCAGGAGGCGTCCAGGCTCGGCTACCGGCT
>Ga0207675_100002547_pt1 | contig 18043 bp, 16 predicted proteins | sample KBSSwiS42_FD_184305 | JGI IMG/M metagenome (GOLD analysis project Ga0207675, IMG submission 184305) | Switchgrass rhizosphere microbial communities from Kellogg Biological Station, Michigan, USA - KBS Switchgrass S4-2 (SPAdes) (version 2) | ecosystem: Host-associated > Plants > Roots >... | reverse complement strand
GCCGGCCAGATCAAGTCCGGCAAGCTGCGTGCGTTGGCGATATCGGCGCCAAAACGGCTACCCGGCATCGACATCCCGACCCTGCACGAAGGCGGGGTCGATGTCGACATGGTGAACTGGCGCGCGATCTTCGGCGCGCCCGCCATCACCGATGCCCAGAAGAAGGAGCTGCAGGATGTGGTCGCCAAGGCGGTGAAGACCGCCTCGTGGCAGGAGACGCTCAAGCGCAACGACTGGGCTGACATGTACCTGCAGGGCGACGAGTTCAAGGCGTTCCTCGAGAAGGACTCGGCACGCATCGACAAGATCGCCACCGAACTCGGCCTGAAGAAGTAGTCCCGCGCCGGCGCACGCGCACCCGCTTGCGGCCGGCATCTGCCCTAGCCTGGAGTTGCTCCGATGAACAAGATCCGATCCATGCGGCGCCGGGTCGCCGGTGCCGCCTTCGCACTCGCTGCTCTTGCGACCCTCGCCGCACCGGCCCATGCGGCCGACTACAAGATCATCGTCCCGGCAGCGCCAGGCGGCGGCTATGACCAGCTCGGTCGCGCGGTCGGGCAGGCGATGCAGGGCGCGAAGCTGGCCGAGCGCATGCAGATCGTCAACGTCGGCGGCGCCGGCGGCACGATCGGCCTGGCGCAGCTGATCAACAGCAACAAGGGCGATGGCAACGCGCTGATGGTCACCGGCAAGGGCATGGTCTCGGCCGTGTTCATCAACAAGTCGCCGGTCACCCTGACGCAGGCCACGCCGATTGCACGGCTGACGGGCGAGTACGAAGTGCTGGTGGTGTCCACCGCATCGAAACTGCAGACCATCGCCGACCTGGTCGCGATGTACAAGGCCAACCCGGGATCGGTTTCGTGGGGCGGCGGGCTGGCCGGCGGGGTCGACCAATTGACCGCGGGGATGATCGTGCAGGCGATCGGCGGCGAACTCGGCAAGTTCAATTACGTGGCGTTCAACAGCGGGGGCGAGGTGGTGGCGCAGACAATGGGCGGCCACCTGACGGTCGGCCTCGGCGGCTACAACGAGTACGCCGCGCAGATCGCCAGCGGCAAGTTGCGCGCGCTCGCCATCACCGCCCCGAAACGGCTCGACGGCGTCAACGTCCCGACCTTGAAGGAACAGGGCATCGACGTCGAGTTCGTCAACTGGCGCGGTCTGATGGCGGCGCCGGGCATCAGCGATGCGCAGCGCCAGGCGCTGGTGAAAGCCGTCTCGGACATGGCCAAGAGCGACGGCTGGAAAGCCACCGTGAAGAAGAACGAGTGGCTCGACCTGTACATGGGCGGTGACGAGTTCAAAACGTACGTCGAGGCAGAGCAGAAGACGGTGCTGAAGACGGTGACCGACCTCGGGCTCGTGAAGAAATGAGCACCACTGGCGCCCGTTCGATTCACCCCGCCGAGGTAGCGATCTCGCTGGTGCTGCTGTGCATCGGCTCGTTCGTGATCTACGAGACGCAGGGCATCGCCGAGACCCAGGGCTACTCGCAGGTCGGCCCGCGGCTTTTCCCGTACATCATCGGCACCGGCCTCACCCTGTGCGGCGCGGTGCTCGGTTGGCATGCGATCGCCGGCGGCTGGCGCGATGTGCCGCTCGACCAGCCGGGGCATGACGCGCCGGACTGGATCGCGCCGGCGATCATCAGCATCGGCATCGTGCTGCACATGGTGCTCATCGGCTGGGCCGGCTTCATCATCGCGTCGACTCTGATGTTCGTGCTGATCGCGCGCGGATTCGGAAGCAAGCGTGCCGTGCGCGACTTTGCAGTCGGGCTGGCGCTCGTGATAGCAGCCTACTTCCTGTTCACCAGGGCGCTCGGCCTGCGACTGCCTCCCGGCCCGTTCGGAGTCTGACATGGGCACCTTCGAAGCATTAATGGCCGGCTTCGCGGTCGCGCTCACGCCGATCAATCTGATGTGGGGGCTGATCGGCGTCACCCTGGGCACCGCGATCGGCGTGATGCCCGGTGTCGGTCCGGCCCTGACGATCGCGCTGCTGCTGCCGGCCACCGCAAGCCTGGATCCGACCGGCGCGCTCATCATGTTCGCCGGCATCTACTACGGCGCGATGTTCGGCGGCTCGACGACGTCGATCCTGCTCAACACGCCGGGCGAGTCGGCCACCATCGTCACGGCGATGGAAGGCAACATGATGGCCAAACGCGGCCGGGCCGGGCCGGCGCTGGCCACCGCGGCGATCGGCTCGTTCGTCGCTGGAACGATCGCGACGATTCTGCTCACGGTGATGGCGCCGCTGGTGGTGCAGGTCGCGTTGAAGTTCGGGCCGGCCGAGTACTTTGCCGTGATGGTGCTGGCCTTCACGACCGTGTCCGCGGTGCTCGGCGCTTCGGCGGCGCGCGGCCTGGCGAGCCTCTTCTTCGGCCTGACGATCGGTCTGATCGGCCTGGACAGTCAGACCGGCCAGGCTCGCTTCACGCTCGGCATCCCGGAACTGCTCGACGGGATCGACGTGGTCGTCGTCGCGGTAGGGCTGTTCGCGGTCGGCGAGACGCTGTACGTTGCCACGTACCTGAACAGGCTGGAAGACAAGATCGAGAAGATGAAGGGCTCGATCTGGATGACCAAGGCCGACTGGAGGCGCAGCTGGGGGCCCTGGCTGCGCGGCACCGCCCTGGGCTTTCCGTTCGGCACCGTGCCGGCCGGTGGCGCCGAGATCCCGACCTTCCTGTCCTATTCGATCGAAAAGAAGCTGAGCAAGAACTCCGAGGAGTTCGGCAAGGGCGCTATCGAGGGCGTGGCCGGTCCGGAGGCAGCGAACAACGCCTCGGCCACCGGCACGCTGGTCCCGTTGCTGACGCTCGGGCTGCCGACCACCGCCACCGCGGCGATCATCCTGGCCGCGTTCCAGCAATGGGGCCTGCAGCCCGGGCCGCTGCTGTTCGAAACCCAGCCGCTGTTGATCTGGGGCCTGATCGCGAGCATGTACGTCGGGAACGTGCTGCTGCTGATCCTGAACCTGCCGCTGGTGGGCATCTGGATCAAGCTGCTCGAGATCCCCCGTCCGCTCCTGTATGCCGGCATCCTGATCTTCGCCACGCTCGGCGCTTACGGCCTGCGCAACTCGTGGTTCGACCTGGCGCTGCTGTACGGCATCGGCGTGATCGGCTTCGTGATGCGGCGCTACGACATTCCGGTCGCCCCGGTCCTGGTCGGGATGATCCTGGGCCCGCTGGCCGAGCAGCAGTTCCGCCGCGCGCTGGCGATCAGCCAGGGCGATCTGACGATCTTCTTCACGCAGCCGATCTCGGCCGCGGTGTTCGCGGTCACCGCGCTGGTCTTGATCGGCCCGCCGATCTGGAAACGGCTATCGGGCCGGAAAGTGGCGGCGGCTTGAACATGAGCAAGCTGCTGACGCCGGAGAATGTCCTCAACCTGCTGCTGATCTTCGTGCCGATCGCGATCGTGCTGGAGCTCATGCATTCCGGACCGACGCTCATCTTCGTCACCTCCTGCCTTGCGATCATTCCTCTCGCAGGGGTGATGGGCAAGGCCACCGAGCACCTCGCGGAGCGGGTCGGCGAAGGAATTGGCGGCCTGCTGAACGCAACCTTCGGCAACGCCGCCGAGCTCATCATCGCGATCGTGGCGTTGCGGGCGGGGCTCTACGACGTCGTCAAGGCCTCGATCACCGGCTCGATCATCGGCAACATCCTGCTCGTCTTCGGGCTGAGCGCGGTGCTCGGCGGCGCCAAGTATTCGACCCAGAAGTTCAACAAGACGGCTGCGAGCATGGGCACGACGATGCTCACCCTGGCCGTGATCGGGCTGGTCATTCCAGCCCTGTTCCACGTCGTCACGGAGGGTAAGCCCAACGCCGGCGAGCAGGAGCTCAGCCTCGAGATCGCGATGGTCCTGATGCTGACCTACATCCTGAGCCTGGTATTCACCCTCAAGACGCACAAGCATCTCTACGCGGGCGGTCACGGTGACGATGCCGACGACGCGATCGGAACTGAGGGCTGGTCGACCCGCAAGGCGACCACGGTGCTGCTCGTCGCTACCGCATTCGTCGCCGTGATGAGCGAGTTCCTGGTCGGCGCGGTGCAGGCGACAGCCAGGGCCTGGGGCATGACCGAAGTCTTCGTGGGCGTGATCCTGGTGGCCATCATCGGCAATGCGGCGGAACACTCGACCGCGATCCTCATGGCCCTGAAGAACAAGATGGACATCGCGATCAACATCGCCGTCGGCTCGTCGATCCAGATCGCCCTCTTCGTCGCTCCGCTTCTGGTCTTCCTGAGCTACGCGATCGGCCCGCGCCCGATGGACCTGATCTTCACCGACTTCGAGATCGTTGCAATCGCCCTGTCGGTCTTCATCATCACGACCGTTTCGCAGGACGGCGAGTCGAACTGGATGGAGGGTGTCCAGCTGCTCGCTGTCTACGGCATCTTCTGCCTCGCGTTCATCTTCCTTCCTGCGTAAGGGCCCGTGCGTCCCGAGGCGCTACCGGTCCTGGTCGGCAGGGCTTTGCCGTCCCCAGGACTATCTGCGCGCGTGGTCGAATTCCTTGTGCCAACGCTTCAGCAGTGCCGCATGCTTGCTGCGGTCGAGATGCGCAAGCAGCGCCGGCCCGAGTGCGATGGGCCGAGCCGCTGCGCCGAGTTGCTGCCCGACTGCGAAGGCCGATCGGGACCGAGCCGAATCGGTTCGCACGCTGAACAGGCCTCCCGCTTCCGCCAGCAGGCGCTGCCCCTCCGGCGAGAGCAGGTGGTCGAGCCACAAGCGGGCACCTTGCGGATTCGGCGCGTTGCGCGCAACGAATGCAACGCGCGACATCACCAGCGTGTAGTCGCTCAGGTAGAGCACGCCGACTTCTGGCTTGCGTCGTGCAAAGGCTTCCGCATAGGTGCCCAGCACGTTGTAGGCCAGCAGCGACCGGCCGGCGGCCAGGGCCTCGAGCATGCCCTGCGTATCGGGATACAGGCCGGCCTGGCACGCACCGAGCGCATGCACCACCTCCCAGGACTGCGGCGTAACCATTGCATCGTGAGCCGCGATCAGGAAGCCGATGCCCGAACGTTCAATATCGTAGGTGGCGACGCGGCCGTGAAAGCGCTGCGTGTCGGAGCGCAGCAGCGCCGCCAGCGCCGCATGCGTTCGCGGAACCTCGTTCGGGGCGAGGTGCTGCCTGCTGTAGGCGATGCCGACCGGCTCGTAGGTCGTGCCGTAGGCCTCTTGCTTCCACACCGCCCAGCGCGGCAGGTTGGGCGCATGCGGGCTCTCATGGCGCATTGCATGCCCGTCATTGACCAGCTTCATCTGCAGGTCCATCGCCGAGCTCCACAGCACGTCGGCACCCTTGCTGCCCTCGGCAAGGAAATGTTCGTACAGCTCGACGGTGCCGGACTCGCGGTAGTCGACCCGATAATCGGGATAGCGGTGCTGGAAGTCGTCGATCAGTGGCTGCACCGCGATCCGGTCCGTCGCGGAAAGCACCGTCACCCGCCGGGCAACAGGTGCTGCCGTCGTCAGCAGCGGGGCCGCAATGGCGAACAGGGCTGTCCCGAGCACTCTGCGGTTAATCGGCATGCCGTTGTCTCGCTATTTGTAGGATTGCCGGCGCGGCGGCGCCCTAATGACGTCCGACCGAGCCTGCATGCATCGGACTCTATCGACTCCCTCCTCGAGGCCGAATCATCAATGCGCGTGCTGTTGATCGAAGACAACCTCAAGCTGGTACAAACCCTAACGCAATCGCTCGGCGTGCTGGGCATCCAGGTCGAGGCCGAAGGCGACGGCGTGCTGGCCGACGCGGCCTTGCAGCAGCACGGGTTCGACGTCGTCGTGCTTGACCTGGCCTTGCCGCGGATGGGAGGCATCGAGATCCTGCGCCGGATGCGCAACCGCGGCGACAAAGTGCCGGTGCTGGTTCTGACGGCCACTGGCGACACGTCCGATCGAGTTCACGGCCTCAATGCGGGTGCCGACGACTACCTGCCCAAACCGTTCGACTTGTCCGAGCTCGAGGCCAGGTTGCGGGCGTTGCACCGGCGCAATCTCGGCGCCGTGCATTCCGTGCTGCGCGTCGGCTCGCTCGAGTACGACACGGTGTCCAGGCGCTTCACGATCGACGCGCGACATCTCGAACTGCCGCCGCGCGAGCACGATCTGCTCGAGGCTCTGATCTCCCGCTTGAGCCGCCCCGTCAGCAAGAACCTGCTGGCAGACGGACTGCGCTCCAGCGACTCGGTGCTGAGCCACGATGCGCTGGAGGTCTACGTGCATCGCCTGCGTCGCAGGCTCCAGGGCAGCGGCGCCGCGATCCACACGGTGCGCGGATTGGGCTACGTGCTTGAGCCAAGCGATGAGGCGCCTGAGTAGCCTGCTGCTGGGGTGGGTGTTGTTGCCCACGCTTGTGCTCTGGGCACTGGGGTCCATCATCGGCAACGTGCGCAGTCTCGCGCAGGCGCATGAAGCCTACGATCGCACGCTGCTCGGCTCGGCATTGGTCATCAGCGAGCGCCTGAGCCTGGTCGACGGCGAAGTGGTTGCCGAGCTCCCTTACGCCGCACTGGAAATGCTGCGTACGGACGCCCAGGATCGCATCTTCTATCGTGTGGCCGACCTGCGCGACGGCCGCTACGTCACGGGCTACGAGGACCTTCCGGCGCCGGCAGGCCCGACGGGCGAAGGGCCGGTCTTCTACGATGCCGTCTACAAGAACCAGGACATTCGTATCGTGGCGGTGAAGTATGCGTTGCTCGACGACACCGAGCAACGCCCCCTGCTCGTGCAGGTGGCCGAGACGCTGGACGCCCGACGCCAGCTCAGCCGTCGCATCATGACCGAGTCGGCGGCGCTCCAACTTCTGCTGATCGCCAGTGCCGCAGGCCTGATCGTGTTGGGAATACGGCAAGGCCTGTCTCCGCTGACACTGTTGCGGCGCCAAGTGCGCGCCCGCGGGGCGCACGACCTGACACCCATCGACACGCGCGCCGTGCCGCGAGAAGTGGCACCCCTCATCCATGCCATCAATTCCCATACCGAGCGCCAGCGCCTGCTCAGCGAGGCCCAGGCGCGCTTCGTTGCCAATGCCTCGCATCAGCTGAAGACTCCGCTAACGGTGCTTCGGGCCGAGGTCGACCACGCCCTGATGCAGACAGATCTCGACAGCATGCGTGCCGTCGTTACCCGTCTGTACGAGACCACCGGCACTACAGGTCGGCTGGTTGGCCAATTGCTCGCGCTGGCGCGCAGCGAGCCCGGACGTTCTCTCGAGTTTCAAGACATCGATCTGACGGAGCTTGCTCGCGACGTGACCCTCGAGATGCTATCGGCGGCCAGGAGCAAGGGCATCGATCTCGGATTCGAGGGCGGCGATCCGCTGATCGTGCGCGGCGAGCATGTGCTGCTGCACGAGCTCATCGCCAACGTCGTTCACAACGCCATCGTCTATACCCAAGAGCGGGGTCGCGTGACCGTCATTGTCGGCAAGGACCAGTCGCGTCCCACGCTGCAGGTGGTCGACAACGGTCCGGGGATACCAGCTGCCGAACGAGCCAGGGTGCTAGAGAGGTTCTATCGCATGGCGGGATCGAAGGAGCAAGGGAGCGGCCTCGGCCTTGCCATCGTGAAGGAAATTTGCGCTAGCCACGGCATCGAACTCGAGCTTGCCGACGTACCCGGCGGTGCCGGCGGGTTGCGAGTGAGCTTCGTGTGGCCGAGCGGGAACGTCGCGGCTGTTTCAGGGTAAGTACTGAAACCACAGGGACCCGGAGTGAAAGCTCCGTGAAAGCAACCCGCGTCCTTCCCGCCTCAGCATCCGGTATTCACGCCGGCAACACCGCGCCGAAGCGATGCATCGAGGCCGCTGAAGCACCCACCCCCTGAGCGCGCACCCTTTGCACATCCGGCCCGGAGATGAACATGACGGCAGAGTCCAGCAAGAACGCCATACGAGCAACACTGATTCCCGGTGACGGGATCGGTCCAGAGATCGTGGAGGCCACTCTGGCGGTCCTCGAAGCGCTGGGCGCGCCTTTCGACTGGGAGACGCATCATGCCGGAATGGCCGGCGTCGAGGCCTGCGGCGATCCCCTGCCTCCGGCGACCCTCGAAAGCATCCGCCGCACCGGCCTGGCCCTCAAGGGGCCACTGACCACTCCGGTCGGCGGAGGGTTTCGGTCATCGAACGTTCGCCTGCGTGAAGAGTTTCAGCTCTTCGGCAACGTCCGTCCTGCAAGGACATTGATCCCGGGAGGACGCTACGACGACATCGATCTCGTCCTGATCCGCGAAAACCTCGAAGGCCTGTACGTCGGGTTCGAGCACTTCATTCCGATCGGCGACGACCCGCACGGCGTGGCCATCGGCTCCGGGGTCAACACGCGCCATGGTTGCCGACGTATCGCGGAGTTCGCGTTTGACTATGCCCTGAAGAATGGCCGCAAGAAGGTAACGATCATTCACAAGGCCAACATCATGAAGGCGCTTACGGGCGTCTTTCTCGAAACGGCCAGAGAAGTCGGAAAGCGCTACGAAGGCCGAGTTGCGATGGACGACCGAATCGTAGACGCGTGCTCGATGCAGCTCGTGCTCGACCCGTGGCAGTTCGACGTCATCCTCTGTACCAACCTCTTCGGGGACATTCTTTCCGACCTGATCGCCGGGCTGGTCGGCGGGCTGGGGATGGCCCCAGGGGCAAATATCGGTGCCAGCGCGGCCATCTTCGAGGCGGTGCACGGCTCCGCGCCGGACATTGCCGGCAAAGGCATCGCCAACCCGCTGGCCTTGCTGCTGGCCGCAGCACTGATGCTCGATCACGTCAGCCGTCAGGACTTGGCATTGCGCCTGCGCCACGCAATCGACCGGACGCTGAACCAGGATCAGGTCAGGACGGGAGACCTTGGCGGTAAGGCATCGACTGCCGAGCTGACCTCCGCGCTGATCCAGCACATCAAAAACGACTAACCACTGTCGCGAAGACGCGAGAGGAGCCTGAATGAAAGCCGCTGACCTGTTCGTCAAGTGCCTGGAGAACGAAGGTGTCGAGTACATCTTCGGCATTCCCGGCGAAGAAAACATCGACGTCATGGATGCACTGCTGGACAGTCCCATCAAGTTCGTCACCACGCACCACGAACAGGGCGCCGCGTTCATGGCTGACGTGTACGGTCGCCTGACCGGGCGCGCTGGGGTGTGCATGTCCACCCTGGGTCCCGGGGCGACAAACCTCATCACCGGCGTCGCCGACGCGAACATGGATCGCGCGCCGATCGTGGCGATTGCCGGACAAGGCGCCACAACCCGTCTGCACAAGGAGAGCCACCAGATCCTGGATCTCGTGAGCATGTTCGATCCGATCACGAAGTATTCGACGCAGATTCTCGAGCCGGGCATCGTGCCCGAGATCGTTCGCAAGGCGTTCAAGGTGGCGCAGACGGAAAAGCCAGGTGCCACCTTCATCGACTTTCCCGAGAACGTCGCCGAGATGCCCACGGACAAGAAGCCGATCAAGGTCCAGACGGCATACACGTCCGAGGCCCCAGGCCACAAGGTGGAGGAAGCGGCAAAGCTGATCACCGCAGCCAAGGCGCCGATGATCCTCGCCGGCAACGGCGTGATCCGCCAGGGCGCGGCGGATGCGCTGGTGACCTTCGCCGAGGTGCTGCGGATCCCGGTGGCAAATACCTTCATGGCCAAGGGCGTGATGCCATTCACCAATGACCTGTCGCTTGGAACGATCGGTCTGAAGGCTCGGGACCTGCCGTGGTTCGCGTTCGAGAAGGCCGACGTGATCATCTGCGTCGGCTACGACATGGTCGAGTACCACCCCGACATGTGGAATCCCGATGGCAACAAGACCATCATTCACATCGACGCTCTCCCCGCGGAGGTCGACGCAAACTACATCGTGTCGGTCGGTGTGCTCGGAGATATCCCCACCTCGCTTCGTGCGCTGGCATTGCGCGCCAAGCCGCAGAGCTCGTCGCCGTTCAAGGCCGTGCGCAAGGCGATCACCGCCGATCGAGCGGAGTACGCGAAGGACACTGGATTTCCGATCAAGCCGCAGAAGATCGTCTGGGATCTGCGCGAGGTGCTCGGACCGGACGACATCGCGATTTCCGACGTCGGCGCGCACAAGATGTGGATGTCGCGGATGTACAAGGCCGAGCGGCCCAACACCTGCATCATCTCGAACGGTTTCGCAGCGATGGGCATCGCGGTGCCGGGCGCCATCGCGGCCAAGCTGGCCTATCCCGATCGCAAGATTGTCGCGGTCACGGGCGATGCCGGCTTCATGATGAATTCGCAGGAGATCGAAACCGCGATGCGCATGAAGACGGCTTTCGTGGTCCTGATCTGGAACGATTCCGAGTACGGCCTGATCACCTGGCACCAGCTCCGCCACTTCGGGCGTCCCAGCCACATCACCTTCAAGAATCCGGACTTCGTGAAGTACGCCGAGAGCTTCGGCGCCAAGGGCTATCGGGTCGAACGGGCGGAGGACCTCGCGCCGACGCTTCGCCAGGCGATTGCCGACGACACCGTGGTCATCATCGACTGTCCGGTGGACTACTCCGAGAACATGAAGCTCACGGCCAAGCTCAAGGGGATGAAGTCCCCGCTCTGAACGCCGCGATCGCGTGTGCCACGGCGGCCTTGCCTGAGCGGCCAACAACTAGGAGTCGAGGAATGAGGATCAGAGCCGCCGTGCTGGACAACATGGGAGCCACCCATCCATATGCGACGTCCAAACCGCTGAAAATCACGACCGTTGATCTCGCGCCTCCTGGATATGCTGAGGTGCTCATCAAGGTTGCGGCCGCGGGCTTGTGCCATTCCGATCTTTCGGTCATAAACGGCGATCGACCGCGACCGATGCCGATGGCGCTCGGTCACGAGGCTGCCGGCATCGTCCACGAACTCGGGGAAGGCGTTTCCGACCTCAAGGTCGGAGACCACGTTGTCGTGGTCTTCGTTCCCAGTTGCGGCCACTGTGCCCCCTGCGCCGAGGGCAGACCCGCGCTTTGCGAGCCTGGCGCGGCAGCCAACGGGGCGGGGACGCTTCTCTCCGGTGCGCGCCGACTGACGCGCGACGGAGCGCCGCTGAATCACCATCTCGGCTGTTCCGTGTTCGCCGAGTACGCGACGGTCTCCCGGCATTCGATCGTCAAGATCGATCCGTCGATTCCGCTTGATCACGCGGCCCTTTTCGGCTGCGCAGTCCTCACGGGCGTGGGTGCAGTCGTCAACACCGCCAAGGTCAGCTTCGGGTCATCCGTCGCGGTCATCGGACTCGGTGGCGTCGGCTTGGCAGCCCTCATAGGCGCCAAGGCCGCCGGCGCTCGACAAATCATTGCCGTCGACCTCTCCGCCGACAAGCTGCAGCAAGCGATCCTCCTCGGTGCGACGCATACGGTCAACGCCGGCACGTCCGACGCTTCGGAGCAGATCCGTTCCATGAGCGCCGGCGGCGTCGAGTACGCATTCGAGTTCGCCGGGTCGATCCGAGCCCTCGAGCTTGCCTACAAGATCACCCGGCGCGGTGGCATGACCGTCACTGCGGGACTGCCGCCGTCGACCGCCGTCCTTCCTTTGCCTGCCGTCAGCCTGGTGGCCGAGGAACGCACGCTGAAGGGAAGCTACATCGGAACGTGCGTTCCATCGCGCGACATCCCCCGGTTCGTCGACCTGTTCTCGCAAGGGCGACTGCCGGTCGACAAGCTCCTGACAGGCCGTCTGAAGCTCGACGAGATCAACCTCGGCTTCGACCTGCTGCACGAGGGCAAGGCAATCCGCCAAGTCGTGGTGTTCGAATGAGTGAATCTCCGTTTTCATTCGAGTCCTGGGCGACTGCCCAGGCGGTCATGCTGAAGAGCATGTTTCCCACGCCGGCCGACGCCGGTGGCGCTCCTGCAGCCGTCCCGCCGCTGCAGGAGCAGTTCGAGGAACTCCGGGACACCTGGACCGAGTCGATCAACCGGTGGTCCGAGTTCGTCAAGGAAGGCGGTGCCTTCGACTTCTCCAAGCCCGAATCCCTGCGCGCCATGTTCGCACCCGAGCGATGGCTCGGAAACGGCGCGGGCGTCTTCGACATCGGACTTCGACAGGTGCTCGAGGGTCCGAAGTACGCGACCTTGTTCGACCTCGATCGCAAGCTCCTGGAGCTCCGTCAACTGGCGACGCGGCGCGACCAGAACGTCGCGGCGTTTCAGGCAGTGCTGATGAAGGGCTGGAATACCGCATTCGCGAAGTTCTCCAAGGAGCTTGCATCGTCCAGGGAGAAGCTGCCGTCGACTTGGCGAGGCATGACCGACCGGTGGCTGTCAGTCGTCAACGACACCATGATCGATGTGCATCGGACCGACGAGTTCGTCGAGGCCCAGAAGCAGATGCTGCGCTCGGCGTCCGACTACCGCCTCCAGGAACGAAAGATCGCTGAAGCCTGGTGCGACGCGATGCACATTCCGACGCGCTCGGAGATGGATGAGGTGCAGCGGACGGTCACCGAGCTTCGCCGGCAGGTGCGAGCATTGCAGCGGGGGGCCTCGGAGCCGGTGCCCGGTGCGCCACAACCAGCCACGCCCGCCAGGAAGCGGACCCTTGCATCCAGTCCGCGCCGAGCACGGCGTTCCTGAGCAGAACAACCGGAGCCCAGCATGACAGCCGCCAAGAAGACCACCGCAGCCCGAGCGGTGGCGGAGTTCAGCGACTTCAGCCTGAAGATGACCCGCGGCCAGCGCATGCTGCAGCGGCTGAAGGATGAAGACGTCCAGATCGCGACGGCCGACAAGGAAGTCGTCTTTCGCCGCGATAAGGTCACGCTCTATCGATACAAGGCGACGGCGAAGAGGACGGTGGACGTGCCGATTCTGGTCGCCTATGGCCAGATCGGTCGCTACACCATGACCGATCTGCAGGAAGACCGGTCCATGCTGCGCAATCTGCTTGCGCTCGGCGTGGACGTCTACGCGGTCGACTGGGGCAACCCGAGCCGAAGCGACCGCTGGTTGAAATTCGAGGACTACGTCGACGACTATCTGAACGAGTGCGTCGAGTTCATCTGCCATGAGCAGAGCATCCCATCCATCAACCTGCTCGGCATCTGCGAGGGCGGCGTCTTCTCGCTGTGCTACGCGGCGCTTTACCTGCATCGCGTCAAGAACCTGGTCCTGACCATCACCCCGGTGGACTTCCATCAGGACCAGGCGGAAGGCCGTAAGGCACATGGCCTGCTGAACCTGTGGACACGGGGCCTCGGCGCCGACGACATCGATCAGCTGATCGAGGCGAACGGGAACCTGCCCGGCGAACTGATGAGCTACGTCTTCGCCCAGATGACGCCCGGCGCGACGCTGTCGAAATACAACATCGGCCTCTTGGACACGTTCGACGACGAAAAGAAGCTGCTGAACTTCCTGCGGATGGAGAAGTGGATCGCGGATCGGCCGCATCATCCGGGCGAAGCAGCGAAGCAGCTGCTCGTCAACCTCTACAAGAACAACGAGCTCATCCGAGGCGAGTTCAAGCTCGCAGGGCGCACGGTCGATCTGCGCAAGATCAAGATACCCGTGCTCAACATCTTCGCCAAGGAAGATCACATCATCCCGCCGAAGACCACGCAGGCCCTGGGTGGGGCGGTCGGAACCAAGGACTACACGGAGATCGGCCTCGAGGGCGGCCACGTCGGCGTGTTCGTCAGCGGCAAGTCGCAAGGCATTCTCGGGAAGGGGATACACGACTGGCTGCGGAAGCGGGATTGATGCCTTCGATGCGGCCGCAGATCAAGCAGGTTTCGGTCCTGGGTCACGGAGGATTCAGGAAACTCTCCTACGCGGAGTGGGGCTCTCCGAAGGCGGCGCGGACGGTCGTCTGCGTTCACGGCGTATCGAGAACCGGGCGGGACTTTGACATGCTTGCCGTCGCTCTGGCCGAACAGGGTGCCAGGGTTGTAGCACCTGATCTTCCCGTCGTGGAAGCAGCGAATGGCTGGCTTCCGCCTCTCATTACACCGATCGTGCCTACACCGCTGCCATGGCAGCCCTGATCGCGAGACTCGATGTCGAACAGGTCGACTGGATCGGCACTTCGCTCGGTGGGCACATCGGCATGTTGCTCGCCTCGCAGCATGGATCTCCCGTGGCACGCCTGGTCCTCAACGATTTCGGGGCCCGAGTTTCGGCGGCCGCGTTGCGGCGCATCGGTGGCTACCTCAGCCGAACGTGGAAGTTCAGCACGCTGGCCGAGCTCGAGCACCACCTTCGGGATGGGCTTGCGCCCTTCGGACAGCTGAGCGAGGCCGAATGGCACCATCTCGCATCGCATAGCGCCGTTCCCGATGAGGAGGGAGGCTTTCGCTTCCACTACGACCCCGCCATCGGTACCCGCTTTGCGATCCCCAGGTGGCTGGACGTCGTGCTCTGGCAGCTGTGGGACAGGATCGAGTGCCCGGTGCTTGTGTTGCGGGGTGAAGACTCCGACTTGGTGTCCGCCGATACCGTGGCCCTGATGCTCAAGCGCGGCGCCGCCGCGGAGGCCGGCCGGGTGAAAGCAGTAGAGCTGCCGGGGTGTGGTCACGCGCCGGCGCTGATGGCCGCCGGGCAGATCGGCGTCGTCCGGGACTTTCTGTTTCCCGGGAAAGCGAATGGGCGGCGTCGTGATCGGACGCGCGCGGTCTCGACACCAGAAGCGAGCTGCTCATGAACAAGGACAAGATCGTCAGTGCCGACGAAGCGGTTGCTCTGATCCGAGATGGCGACTCGGTGAGTTGCTCAGGGTTTGTCGGTATCGGGACGCCGGAGGAGTTGATCGCTGCGCTAGAGCGACGATTTGTCGAGACCCAGAACCCTCACGATTTGACGCTCGTCTTCGCTGCCGCGCCTGGTGACGGCAAGGAGCTCGGGTTGAATCGACTGGCGCGGCCCGGGCTGATCAAGCGGGCGATCGGAGGCCACTGGGCGCTGGTGCCGAAGCTGGCCAAGCTGGCGACAGACAACCAGATCGAGGCGTACAACCTTCCTCTAGGCACCATCTCGCACCTGTATCGTGACGCGGCGGCGCATCGCGCGGGATCGCTGACGAAGGTGGGACTGGGGACGTTTGTCGATCCCCGCTCGGGCGGCGGAAGGATCAACGCGCGCACGATCGAAGAACTCGTGCGCGTGATGGACATCGATGGCGAGGAGTGGCTTTTCTACAAGGCGTTCCCGGTCAATGTTGCGCTGATCCGTGGTACCACGGCCGATCCCGACGGCAACATCACGATGGAGCGCGAGGCGCTCGTGCTCGATGCACAGGCGGCCGCGATGGCCGCAAGAAACTCGAACGGGCTCGTTATCGCCCAGGTGGAGCGGATCGCCGCGAGCGGGTCGCTTGACGCCAGGAGAGTCGTGGTTCCGGGCGTACTGGTCGACTGCGTGGTACTCGCCCCGGAAAGCGCGCACCGGCAGACCTACGGAACCGCCTACAACGCCGCCTACTCAGGCGAGATCCGCGTCCGCTCGGACCGTATTGCGGCTGCGGCGCTGGATGAGCGCAAGCTGATCGCCCGTCGATGTGCTTTCGAGCTGCCTCTGGGCGGCGTGATCAATCTCGGGATCGGCGTACCGGAGGTGGTTGCCGCCGTCGCTGCCGAGGAGCGCGTACTCGACCACCTGACGCTGACAGCCGAGCCGGGTGTGATCGGCGGCATGCCACAGGGTGGGCTCGACTTCGGTGCCGGCGTCAATACCCAGGCCCTCCTGCATCAGAACCAGCAGTTCGACTTCTACGACGGCGGGGGGCTCGACCTCGCCTGCCTCGGCATGGCAGAGGTCGATCGCTCGGGCAACGTCAATGTCAGTCGTTTTGGACCGAGACTCGCTGGCGCGGGAGGCTTCATCAACATCAGCCAGAACGCTCGCCGGCTGCTCTTCGCAGGTACGTTCACAGCCTCAGGCTTGGTCGTGGATATCGCCGACGGCAAGGTGCGAATCTCGACGGAAGGCAGGGTGCGCAAGTTCGTCGATACGGTCGAGCAAGTGACCTTCAGCGGCCCTCTGGCGGCGCGCAAGCAGCAGGAGGTTCACTACGTCACCGAGAGGTGTGTCTTCAAGCTCGAGGCGCAGGGTCTTCGCCTGAGCGAGATCGCGCCAGGCGTCGACATCGAGCGCGACATCCTGCCTCATATGGCTTTTCAGCCGCTGGTCGGCGACGTCAGGGAAATGGACGCGCGGATCTACCGCCCGAAGCCGATGGGCCTCTCGGCCGCACTGCAGGATCTCCAGCTCGCAGATCGCCTCACCTACGACGAGGAACGCAACACGCTCTTCGCAAACTTCGAGGGCATGAGCATCCACAGCATGGAGGACATCGAAAGCGTGCGTCGCGTGTTCGACGCGCTATGCAGCAAGGTGGGGCGCAAGGTTGCGCTCATCGTCAACTACGACGGCTTCCGGCTCGATGAGGCGTTCAGCGATGCGTATTTCGAAATGGTGGCCGATCTGCAGGCCAAACACTACACGACTGCGACGCGATACACGACCAGCGCCTTCATGCGCCTGAAGCTGGGTGCCGCGCTCCCGTCACGTCAGGCGTCCGCGCACATCTTCGAGACTCACGCCGAGGCCGTGGACTTCCTGCGGCGGCGACCGCATGTCGTCAAGGCTGCCGCCTGAACCGGTAGGCTGACCAACCTCCCTCAGCCCCCGGGATGCTCGTGGCCTCTACTTCCTTACGACGTCGCGACGACTAGCTCCTGCCGCAGGCCGCGCGCTTCGAGCTCCACCTCGCCGCCCGCGATCGGCGGCCGCGCGCGATGAACGAGCACACCGCGACGCAGCGTCTCGCCGGCCACACCGAGCAGCGACGGGCCCCAGAGGTTGGGAATGTCGTGCACGTGGAAGATCGCGATCTGCGTCGTGTCCTGCCACGAGAACCCGAGCTTCTCGAGGCTCGAGCCGATCACGTCGATCGTGTAGCGGGCGCGCTTCTGCATCGCCGGAGGGCTCGTGTCGCCCTCGGCGATGATGCCGTCCGGGCCGATGTCGGCGGTACCGGAAAGGCAGAACGTGGCCCCCGGGGCGGATGAGGGTGCCGTGTAGCTGAACGCGCAGACCGATGTCGTTGCCGGCGGGTGCAGCGCGAGCGCGATGTTCGACCGACATACGCCGCTCAAGGCACCATGCATCAGCCCCCACTTCCGCAATTGCTCGAGGTACGGGACGTTGAAGGTAGACCACTGGTCGAATGTCAACGGAGCGGGCACGCGCATCTCGATCCCGCAGAAGGCCTGGACCGGCCGGCCGACGTTCTTCAAGTACTCCTCGATGAAGGCATAGGCTCGCTCGAGGGGCAGCCACGGCCGCAACTGCACGCGCATGACCTCGAACCCCGGGTCGGGAACAATGCCGGTGCAATACGCCGCTCTCGGCGGCGCGCCACCACGCCCCGAGGAGCTCTGGCGGGATGGGAACCGGATCTCCCTTGGCCGCCGTGATCGTGATGCGATCGCGACCGGCGGTCTCGCGCCCGAGCGGGTTGCCGGGGATGACCACGCCGTTCCAGCGCAGGACTGCGCGAAGGATCTGCATCGCGTACTCGGCCCGCCTCAAGGAACGAGGTCGCAGCCGCTTCGTACGTCGCGCGAATGTCGCTCGCCGTCAGACTCGCCAGTGGCTTATGGGCAATCGGATGAAGGGGGCCTGCAGCCCGTCTTGATCCACTCTTGGTCACTCTTGGCGGCTCGATCGCGGCCAGGTAGTCCGACTTCGTGCGTGCCTTCAGTGCCAGCCCGTCCTTGGCACGTCGCTTCTTCTCGACGTAGTCACGAAGCTCCGCCTCGAAAGTCGGCCCGGCCCCGCGCTGAAGAGCTGCAGCGCGAGTCGAAGCCTCGGCCTCGAGCCGTGTGTCCTCGGCCACTGTCCAATCGACCCCTTGTCGGGCCAAGGCCCGAATGCGCCCGGCTTCCGCGCAGGCGGCAGAGAGCTTGAGCTGTCCAGGGGCGTCGCCGTACTCCTGGGGCAGGCGGTACTGCCGCTCAGTGTTCGAGCCCTTGACCGTGTAGCGCACGAGCAGCGTACGTTTGGCGT
>Ga0207675_100002546_pt1 | contig 18050 bp, 23 predicted proteins | sample KBSSwiS42_FD_184305 | JGI IMG/M metagenome (GOLD analysis project Ga0207675, IMG submission 184305) | Switchgrass rhizosphere microbial communities from Kellogg Biological Station, Michigan, USA - KBS Switchgrass S4-2 (SPAdes) (version 2) | ecosystem: Host-associated > Plants > Roots >... | reverse complement strand
TGCCTGTGAAGGAAATCATGCAATACGGCGTGACCACCGTGTCCCCGGACGAGAGTGTCAATCGCGTGATGAACCTTATGACGCACCATCGCGTGCGCCACATGCCGGTACTGCGCGACGGCAAGCTAGCCGGTATCGTCAGCATCGGCGATGTAGTCAAGCATCGACTGGAGGATCTGGAGCTTGAGACGAACGTCCTACGTGATGTCTACAACGCCGCGCGTTGACGGCTCGGGCGTCGATCATGCCGCAATCGTCGTGAATGACCCAAGCCGGAAGCGCCAAGGCATACTGGCATCACCACGTTGATCTCCCTGTTGAGCTTGTAATGCTGCTTTCGACGCGCTTCATCGCCGCCTGGGCCAGCGGCGGTCGTCGCCGGCTCGTCCTTGGCCATGCTCGCCGTACCACAAGTACCATGGATTTAGCTCGCACGAGCCGCCCGTGCCGGGACCACCCGTCATCATACATTGCTCAAAGGAGGTGAACGAGCAACTCCTGCCACCGCGGCCGGTGTAGACCACGCACCATGGCCGGTAGATTTCGGCGGCAGCCTCGCGAGCATCGATCACAACGCAGACTGTGAGCGCAAACAGGGCGAGAGCGGCGCGGATAATGGTCATGGTTATCCTCCCAATATGGCCGCCCACCGAGCCAACACCCAACAGGACCGATTATTCCGGACGAAGCGCCTAGAGTGCTGTTGCCCGGACTTGGATCCTGAGCGTCGCGCGGTTCAACATTTGGGGCGTGACGTGGAGGTTCATTGGTAGCACCATGTCCCTCGACGGTGGTGCACCGATCGCGCTTCCAGATGAACCTCCTGGGCCGGGGATCATTCGACGATTGTTGCGCCGCACCCTTCGACAACGAGAAATGAAAGACATAGGGAGGTCGGAACATGCGGACTCTCAGGATCATCTCGCATGCCGCCATCGGTTGTGCAGGAGCGATCGGAGGCTGGCTGGTCGCCACCGGCGAGCTAGGTATCGTGCCGTCGTTTGCGCAAGCTCCGGCCGCATCACCGGGCCAGCGCAGCACCGAACTGTTCAACCGCGTAATGGACGACGTCCTGGGTCGCCGGTTGACCGTTCGCCTCACGGAACGTGATCCCGGCAACGGCAGCGCGGCGCATCGGCATCCGGGAAGCCATACCGTCGGCTATATCCTGGAGGGGAGCTACGAGGTGAAGATCAACGACGGCCCAGCGCAGACGCTGAAGCCGGGTGATGTTTTCTACGAGCCGCCGAACGCCCTGCACGCGATCTCGCGCAACGCCAGCACGACGCAGCCACTCAGATACCTCGTGATCCAGGTGTCCGACCCGACGAAACCCGCCACGGTCCCGGAGTGATGCGACGTTGGTCGCGTTTGCAGTGAAATTGCCTGCTAGGAGACGTCTCTACGCCGCTTCTTAGGGAAGCAATGGGTTGCGTAGCCCGACAGCCGAATACATTGAGCTACCGTAGGAGCGTCGTGCCGCATAAAATGCACAGACCGTCCCGGCTGAGAGACATCGGTTTGGCGGCAGTCGGTCCAGAGGAAGCGGTGATGCTGGAACTCTATCACAACAACGTCTCGGTGTGCGCCCAGAAGGTCCGCATCGTTCTGGCGGAAAAGGACGTGCCGTGGACGAACCACCATCTGAGCCTCGCCAGGGGCGAGCATCTGACGCCGGAGTTCAAAGCGATGAATCCGCGCGGGGTGGTGCCGGTGCTCGTGCATGATGACGACACGATCGTCGAATCGAGCGTGATCTGCGCCTACCTGGACGAGGTGTTTCCGACCCCGCCGCTGAGCCCCGACACTCCGCTGGAGCGGGCAACGATGCGGCTGTGGTGCAAATTACCGGACGACATCCTGCACACCGCCTGCGCCACGGTGTCCTTCGCGATTTCGTTCGGACAGCAGCTCAAGAAGCAGGCAGGCGCCGGGCTCGAGGAGCGACTGATGAAGATGCCCGACCCAGCGCGGCGCGAACGTCAGCGCGCGCTGATCGAGAAGGGCATCGAGACGCCGTTCTTCCGGGACCACATCAAGGTGTTCGAGAAGACCGTCGCCGAGATGGAGGTGCAGCTCGGCAAGACCCAATGGCTGGCGTGCGACCGGTATACCTTGGCTGATGCTGAAATCACGCCCTATATCGAGCGAGTCGACAGGCTCGGGCTCGCCGGTCTCTGGGAAAACCGACCACGCGTCTTCGATTGGTTTACGCGTATCAAAGCTCGCCCGAGCTTCAAGGGAATCTCGGACTATCCACCGACCGACTACGATGACACCGGTCGTGATGGTCTCAAGAATTGGACACGGATCAAAGAGCTGATTGCGGTCTAGCGACTCCGCCAAGGTTTCTTAAGATTTCTGGTAGCGACAGCTATTGCAATAAGCCTTCCACGGCATAGACGCGGAACTTCGCGTATTTGTCCCCTATCTTCTTGGCCTCATTATAGGCAGAGGACTCAAATGCGGCATTTGCCTTTTCCATGCTCTCGAAGACCATCACAGCGATGCGCGGTTGGGGTGGCTGACCGAAAATCGCAACGGTCCTGCCGCCGCGAACAACATATTTGCCACCGGCGTCCGTAATGGCTTTCGCGGCGGGCGGCACGTACTCCTTGTCATATGGCTCTACATTCGTCACATCGATCTCCGCGACAACGTATGCCGGCGGCTTGGCCTGGGCATGGAGCGCTTGAACGGCAGCAGCGCCGACCGCAACTCCAGCCAAGATGGACAATGTGACGGTGTAACGCATTTTCATCGTTTCCTCCCACTGCAGCGAAGTATTCCCGCTGATCGCTTGGACCATACGCCTTTGGCAAGCTGCAGCGGCTGTCACTTACCCCACGAACGCTGTCACCTCACCCCGATGTTCGCAGCTCGGATCACCCTGGCCCATCGTCTGTTCCAACGGCGATGAGCGCCCCGGTCGGCTGCGACGATCCACCCGCTATTCGCCCTTTCGAGCGTGGCAGAAAATCGCTACCATTGCCGCTCTGCATTTCAGAAAATCCCAGGGAGAAAGCCGCGATGAACAAGCCCAAGATACTCGTCTGCGCCGCGCTGGCGCTCGCGTCGATCGGCGTGACGTCTGGCGTCCAAGCACAACAGCCGCCGGCGCCGGCGGCGCCGCAACTGCCGCAAGCGCCTAACATGACATTCTTTGTCGTCGGCGCAGGGCCCGGCAAGGGCGCCGACCTCGGCGGCCTCGAGGGCGCCGATCAGCATTGCCAGCAATTGGCGCAGCGCCACGGCGCGGGCGGAAAGACCTGGCGCGCCTATCTCAGCACCCAGGCCGCCGACGGCAAGCCGGCGGTCAATGCGCGCGACCGCATCGGCAACGGTCCATGGCAGAATTTCAAGGGTGAAACCGTCGCCAAGAACGTCGACGATCTGCACAGCGACAACAATGCGCTGGCCATGAACACGTCGCTGACCGAGCGGGGCCAGATCATTCCCGGCGTGGGCTTTGCTCCGAACCGTCACGACGTCCTGACCGGCTCGACCCCGGAAGGCCGCGCTTTCCCGGCCGGCGAGGATCGCACCTGTCGCAACTGGACGAGCAGCACCCAAGGCGCGGCCATGGTCGGCCACATCGACCGCAAGGGGTTGCGCGATGACGCGCCAGCACGGTCGTGGAATTCATCGCATCCCTCGCGCGGACCGGACGGCGGCTGCAGCCGAGCCGATCTGATCAGCACCGGCGGCGACGGGCTGTTCTATTGCTTCGCCGCCCAGTAGGCGGTCCTGCAAGCGTTGCGAAGGGTGGCCGGGCCTGCAAGGCCCGGCCATCTCCGTCCTGAAGATTTACCGGCGACGCCACGACAGCGTCTTGCGTGAAGAGCGAACAAGGGGGAAACGGCATGAACGGCAACAGCGAACCGAAGCTGATATTTCCGGGCCTGGCGGGATTTTACGCGTCGGTTTCCGATCTCTGGTATCCGATGATCCGCGTCGCCATCGGCGCTATTCTTTTCATGCACGGCTATTTCAAACTCGCAAACCTCGGGATTGCGCGCGTTGCCGCCAATTTCGGTACCAATTACGGCCTGCCGATGCCGACCTTTCTCGCCTACGCGGCGGTGTTCCTCGAAACGGTCGGCGCCATCTGCATCGCCATCGGTCTGTTCACCCGATTCTTCGCGGCGGCGCTCGCCATCGAATTGTTGATCGCCATGTTCGCCGCTCACTGGGTCAAGGGCTTCTCGGTCGGCGCCGGCGGCTATGAATATGTGCTGTTTCTTGGCATCGTGATGTTCGCCATCGCGCTCCGCGGCGGCGGCCCCTATTCCGTCGACCGCCTGATCGGCAGAGAACTCTGACGACGGAACCGGCGCACGCGGACGGTCGAGGGGCGCCAGGCCGCAAGCCGACGGTTCGCGCGTTGATCGCCGGCACCGCCCGGGTGGCAGAGGCGCGCGCCGGGAGAATCCGGCCGCGCGCACCTGAAGGGCAAAGCCAAGCTAGCGGCTGCCGGCCGCGTCGCCGCTGCCTGAGTTTTGTGAGGCGCCGCCGCCTCCGGACCGGCCGCTGGTTGCCGGTTGACCGCCTTGGCCACCCTGCCCGCCAGCGCGCGCGCCAGCGTTCTCGCCGCCGGACGACCGCTCGCGAACGCCGGCACCTGCGCGGACGCTCGCGCCCGTCGTGCCGGAGTCGCGCACCGTCGTGGAGGTGCGGCTGCGCACGCTGGTGCGCGTCGAGACCCCCTCGACCGCAACGGCCGGCCGCCGCTTCTTGATGATCACGGCACTCGACGGCTCGCGATAATGCACATAGCGCTTCTTCCTGATGACCGTCGTTGACGGCCCGCTATAGACATGGCCGCGCGCCCGCTTGCGCCGGATCACAACGGCATCGTCGCCGGTCGTGGCGCGCACACCGACCACCCGACGCGTACCGCCATGCACGGAGACGCGCGTGCCCCCGGCACGCTCACGAACGGTGGTGCGATTCGTACGAGTGGTCTCGCTGCGCACTGTCGCCGAGCTATCGCCGGACTGCCGCGTCGCCGCGCCGCGCTCCTGCGAACCGCCCGTGACCGTAGCGCCGCCTTGGCGGTTACCGGTGTTACCGCGCTGGCTGGCACCGGCGCCGGCGCCCGACTGCGTGCTGGCGTCCTGCGCCTGCGCGAGCTGGACGCTGCTTTCATTGGGCGCGGCCGAAACGCTGGCGGCAATACCCACCGCTGTTCCCACACCGAATAGCACTGCGAGCACTCTCATCTGATCCTCCTGTTGGACGGTGACTTCCAGCAAGACAACCCGGCGCTGTTCGCACGGTTTCAGTGCGAAAAAACTTTTGCCGGTAAAAATTGCGCAGATGAATGCACGTTTATCTTCGTCCTCTACATCCATGATTGGTACGTGCGATCGCTGGACGGCGGCGCGACGAATCGCAACTTCGTGACGACCTTGCCGACAGGCTCCTAATGGAGTGCCGCGGATCGAACTGCGCCCATCGCCTTTACGTTGCGAGCTTGCAAATGCAACTTTGCTTGAGAGCACGTAGAGCCTGCGGCTCTGGTACAAGCGACATTTCGTGGAACGCTATGACTGCGGACGCGTTGGTGGCTCCGTGGAGCGCGAACATGCTGGATGAAAAGCGAATCGCTCGTGTGGTGGGACTGGCACTCGGCAGCGTCTTCCTGGCCAGTCTCTGTCTCAATGCGCTCACGTGGTGAACCAGCACCGTCACGGGCGGATTCGTATCGGCAACAGAGGAGGATTTCATGCGTTGCAGAATGTTTGTGCTCGCCGCCGGCCTCGCGGCCCTTGCCACCCCCGCGTTCGCCGACTTCTACATTGTGCAAGACTCGGGAACGAAACGCTGCTCCATCGTCGAACAGCGGCCGACTACCCAGACGAGCGTCATCGTCGGAGATGGGAAGGTATACACGTCGCGCACGGAAGCGGAGGGTGCCTTGAGGACCGTCAAGGTTTGCGAGAGCGGCGGAACGGTTGGCGGACCCGCGGTGGCACCCGCTGTGCCGGCACCGCGATAGGCCAGACCCGGAACTCGTTTCAGTCAGAGTAAGTAGGGCTGACGGTTTCCCCCTGTCAGCCTACGCAAACTCAGCCTCGCCACGGCGGGGCTTTTTTTCGCAAGTATCTCCCGCCCCCACAAGGGCGCTTAGGTCGTCGCACTGAGTCGCAAAGCAACCAACGACCGAAGGACTGTGATCGCCCTCACTCGTGGGCCGATTTGATAAACGGTCAACCGATTCTTCTTCCCTCTAATCCCCCTATGCCGGACGCCGCTCGCAGGCCTTCCCCGATACCCCCGCCCTCTTTGAGGCCGAGCGCGTCGGCCATCTGCCGAACCTCACTCTCATCACGATACAGGAAGCCCGCCACTTCCGCGAAGCTACGACCGTACTCCATTGAGTGTTTCAACTCCCACACGTCCATCTCGGACCAAGGTTCCCCGGAATTGGTATCCATCAACGCCTCCTGTGCGAGCCGACCCCTCTCGCGCCGTCTGTCCTCATCAATGCATCGCGGTGCCAGGCGTTCCCAAACAGAGGCGTTGATGATGGAGCGAGCCCGCAGCAGGACGCCACGATCGCAGCGCGGCTGGCAAAGCTGAAAGCCGGGACAACCAACACAGCCAGACTCGACCAAACAACACAGTACGATTCTTGCGAGGACGTCCTACCGCATCAGGGACACATCGCTGCTCGGAGCCTGAAACCGCCCGGGGTTCTGACAGCCGCCGAGCGTCAGAATCGCCAAGAGAAAAAGAGCGCTCATGAGCCGTCCGGTCATCGACCTTAATCCTCCTGCGCCCGAGCCTCAGTTCCTCGCGCGTGTCCGACTTGAAGGCTTACCAAAGCGCCGCATAGGCAACGAGCACGACAAATGGAACCCGGCTGGCGATGCAAACGCCAAGACGGGTACGGAAATGCCCCATGACAGGTCTAACGAACTCTCCGCTCCCGCCGGGAAGAACTTGCCGGCCGTTTCCAGATCAACTCGCGTCCCGCAGCGCTGATGACGGTTCCGCCAAATCCTGGCTGGGCCAGGCCAAGCGCCTCGAGGCGCGCCGCCATTGCCGCAGTCAATGTGAGGACCGGGCTTTGACTAAGGGCCACGAGCGTAGCTCGCTCTTCATCCGTAAGTTCCGCCCAGCGCACAGTCATCACAACGCCTCCGCGTCGTGGCACGAGTCTGCCGCCACAAGAATGCAGATGTTCGCCACTGGTTCCAACCTGAACGGCAGGAAACCACCTGCAGCGGAGGACGCGCACCGAGCTAATCGAGATATTTCCCGGGTCGCGTCTCCGGCATGGCGACCCACAGAAACGCCGCGGCGATCAAGGCAACAGCCGCGAGACTTAGAAACCCCTCCCAATGGCCAAACGTCTGAAAAATAAACCCAGTCGCGGTGGTACTGACCGAGGCGGCAACAGCGATTACCGTCCCGATGGAGCCGCGCACCAAATTGAAGCGCCCGGTTCCCGTCGTGAGATCGGTGATGACCAGAACCGTGACCACCGTCACGGCCGCTGCGCTGATTCCACCAAGCAATTGACCAACGATGAGCACGGTATAATCGGTAGAGAACGCAAACAGGGCCGCCCGGGCAGTTTCGAGTGCGAAGCCGACAAGCAGGAGCGGCTTGCGCCCCCACTTTTCGGAATAATATCCAACCCACGGCGAGAGCAGCGCAACCAGGATCTGTGGCACGACGATCAGGCCGGCCATCAATAGCGACGCGGACTCGCTCCTGCCCTGTGCCAAGTCCTGGCCGACCACCGGCAGCATGGAAGCGTCGGCCAGTTGGAACAGGAAAACGCAACCGGCAAAGATGTACAGCGTCCGGTTTCTACCGAGGTCGAAAAGGCGCTGGAAACTCTTCGCCTGCTTGCCGCTGCCGGCATTGCGCGCTCGGGCGTAATCAATCTCGTCCGAGCGAATCATGAACAGGGCAATCAATGCGGGGATGCACAACGCGGCCGAGCCAAGGAAGATCGCACTCTTAGCAAGATACTGGCCGGCCAGTCCCATCAGGCCTGCCGTCAATGCGTTGCCAAATGCGTCGAACCGATAGTTCCTCCCAGTTCGACTCGACATCGCCCGCCGGCCGACGAGACCGAGACTGATGGCCGCTATGGCTGGCGTGACAATCCCGCCAGCGAGGCCATGCAGAATCTCCGCTGCGAACACGAGCGGGAAGCTCGGCAGGAGCGCGAATATCAGGGCGGACACGCAGATCATGCCGATACCGATCGCCACCAGACCTCGCTTCCAGCGGATTGCGTCCACCAGCGCTCCGCCCGGGGCCTGGCAGAGGACGCCCGCAAGCGTGCCTGCCGTGAGCGCCAGGCCAACCTGATCCTTCGGCCAGCCCAGATCGGCGAGGTAAAAAGCAACGAAGGCGCCGAATCCGGTCTGGACATCGGCGAGGAAGAAATTCATCCAGTCGAGGCCGCGCTGGCTCCGTCGCGAGATCGAGACCCGCATCGATCGACGAGCGTTGCGATAGCGCGCGAACATTCGCCCGAGCCGACGCGACCGAGTGGCCAGGCGTCGACCGATCGACTCATACCCGCGGCTGACATTGATCCGCATGTTCTCTTCAGAACCGACCGACCGAGTGATGGCCCGTTAAATCCGCGCGTGGGGTCCGCTCTAATTCCGTTGCTCTACCAGGCTTGATGGTGCCGGAGTGCGCCATGCGATGCGAAAGGACGCCGGCGATCGAAGACAGCGCGAATACGACGGCGATCAAAGGTGATGGCGCCCTCGCTTTCCTCTGAAATTAATGACCTGCAAGAACTTTTGATGGGGGAATTGGTTCCTCCTTCCCAAGGCTTCGGCAAAGGGGCGCCGCGGCGCTCAAGTGCACCGAAGCACCTGCACCCCGGTCTCATTCATGCAAGGTTCAGGCACGCCGGGACACAAAGCTCGCCATGTCCCACAGCAAAATCGAAATCTACTGGAAGACGATAGAGACGGCGCCCCACGGGGTGATCGCGCAAGTCCGCGTCACAGACGGCTGCGGCTCCGATTATTCATTGCCCTATCCGTGCAAGCTTACGAAGGATGGGTGGGTCAACGCCGCCTCAGGCAAGCCATTGATGGTACGCGCGACCTACTGGAAGCTGCATGTCGAAACCACTCCGAGGACGAAAGTAGGGACGTTTGGCCTGCGAGCGAAGGCGCCTCAGCTCGCGCGCAACTGATCTCGCAATAGCGATTTGCCACGGGTAGGCGCCGCCGCTCACGGAGCGTGTCCAGTCCATCACGGGTGGCGTGTTGGCAGCTGGGCCTCGTCACTCGGTCGAAGCCACGTAAGAGTCTGCAAGCGAAGATTTGCTTTTAATAATGCAAGTCGATCGTTGCAACCGCGCACACTCGCGAGGTCTATCATGCGCAAATGTTAACCATCACGCGCACGTGTTCATTGCTTCGTTGCGGCCGCTGTTGAGGCCATGTATGGCTCCGTTATTCCATCCCCCGCTTGGATGGAACTGGACTGCAAACCCCCGGGGCCCCGCCTCGGGAGCTTTTTTTGCAGCGCTGAGCGATGTCGAGGGGCCACAGGCAAGTTGCTGTAAATGCTACGCGGCAATCCCAGCCGTCGTAACCAGTTGATGCTGCTATTCCGCGTGCATCCGCACCGGGCGTGAAGGACGTTCGTGGTCCATCGCCATTGTCAACACGCGAACGAATACATTCAGGACGGATTTCTAGCCGTCACCTTCCACGAGCTTGAGTCCATCATCACGCCGTTGGAGCGCCGATATTTTCCCAGCGCTGATTTGAGCGCATTTGCAATCTCGTCATGGCGCTCTTCCGCGAGTTTTCCGGCTTCGCGATAGACCTCGCCAGCAGGCCCGATGGCAAGCTGAAAGGCCGCGGCGTCCTCGAGGTCCTCGCCCACGAACACTTGCGCATCGACCTGCTCGAACTGAATGTCCTTGTAACCCGCAATCTCGAGCTGTTTGGTCACCACGCCCGTGTCGGCCATGGAGAAGGGCCCCGGCCCGCACGTCTGCGCGCTTTCGCCCGGCGGCGGCAAGAATTCCAGCACGATATTCTTGGCATGTCCGAGCCACGGATTGTCGGTGATGCCGCGCCAGACGACCATCGTCATGATTCCGCCCGGCTTGAGGCTAGCGCGCATGTTGCGCAGGCCGGCCACCGGGTTCTCGAAAAATTGCGTGCCGAAGCGCGAAAAACAGAAATCATGCACCGGCTGGAACGGATAGGTCTGTACGTCGGCTGCCAGAAAGGTGACATTGCCGATGCCCGCGGCGCGCGCATCGCGCCGCCCGTATTCCAGGAAGCCGTCGCAGCAGTCTACCGCAAGCACCGAGCCGGTCGGGCCAACCAGGCGCGCCAGCTCGATCGCCGTATCCCCGAAACCGCAGCCGGCATCGATCACCTTGTCGCCTTTGCCCACCTGCAACGACGGAAAGATTTTCCCGCTGTGAAGGGTCAATCCGCCCACGAGGATGTGCCGCCAGCGCACAAATTTCGGCACCAGAACGCTGTTCCAGAACTCCACATACTGGCTTCTTGCCGGAGCATCGCCTTGTACATCGGTCATGATGGACCTCGCTCGTTCAGACAGAGGACGACGAACGGCCGTCGATGGCCTCGGTGCCGCCAGTGAGTACCGGCAAACCGGCGGCCCGCCATTCCGGCAGACCATCTTCCAGGCGGCGCGCCTTGAAGCGGGCCCGGCGCAGAGCGGCCACAGCTTCATACGAGAGCACGCAATATGGCCCGCGGCAGTAGGCGATGATCTCCCGCGAGCGCTTGAATTGCGAAAGCTGGGCCTTGAGCTCCCGCAGCGGGATGTTCACCGCTCCAGGTAAATGCCCCAGCCTGAACTCGTCTTCGGGCCGCACATCGAGCACCATCACGCCGCCACTACGCAATCGCCGCACCAGCTCCTTGCGGGTGACCGGCTCCAGAGCGTCGAGCTTGTCGAAATAGTTGCGCACCAATTTCTCGACCTCCACCGAATTGCGTTCGGCAATGAGGCGCAACGAGGACAGCAGCTCGAGCACCGCGTGATCGGCCAGCCCATAAACGACGAACTTTCCCTTGCGGACGCTTGTCACCATGCCGGCGCGCAGCATCTGCTGAAGATGCTGCGAGGCGTTCGCGGTCGAAAGACCCAGTTTGCCGGCCAGGATTTCGACGCTGCGCTCACCCTGCGCAAGCTGTTCCAACAACTCCAATCGATGCGGATGGGACAGGCATTTCGCAAGGGCGGCGAACTGACCAAAAAGAATCTGCTTTGGAGTCTGCGTTGACATCGGGCGGCCGGCCACATTAGATCATTCAAGTGACTAATTGAATGTTCTGCGCCGGTCAAGCGGCAGCCACATGACCACCCGTCATCCCGCGCTTTTCGAAGGTACTGAAATGCCGACCGCCGGGTGGTGGGACGCACTATGGCCCAACCCGGCCGGCGTGCTCGAGGCGGTCGGCCTTAGACGCGACATGGCCGCAATCGATCTCTGCTGCGGGGATGGCTGGTTTACGCTGCCAATGTCGAAGGTCGCTGCTTCCGTCGTCGCAATCGACATCGACCGGAACATGCTGGAGGCGGCCCGGGATCGCCTCGCCGCGGCCGGCGCGACAAATTGCGAGTTCGTCGAAGGCGACGCCTACGAGCTCGCCCGGCACATGCGTGGGCCGGCTGATTTCGTGCTGATGGCGAACGCATTTCACGGCGTTCCCGATCAGCCTCGACTGGCGGACGCCATCGCCAAGGCACTCAAGCCGGCGGGACGGCTTGCCGTTGTCAACTGGCATCAGCGCCGGCGCGAGGAAACGACGATCCTGGGCGAGCCCCGGGGGCCAAAGGGCGAGTTGAGAATGTCGCCGGAGCAAACCATTGCGTCGATCGAAGCGGGAGGCCTCATATTTGCAGGCCTGGTCGAGTTGCCGCCCTATCACTACGCGGTCATCATGGAACGCCCTTGAGAACGTACTGTGACAACGGCCGGACGAAGTCCAAAACCGTAGAGAGTTCGCTGCCGCATGGAGAGCAGGATGGCCGATGATCCGGCGCAGCAAAAAAAGCCCGAGGCGTGCTCGTTCGTCATCTTCGGCGTGACCGGGGACCTGGCGCACCGGCTGATCATTCCCGCGCTCTATAACCTCGCCAGCAAGGACCTTCTGCCCGACGACTTCTGCGTGGTGGGCGTCGCCCGCAAGCCCATGTCGAACGACGAGCTGCGCACCAGCCTGCTGCGCGGCCTGCACGAATTCGCCACCCGCCCGGTCGACGACGCTGTCGCCCGGCGGCTGCTGGCATGCGTCACCTGCATTGCCGCCGATCCGAACGTTCCGGGTTCGTTTGAAAACCTGGACAAACAGCTGGACCGGCTGGAGTCGGAGCGGAAATCCGGCGGAAACCGCCTGTACTACCTCGCAACTCCGCCCAATGCGTTCGCGCCGATCAGCCGGGAGCTCGGGCGTTGCGGGATGCTGCGCGAACACGACGGCGTGTGGCGGCGGCTCGTGATCGAGAAGCCGTTCGGCACCGACCTCCTCTCGGCGAAGGCGCTCAACGACCACCTGCTGAAAGTCGCCGATGAACAGCAGATCTATCGGATCGATCACTATCTCGGGAAGGAAACGGTCCAGAACATCCTGGTGCTGCGGTTCGCGAACGGCATGTTCGAGCCGATCTGGAACCGCAATCACATCGATCACGTGCAGATCACGGTCGAGGAGAAACTCGGGGTCGGCCACCGCGGCAGCTTCTACGACGCCACCGGCGCGCTGCGCGACATGTTGCCGAACCACCTGTTTCAGTTGCTGTCGCTGGTCGCCATGGAGCCGCCGGCGCGCTTCGATGCTCACGCCGTCCGCACGGAAAAGGCGGAGGTGCTCACGGCGATCCAGATGCAGAGCGAAGCGGAGGCGCTGCAGAACTCGGTTCGCGGCCAGTATACGCGCGGCCGGATCGGCGAGGTCGAGGTCGAGGATTTTCTCAAGACCGACGAGATCAGCCCGGCCAGCACGACGGAAACCTACGTCGCGCTCAAGCTGACCATCGACAACTGGCGCTGGGCCGGCGTGCCGTTCTATCTGCGGACCGGCAAAGCTCTGAGCGCGAAGCGCACGGAGGTCGCGATCAAGTTCAAGCAGGCGCCGTTCGCGATGTTCCGGCCCACGCCGGTGGATCACCTGTCGCAGAATTATCTGGTGATCGGCATCGAGCCGATCGAAGGCATTGCGCTGCAATTCAATGCCAAGGTCCCGGGCCCGGCGTTTGCGATCGACGGCGTCGAGATGGATTTTCGCTACCGGGATTTTTTCAAGGCCGAGCCGAGCACCGGTTATGAGACCCTGATCTACGACTGCATGATCGGCGACAACATCCTGTTTCAGCGCGCCGACAGCGTCGAGGCCGGCTGGCGCGCGGTGCAGCCCTTTCTCGACGCCTGGAAAAACGCCGCCCGCAACGGCCTCGAGAGCTACCGGGCCGGCAGCGGAGGGCCCGAAAAAGCCGACGAACTGCTCAAGCGCGACGGCCGCGCATGGCGGGTGCCGGTCAGCACGGCCGCAGCTCCTGTGCCCGCCCAGCGGATGCAGCAAAGGTAGGGCATTAGAAAGGTAGCGCATTCATGCGCGCACATGGCCGCACGGATCACGACGCGGCACGAACGCGTCGATCTCGATGATGCACTCTCTCGCGGGGACGATCGGCGCCGGCAGCATAGGCATTCCGCATTGGGCGGCGAGAAAGAGTGGGGACCTGCCCGCTGGAGCAGCCTTTCACGAACGGCGATCACGGTCGTGGTCGTGCCTATACGAGTGAGCGCACCATCTTAACCTCCGATACCGAAAAGCCGCATCGTTCATACAATGACCTTGCAGGATTTCCGGACAGGACATTGAGGTCGCACAGCTCGCAGCCGGCGGCGCGCCCCCAATCCAACAGCTTTGCGATCAACCGGCCGCCGATGCCGCCGCGGCGCAACAGTGGGACGACGTAGACGACACTGATGTGCAGTGTCTTCTTTGGTGCAAACGCGCCGCCTAAAGTGGTCAGCTCGGCTCCTGCAACTCCAATCGGCTCTCCATTGGCCGATTCAGCAACCAGATATTTGACATTATTTCCTTTGAGCTCACCGGCGATGGCAACCACAATTTTTTCCCAAGCGGCACCGTCGGTAGCCGGAGTGTTGCCTCCATAGCTCGCCATATCGACGACCATATGACGAATCATTTGCACGATGAACGCCGCTTCGTCATGTCGCGCGTCGCGAACAGTCATCTTATCCATCAGCTATCACCCCCCTAACCTTCTGCGCCTGTTCGCGCGGAATGCCACCTGATCGCGGTGACCTGACCTAAGCGGCGTCCGGTGCGAGCTCGATCGGCTCGACGATCGCGGCGTCATCGTTCTCGGGCTTGTTCACCCGCGTCGAGATCGGCCACATGCGCATCAGTTCGGCAGGGGATATAATCAGGCGGCGGCCGGCCTGCCAGTTCGAGCCATGGTAGACAGTCCAGCAAGCGATCATCGGCTTCACTGTCACAACCTTCAGGAGCAGTCCCGTGTCGCTCCCGCGCGTCGGTCTCGTTGTCCTGCTGCTCGCGATCGCGACGCCACGATCCATGGCGGAGAGCGCCAACCCACCAGCGCCTGGCCGCTCGCAGTCGATGATCGACACGTTTCAGGTCATGTGCACGCTCGAGTTGCCCGACTTCGAGCGCATCGCTGCGAAGGCGACGGTCCTGCGGATGCGCCCCGAAGCGGACAGCAAGCTGAACGCTCCGGGGGATACTGTCTTCCGGAACAAATCGTGGATCGGCAATCTGACGACCGGCCCGTTCGTGCTCCTGCTCGATGAGACGACCGGGCCGAAGGGAAAGGCGACGAGCTGCGCCATCGTGGGCGAGGTTCCGGATCTCGACGCGTTTCGCGCCGACGCCGTCGCCGCGATGAAGCTGCCAGCCACCCCGCCGCCGGAGATGGGCAACGACGGCAGCCGATCGTTCATCTGGGATCACAGCTTCGGGCCGGGGACGACGCTCATCCTGCGAGATTTCAAACCCGCCGGAAAGCCGGGAATCATGCTGAAACTGATCTCGGCGGAGCCGCCGCGCTAGCGCCGCAGGCGGTTCACTCCGGCTTGGCGCCGGCAAACTTCACGACCTTGCCCCACTTCTCGGTCTCGTCGGCGAGGAGCTTGCCGAAGTCGGCGGGCGAGCCCGGCAGCAGCGAGGCGCCGAGCTCGGTGAAGCGCGCCTGCGACGCGGGATCCGCGAGGATCGCATTCACCGCGGCGTTGATCCGCTCGATGATTGCGGCGGGCGTGTTCTTCGGCGCGCCCAGTCCGTACCACGCGCTGGCCTCGTAACCAGGGAGGAACTCGGCCACCGTGGGCAGGTCCGGCAGCACCTGCGAGCGCTCGGCGCCGGTCACGGCGAGTCCGCGCAGCCGGCCGCTCCTGACGTGGTCGGCGGAGGTCGGGATGTTGTCGAACATCACCTGCACCTGACCGGCGATCAGGTCGGTCAGCGCCGGCGCGCCGCCGCGGTAGGGCACGTGCACCATGTTGATGCCGGTCATCATCTTGAACAGCTCGCCCGACATGTGGATCGTGGAGCCGTTGCCGGACGACGCCATGTTGAGCTTGCCGGGATTGGCCTTGGCGTAGGCGATCAGCTCGGGGATCGACCTGATCGGAAGCGACGGATGGACATCCACCACGTTGGGAAAGCGGATGATGCCGGCGACCGGGACGATGTCGCGCAGAAAGTCGAAACCGAGCTTGTCGTAGAGCGTGGCGTTGATGGCATTGGCCGGTGCCACCAGCAGCAGCGTGTAGCCGTCCGGCGCGGCGCGCACGACCGCCTCGGTGGCGATATTGGTGCCGCCGCCGGGCCGGCTTTCCACCACGACCGACTGGCCGAGCCGCTCCGACAGCCACTGCCCGGTGAGCCGCGCGGTGATGTCGGCGGAGCCGCCCGGGGTATAGCCGATGATCAAGCGGACCGGCCGCGACGGGTAGGCCTGCGCCCAGGCGCCGCGCGATATCGCCGGGAGCGCAACCGCACTGGCCGCCAGATGCAGGAACGCGCGGCGAGACGATCTCGAATTCATGCCAGCCTCCATAGGTCCGATCGACACGGCGGTGCGGCGCGCGGATGCGACGTCACGTTTCCCTGCATGGGCCGTTCGAAGCTTCCGCCGCCGGATGGCGGCGGACGGTCAATCCGCGAGCGCCTGGTACACCAGCGCGTTGATCATCTGGCGATATTTCCAGCGCATCGGTCCCGGCGTGTGCGCCATGAACACGACCACGAGTTCCTCGCGCGGGTCCACCCACCAGTTGGTGCCGCTCGCGCCCGGCCAGGAGAAGTCGCCGACCGAGCCCATCATGCGCGCGATGCCCGGCGTCGTGCGCACCGCAAGGCCGAGACCAAAACCGTAATCGGCGCGGGTCGGGTCGCCGGTCAGCCCGATCATGTTCTTCACATCGGGCGCGAGCTGGTTCGACAGCATGTATTCGACCGTCTTGCGGCCGAGGATGCGATTGCCGCCATAGCTGCCGTTGTTCGCCAGCATGAGCGCGAAGCGCAGGTAATCGTCGGCGGTCGATGACAGGCAGCCGCCGCCGCACTCGAACTTCATCGGCTGTGTCGTCGGCCTGACCGATTGCGGCTGGCCGGTCAGCGGGTCGTTCGGCAATGCGCGGGCAAAGCGCGACAGCTTGTCGGCCGGTATGACGAAGCCGGTGTCGACCATGCCGAGCGGCTTGATCACGCGTTCCTGCAGATACTGGCCGAGCGACTGCTCGGTCAGCGATTCGACCACGAGGCCGAGCACGTCGAGCCCGAAGCCGTAGTCCCATACGGTGCCGGGCTGGTGCAGCACCGGCACCGAGCTCAAGCGGTCGAGGAACTCGGGCCCGGTCATGGCTGCGGAGGCGGCGCCGCTGCCGTCGGGAAACAGCTTGTGCACCGGCGTGGCGCCGCGGCCGCCGTAGATCAGGCCGGAGGTATGCCGGAACAGATCCTGGACCGTGATCTTGCGCGCGGCCGGCACGCGGTCGACGATGTTTTCCCTGGCGGCATCCATCACGGCGACCTTGGTGTCGCCGAACTTCGGAAAGTATTTCGCCAGCGGATCATCCATCAGCACCCTGCCCTGCTCGTAAAGCTGCAGCGCGGCGACCGACGTCATCGGCTTGGTCATCGAAGCGATGTTGAAGATCGCGTCGGTCGTCATCGGCGCGCCGGCGTCCTTGTCGCGGTAGCCGAACGCCTCGAAGAAGACGAGCTTGCCCTTGCGCGCGACCGCCACCACCGCCCCCGGCATCTGACCGCGGGCGATCTCGGCGTTGAGCGCCTTGCCGATGTCGGCGAGCCGCTCGGACGACATCCCGGCATCCTCGGGCTTGGCGCGCGGCAGCGCCTCGGCGACAAAGGCGTAAGCAGGACAGCACAGAACGGCGGCGACGATGAATGAAAGCCCTCGGCTGATCGCCATGACAGGTCCTCGATTGAGCAATGCTCCAGAGCTGAGCGGGGATTCCCGGAACGGGCGCCGATCCCGGATCGAATGCTAGCGACTTTCGGAATCGTCCGGAAGCCCGCGTTCGACGGACGCGGGGCTAAGGACATGGGGCTCGCGGCCGTCGCCTGCGCCGACCGCGCGCATCGCTGCGGCCATGGCCTTGCCGGCACGGTCCGATCAGCCGATGCTGCATGCAAAAGCCGGTTCAACCGGGCAATCCGGCGGCATTCGCCGGCAATGGGGAGGACGACATGACCACGCGCAGAGACTTCATCGGCGGCGCCATGGCGGGCGCAGCCTTCGTCGGTTGCGATCTGCTCAATACCGCGCATGTCCATGCGCAGGGCGCACCAGCGAGGCGCCGGGAGGTCGTGGTGAACGGCCGCCGCGTGAAGACGGTCGACGTGCATGCCCACTGCGCGTTTCCGCAGGCCATGGCGCTGATGGGAATGAAGGTCAATCCGGACAACCTGGTCATGGGCGCCGATCGCATCCGCGCCATGGACGAGCAAGGCATCGACATCGAGGCGCTCAGCATCAATCCCTAC
>Ga0207675_100002545_pt1 | contig 18051 bp, 6 predicted proteins | sample KBSSwiS42_FD_184305 | JGI IMG/M metagenome (GOLD analysis project Ga0207675, IMG submission 184305) | Switchgrass rhizosphere microbial communities from Kellogg Biological Station, Michigan, USA - KBS Switchgrass S4-2 (SPAdes) (version 2) | ecosystem: Host-associated > Plants > Roots >... | reverse complement strand
GATCCTAGCCTCTATTATTGCGGCCCCGCGGGCACGTCAGGCCGACCGCTCGACCTAGCCGAGCCGTCGCGCCCGCGCCAGGAACTCCCCGCAGTCCGCCGCGGCCAGGGGCCGGCTGAACAGGAAGCCCTGCATGCGGTCGCACTGGCGCGTGGAGAGGAACTCGAGCTGCTGCTGCGTCTCCACGCCCTCCGCCACCACGCGCAGCTTCAGGGTGTGGGCGAGGGCGATGATGGCGGTGGCGATGGCGGCGTCGTCGGGGTCGCTCGTGATGTCGCGCACGAACGACTGGTCGATCTTCAGGGTGTCGATGGGCAGGCGCTTCAGGTAGCTGAGCGACGAGTACCCGATCCCGAAGTCGTCGATGGAGATCCGCACCCCCAGCGCCTTCAGCTCGCGCAGGGTGTGGATGGTCGCCTCCGCGTTCGCCATCGCGTGGCTCTCCGTGATCTCCAGGTCGAGCGACCGCGCGCTGAGGCCGGTCTCGCGCAGCGCGCGCTTCACGTGCTCGACCACCTCCACCTGCTGGAACTGGCGCGCGGAGAGGTTGACGGCGACGGACAGGTGCGGATGCCCCTCCTCCTGCCACTTCTTCACCTGGGCGCAGGCCGTGCGCAGCGTCCACACCCCGATGGGCAGGATGAGGCTCGTGATCTCGGCCAGGTGCATGAAGTCGCCGGGATAGACGAGGCCCGTCTCCGGGTGCTCCCAGCGCAGCAGCGCCTCCACGCCGTGCACGCGGCCGGTCGAGAGGTCGAGCAGCGGCTGGTAGTGCAGCAGGAGCTCCCCGTGGGCGAGGGCCTTGCGCAGGCTGCTCTCGAGCTGGAGGCGCTCCACCGCCCGCTCGTTCATGGTCTGGGTGTAGAGCTGGAAGTTGTCGCGCCCCTGCTCCTTCGCCCGGTACATCGCGATGTCGGCGTTCTTGACCAGGGTCTCGCCGTCGAGCCCGTCCTCCGGGTACAACGACAGCCCGATGGACGCCGTCACGAAGAGGTCGCGCCCCTCCAGCCGGAAGGGCAGGCGCAGCGAGTCGAGGATCTTCTCCGCCACCTTCGCGATGTCGTCCGCGCGCGCGATGCCGGGCAGGAGCAGGATGAACTCGTCGCCGCCCAGGCGGGCCACGGTGTCTCCCTCGCGCACGCCCGCTTCCAGCCGCTCCGCCACCGCCTGCAGCAGGCGGTCCCCGAGGCTGTGTCCGAGCGAGTCGTTGATGACCTTGAAGCGGTCGAGGTCGAGGAAGAGCACGCCCAGGCGCTGCTGCAGGCGATGGGCCTGGGCCACGGCCACGTTGAGGCGGTCGTTGAAGAGCAGCCGGTTGGGCAGGCCGGTGAGGACGTCGTGGTAGGCGAGGCTCTTGATCTGCTCCTCGGCCCGCTTCCTCTCCGTGACGTCGAAGGCGATGCCGAGCACGGCCGGCCGCCCCCCGAACTCGACGGAGCTGGCGGAGGAATCGAGCCAGCGCTCCTCGCCGTCGCGGCGCTCGACCTTGAACTCGTAGCGCGCGGGCACGGACTCGCCGCGCTGCCGGGCCAGGCTGCGCTCGCGCACGGCCTCGCGGAAGTCCGGGTGCACGAGCCGCCAGAAGCTCAGGTCCCGGAGCTCCTCGCGGTTGTAGCCGGTGATGGAGGCGGCGGCGGGGTTGGCGTAGCGGAAGCCGTCGTCCTGATAGATGAAGATGGCGCAGGGCGCCGTCTCGGCCAGGGTACGGAAGCGCGCCTCGCTCTCACGCAGGGCGTCCGCGGCGCGGCGCCGGTCCAGGGCCGCGGCCACGTGCTGGGACACGAAGGTGAGGATGTCGCGGTCTTCTTCGCTGTAGCGGGCCTTCTCGGAGTAGCTCTGGATCACGAGCACGCCGAAGGCCCGGTCCCCGCGCATGAGGGGCACGCCCAGCCAGTCGACGGAGGGGGCGCCCACCACCTCGACCTCGCCCGTGGCCACCAGCTGCGCGAACACGGCCGGGGAGGCGAGAAGGGGCGCGGCCGTGCGCAGCACGTATTCGGTGAGGGTCTTGCCCTGCTTCATGGGCGGCGGCTCCGGGTCCACCTCGTCCACGAAGTACTGGAAGGTCAGGCCGCCCCCCGCCTCGTCCTCGAGGGCCAGGTAGAAGTTCCGCGCGTTCATCAGCTCGCTCACGATCTGGTGGACGCTCGCGTAGAAGCCGGGCATGTCCTGGACGGAGGCGCTGATCTCGGCGATGCGGTACAGCGCGCGCTGCAGCTTCTCCGCCCGCTTGCGCGCGGAGATGTCGCGCATGACCACCTGCACCGCCGGCTGGTCCTCGTACGTGAAGGGCATGGCCTGCCCTTCCACGTCGACGGGGGTGCCGTCGAGGCGCAGCATCTTCTCTTCGATGAAGGGCACGGTCTCCCCGCGCTTGAGCACCTCCAGGCGCTTGCGCACGATGCCGTGGAACTCGGGATGCACGAGCTCCAGCACCGGACGCCCGATGAGGTCCTCCGGCGTGGAGGCGCCCATGGTCCGGCAGGCGGACGGGTTGACGAAGACGACCTTGCCCTCCTGGTGGATCGCGATACCGTCCGGGGACATCTCGACCAGGCGGCGGTAGCGCTCCTCGCTCTCCCGCAGCGCCTCTTCGGACAGGCGCCGCTCGCTCACGTCGATGACCACGCCCCGGAAGCCCTGGGGATCGCCCTTGGCGTCGCGCATGAGGGCCATCGAGGCCTGCACGTCGCGCCGGCTGCCGTCCTTCGTGGTGACCTGGAACTCGGCGTTCTTGAGCGGGCGGCCGGTCTCGCGCACGAGGCGGAACGCTTCGCGGACCTTGCGCGTGTTCTCGGCGTCGGTGAGGGTGATGGCGTCGAGGCCCTGGAGCTCCTCGCGCGAATAGCCGAGCGAGCGGCAGAGGGCGTCGTTGAAGAAGCTGAGGTTGCCCCCGAGGTCGACCTCGTAGTAGCCCTCGTCCATCCCTTCCAGGATGGCGCGGTGCTTCTCTTCGCTCAGGCGCAGGGCTTCCACCGCGCGCTTGCGCTCGGTGATGTCCTGGGCCTGCACGAGGGCGGCCCGCCGCCCCGCGAACTCGAGGACGTGCGAGACCACGTGGACGTCGATCACGCTGCCGTCCTTGCGGCGGTGCTTCGACTCCCGCGAATGCTCCGGCTCCGCCACGGGCGGGGGACGGAGCGACCGCAGCGTCGCCTCCGGAGCGAGGTCGGTGATGCGCATGGCCAGGAGCTCGTCGCGTGAGTAGCCGTAGTGCTCCACCGCCGACTGGTTCACCTCCAGGAAGCGGAGGTCGTGCAGGTCGTAGACCCACATCGGCATGGGGTGGTTGGCGAACAGGAGCCGGAAGCTGGCCTCGGACTCGCGCAGGGCGGCTTCCGCGCGCCGCCGCCCGGTCACGTCGCGGAAGCTCCACACGCGGCCCACGGGCTCCCCGTCGAGCATCTGCGGTATGGAATAGCGCTCGAAGACGCGGCCGTCCTTGAACTCGAGGACGTCGAAGCTCTCCACGTCCGGCTGGGCGTAGACCTGCTGGATCTTCCGGCGGAACTGCTCGGGGGCCCGGAGCTGCTCGCCGGCGAAGGCGGCCGCCTTCTCGTCGTCGCCCGATTCCAGCACCTCCGGCGGGATCCGCCACATCCGGGCGAAGCGCTGGTTGTAGGAGACGATCCGTCCCTTGCGGTCGATGGCGAGGATGCCGTCCGTCGTGGAATCCAGCGTGGATTGCAGGAGCGAGATCGTCCGCTGCAGCTCGGCCTGCGCGCGCTCGGAATCCGTGACGTCGTGCACGATCGAGTAGAGGAGGCGGCGCCCGTCCACTTCGACGGGGCCGGAGTGCACCGCCACGTCGCGGAGCTCGCCCGTGGCCAGGCGGTGGCGGAAGCGGAAGGTGTTCTGGCGCTCACCGGCGGCCTGACCCATGGCCGCTTGCACCTCCGACACGGGCAGGCTGTTGATGTCGGTGATCTTGCGCTTGATCAGCTCGTCGCGCGTGTATCCATAGAAAGCGCAGGCGGCCGGGTTGGCCTCCACGATCCGCCCCGTGTCCGGGTCGATGAGGAGCTGGACGGCGAGGTTCCGCTCGAAGATCTGGCGATGGATGTCCTGGCCGCGAGCCGCGCCGTTTACGGTTTCGTACACGTTCGGGTCCCTACCAGAACCTCGGAAAGGTGGCCCAGTGTACTTCGATTTGCGGTCCGGGGCATTGGGCGCGGGGCGTGTGCGCCGGCCCACGAAGCGTGTCAGACGAGCCGCGTCCGGGGCGGGCGGCATGGCCCGGATCGCTGTCTTTCGGCGAGGCACCCTTCTTGCTGAAGTGCGCAGTCGGCGCGATAGACTTCCGTCCCTTGCCCGAGGTGATCCCGCTCATGAAGCGTCCCGCATCGTCTTTCCTGGTGGTGGTGTGCGCGCTCCTGCCGGTGACGGGGTGGGCCCAGAACGCGCCGCGGCTCGAAGTGGTGCGGGCCGGTCCCGGGGGCGAGGTGGACACGCTGGCGGAGGCGACGGAGGTCCAGGTCGTCTTCTCCGAGCCCATGGTGGTGCTCGGACGCGTGCCCGCCACCGTGAGCGCACCCTTCTTCCACATCACTCCCGCCCGCCCGGGCTCCTTCCGGTGGTCGGGGACGCGGACGCTGATCTTCACCGCCACCGACCCCGCGCGCCTTCCGTACTCGACGCGTTACGACGTCACCATCGACGCCACGGCCACGGCCGTCAGCGGGGCGGCCCTGGGCCAGCCCTACACCTTCTCCTTCACCACCCCCACGCTGCGCCTCCTGCAGACGACGTGGTCCCGGCGCGAAGCCCGCCATGACCGGCCCGTCGTCCTCCTTCTCCGCTTCAACCAGCCCGTCTCCCACGCGACCGTCGACCCGCACCTGACCGTGGCGTACCAGTCCCATGCCTTCAAGCCCCCGGCGCCTCCCGGCGACGAGAGCGCTCCCCCCGACCCCGCCGCCCTCCCGGCCTTCGAGGCCAAGGTCGCGCAGGCCCGTGAGAGCGCGGGCCGGAGCGCGCTCGTCGCCGTCCGGCCCACGGAGGATTGGGACAAGAAGTCGTATCCGCCCTCCAGCGACCTCCTCGCCTTCGAGACGGTCGAGGCGCCGCCCCCGGAATCGTGGCTGCGCGTCTCCCTCGGCGCCACCGCGCGCGGCGTGCAGGGCAACGCCACCCCGGGCAAGGAGCAGGAATACACCGTCCAGCTCGGACCCGCTCTGCTCGTCGAAGGGCCGCGCTGCCGGCGGGAGTGCGATCCGGACGACTACAACCCCATCGTGTGGCGCGGCCGCGTGGCGGTGAGCGCGCTGCGCCGGATGGTGAAGGTCACCGACGTCACCGATGCCGCCCATCCCGTTGCGCTCACGCCCAGCGCGCGGCGTCCGGCCGCGGAAGAGGACGAGCCGCAGGGAGAGGATCCCTACGATCGCGCCTCCAGCATCACCCTCGAAGACGCCGGCTTCACCCTGAAGCCGGCCCGCTCGTACGCGGTCACCGTGGATGCGGGCGCGAAGGCGCTGGACGGCCAGACTCTCGGGTACACCTGGACGGGACGTATCGAGAACTGGCACCAGCGCGCCTTCACCAGCTTCGGCTCCGGCCATGGCGTCTGGGAGAAGGCGGGCGGCCCCCAGCTGCCGTTCTACGCGCGCAACCTCCTCAACGTCTCGCAGTGGCTGGCCCCGATCGCCGTGGACGAGCTCATGCCCGCCGTGCGCGCGCTGCAGGAGAAGGCGTTCGTGCTCAGCCCGCCCGGAGAGCCCGTCGTCCGCCGCCTGACTCCGAAAGCCGACCTCATCCAGTCGTTCGGGATCGATCTCCGGCCCGTGCTCTCGGAAGCGGGAACCGGCCTGGTGTGGGCCTCGCTGAAGGACGGGCGGGCCGTGGCGCGCTCACCCCATTCCACCGACCCCAAGCCGCGATCGTCCGTCGTGCAGGTGACGAACCTCGGGCTGACCGTGAAGGACAGCCCGCTCCGCACGCTCGTAATGGTCACGCGTCTCGACGACGCCGAGCCCGTGGAGGGCGCGCGCGTCTCCATCCGGACCACGGACAACGCCGTCTTCTGGAGCGGCTTCACCGGCGCGGACGGCATCGCGGTCGCGCCGCGCACGGCGCTGCGCGACCCGCGGCGGTTCTGGGAGCTGCGCTTCCTGGTCACGGCGGAGAAGGACGGCGACGTCGCCTACGTGGGCAGCGACTGGACGGAAGGGCTGGAGCCCTGGAACTTCGGCATCTCCTACGGGCTCCAGGAGGCGCAGCCGCAGCTGCGCGGGTCCGTGTTCAGCGACCGCGGCGTCTACCGGCTCGGCGAGGAAGTGCACCTCAAGGCCATCCTGCGCAGCGACACCCCGGAGGGGATGCGGCTCCTGGAAGGGGCGACCGCGCTGGAGGTCGTCGTCCGCGACAGCCAGAACGAGGAGCGCGACAAGCGGACGCTGCCGCTCTCGGAGTGGAGCAGCGCGGATTGGGTGTATCGCCTCCCCGAGGAGGCGCCCCTCGGCAACTACGAGGTGCGGGCGACGGTGGCGGGGCAGCAGTCCTCGGTCGCGGGGTCCTTCCTCGTCGCCGCCTATCGGCGGCCGGACTTCCGGGTCGACGCGAACCTCGCGGGGGAGAGCCCGTTGGCCGGCACCCGCCTCAAGGGCGTGGTCACCGGCCGCTACCTCTTTGGAGGCGCGATGAGCGGCCGCGACGTCCGCTGGACGTACACGCGCGCGCCGCTCTTCGCCGTGCCCGCCGTGGTCACGGATTCCTTCCCCCTCGACCGCTACGTGTTCCTCGACGAGGAGCGCGAGGACGGCGGCGACCGCGCGCCGGAGCCGCTGCTCGCGCGCGAGGGCAAGCTCGACGCGCAGGGCCAGCTGGAGCTGGACCTCGACACGGACATCAAGGCCGGCCGTCCCTACCAGTACACGCTGGAAGGCGAAGTCACCGACGTCTCGCGACAGACGATCGCGGGACGCGCGGGCTTCCGCGTCGATCCCGCTCCCTGGTACGTCGGCCTGCGGCGCCCCGCGTATTTCGCGGACGTCAAGACGGGCGTGGACACGGAGGTCGTGGCCGTGGATCTCGCCGGCAAGCCCGCGGCCGGAGTCCCCGTCACCGTCGTCCTCACCCAGGTCCAGTGGCACTCGGTGCGCCGCGCGGAAGGCCAGGGGTTCTACACCTGGGAGACCGAGCGCAAGGAGACCGAGGCCGGACGATGGGAGGTGACGACGTCGGCCGTCCCGTCGCCCCTGCACGTGCCCGTCGAGAACGGAGGCTACTTCGTCCTCCGGGCCACGGCCCAGGACGCCGAAGGCCGCTCGACGACCAGCGCGACCTCGTTCTACGTCCTTGGCTCCGGCTACACGGCCTGGGAGCGCTACGACCACAACCGCATCGACCTCGTGCCGGAGAAGAAGACCTACCGGCCGGGCGAATCCGCGCGGCTCATGATCAAGTCGCCCTGGGAAGGCGCCCTCGCCCTCCTCACCACCGAGCGCGAAGGCGTGCGCACGCATCGCACGCTGCGCCTGGCCTCCACCCAGGAGACGGTGGCCGTCCCCATCACCGAGCAGGACATCCCGAACGTCTTCGTCTCCGTCGTCCTCTTGAAGGGCCGCAGCGGGGCCTACACCGCGGACGACAAGGGAGACCCGGGCAAGCCCGCCTTCCGTGTCGGCTACGCCGAGCTGAAGGTCGAAGACGCCGCCAAGCGGCTCGAGGTCACGGTGAAGTCGGACCGCGAGGAGTACCGGCCGGCGGGGAAGGCGCGCATCGAGGCCTTCGTGAAGGACGCGCAGGGGCGCGGGGCCGCGTCGGAGGTCACGCTCTGGGCCGTGGACTACGGTGTGCTGTCGCTCACCGGATACAAGACCCCGGACGTCCGGAGCGCGGTGTGGGTGGACAAGCAGCTCCAGGTCCTGACCGAAGACTCGCGGCAGAACATCATCAGCCGCCGCGTCCTCGTCTCGAAGGGGGGCGACGAAGGCGGCGGCGGGGGAGCGGAGGGTGGACCGGGGACGCCGGTGCGCAAGGACTTCCGCGTCCTCGCCTTCTGGCTCGGCTCCGTGGTCACGGACGCCTCCGGCCGCGGCGCCACCGAGGTCACCCTTCCCGAGAGCCTGACCACCTACCGCATCATGGCCGTGGCCGCGGACAAGGCCTCGCGCTTCGGCAGCGGGGAGCGCGAGATCCGCATCAGCAAGCCCGTGCTCCTGCGCGCCGCCTTCCCGCGTTTCCTCGCCCTCGGCGACACCGCCCGCTTCGGCGCCGTCCTGCACAACCAGCTCAAGGACAAGGGAACGGCGATCGTGACCATGCGCAGCCTCGATCCTTCGCTCCTCGAAGTCGTGGGTGACGCGAAGCGGACCGTGCCCATGACGGGCGGCGGAGCCAGCGAGGTGCGCTTCGACGTCCGCGCGCGCGCCGTCGGCCGGGCCCGGGTCCAGATGACGGCGAAGCTGCTCGGGGAGACGGACGCCTTCGAGGAGACGATACCGGTCGAGGTGCTGGTCTCGCCGGAGGTCGTGGCCGCCTACGGCCAGACGCGCGACGAGGCGCACGAGACGCTCGAGCTGCCCGCGGGTGTGGTGCCGGCTTTCGGCGGCCTGCACGTGGACACCGCGTCCACCGCGCTCGTCGGCCTTGGGGAAGGGGCACGCTACCTCGTGGAGTATCCGTACGGCTGCGCCGAGCAGCGTTCCTCGACGGCGCTCGCGCTGGCCCTGGCCGCCGACCTCGGCGACGCCTTCCGCCTCCCCGGGATCGACCCCGCGAAGATCAAGGACGTCGCGGGGGCGACCTTCAAGGAGCTCGAAGGCTTCCAGTGCGCGGACGGCGGGTTCGCGTTCTGGAAGGGCGAATGCCGTACCGCCTCTCCCTACCTCACGAGCTACGTCACCCACGTGCTGCAGCGCGGACAGGCGCTCGGCCATCCCGTGACGCCGGCCGTGCTGGCCAGGGCGTACACGTACCTGGAGCAGAACCTCGGGGGCGACCGCCCGACGAACGAGAGCTGGTGGCCGGCCTACACGGCCTGGCAGGCCTTCGCGGTGAAGGTCCTCGCCGAAGGCGGGCGGCCGCAGGACAGCCACGTCACGCGGCTCTTCGGATTCGCCGACCGCATGCCCGTCTTCGCCCTCGCCTACCTCCTCGACGCGCTCACCGCGAGCGGCGATGGCGGCCCGCGCGCGGCCGAGCTGCAACGGCGCATCCGCAACGCGGTGGCGAGCGAAGGCGGATCCGCCCACGTGGAGGAGCTGTCCGATCCGTACCTGCTCTGGTTCTGGAACTCGAACGTCCGCTCGACGGCGGTCGTGCTGGGCAGCCTCGTCCGGCGCCGCCCCGACGACCCTCTGGTCCCCGGTCTCGTGCGCTGGCTGCTGGCCGCGCGCAAGCAGGGCCGCTGGAGCAACACCCAGGAGAACGGCGTCGCCCTGGAGGCGCTGGTCGACTACTACAAGAAGGCGGAAGCGGAGCCGCCCGACTTCCGCGCCGTCGTCGCCCTCGGCCGCGACACCCTCGCCACGCACGAGTTCCACGGCCGCACCACGACCGCGCAGGTCCTGGACGTGCCCATGAAGACGCTGGCCGGCAAGGGCGCGCCGGGCTCGCGCCTCGATCTTTCGCTGCGCCGCGAGGGGACGGCGGGGACCCTGTTCTACACCGCGCGCCTGAAGTACGCGGCGGACGCGCTGGTGCAGGACGGGCTCGACCAGGGGTTCCGCATCGAGCGCGCGTACGGCGCGGCCACGGCGACGGGCGAGGCCGCGGGCAGCGCGGCCCTCACGTCGTTCAAGGCCGGCGACCTCATCCGGGTGACGCTCACGTTGCGCCTCACCAAGGAGCGGCGCTACGTCGCGGTGACGGATCCCCTGCCCGCGGGGTTCGAGCCCGTCGAGTCCTGGTTCGCGACCACGGCCGCCGACGTGGCGCGATCGCAGGACGAGCAAGAGGCGTCCGGGGACGCGTGGGCGTTCTGGACGCGAGGCGGCTTCGACCGCGTCGAGCGGCACGACGATCGCGTGCTCCTCTTCGCGACCCGGCTCTCCGAGGGCGAGCACCGCTTCACCTACGTCGCGCGAGCCACCACCTCCGGGACGTTCCGTACCGCGCCGACCCACGCGGAGGAGATGTACGAGCCCGAGATCTTCGGCCGCACCGGCTCCGCCGTGGTCACGGTGCAGCCGTGAGGCGTCTGCGGCGGCGCACGCGGATCGGGATCCTGCTCGCGATCACGATCGCGGGCGCGGCCTGGGTGCGGCTCGGCCCGCTGCCCGCCGGGCTCCTCGAGCTGGACGAGCAGACGTCGACCGAGGTCGTCGCGCGCGACGGCGAGTCCTTGCGGGAGTCGCTCTCCGCCGAAGGGCAGCGCAGCCGCCGCATCTCGCCCGACCGGCTTCCGGACGCGCTCGTGCACGCCACCCTGGCCGCGGAGGACGCGCGCTTCTTCCACCACCCGGGAATCGACCCCCTCGCGCTGGCCCGCGCTCTCTGGCACGACGTTCGCGCGCGCCGGATGATCGAGGGCGGATCGACGCTCACGCAACAGGCGGTCAAGGTGCTCATCCACCGCGACCGCTCCGCGGCGGGGAAGCTGCGGGAGGCGCTGCTCGCCCTGCGCGTGGAGCACCAGCTCTCCAAGCCGGAGATCCTGGCCCTGTACCTGAACGTCGCGCCCTACGGCAATCAGCTCCAGGGCGCGGAGGCGGCCAGCCGCGCCTACTTCGACACGGCGGCGGAGAACCTTACCCCCGCCCAGGCCGCCCTGCTCGCCGGCCTGCCCCAGCGGCCGACCGCGCTCGATCCGTATCGTCACGAGGCGGCGGCGCGCCGGCGCCAGCAGTGGGTGCTCGAGCGGATGCGGGCCCTCGGCTTCCTCTCCGCCGAGGACTACGAGGAAGCCCGCCATGAGCGCCTGCGCATCGTGCGCACGGAGCGCGAGTTCCTCGCTCCGCACTTCGTCGAGCGCGTGCTCGCGGGCGTGCCGGGTCCGCCGCCGCGGCGCGTCGAGACGACCCTCGACGCCGCCCTCCAGCGCGAGGTCGCCGGCATCGTCGACCGGCACCGAGCCCGCCTCATCCGCCACGGCGCCTACAACGTGGCCGTGGCCGTGCTCGACAACCGCACTTCCGAGTGGCGCGCCTGGGAAGGCTCGGGGGATTACCTGGACCAGGATCACGGCGGCGCCATCGACGGCGTGGTCACGCCCCGGCAGCCCGGATCGGCCCTGAAGCCGTTCACGTACGCCCTCGCCTTCGAGCAGGGCTACACGCCGGCCTCCGTCCTGCCCGACCTGCCCGCCCACTTCCCGACGGCGGTGAGCGGCGTCCTCTACAGCCCGCGCAACTACGACGGCCTCTTCCGGGGCCCGCTGCGCGCACGCGCCGCCCTCGCCGGCTCCGAGAACGTGCCCGCGGTCTGGCTCCTCTCCCGCGCCGGAGTGCCGGACCTCCTGCGCGTGCTGCGCCGCGTCGGCCTCACCACGCTCGACAAGACGCCCGACTACTACGGATACGCGCTCACCATGGGCGACGCGGAGGTGCGCCTCGACGAGCTCGTGGCCGCCTACGCCGCCATTGCGCGCGGCGGCTCCTGGCGCCGGCCGGTGTCGGTGCGCCGGGTGGTGCGCGACGGCGCGGACGCGGACGCGGGCCCGCCCCGCCCGGCGTCCGAAGAGCGCGTCCTCTCGCCGCGGGCCGCCTTCTGGCTGGCCGACGTCCTCTCCGACGACGACGCCCGCGCCTACATCTTCGGCAGCGGCGGCAGCCTGGACTTCCCGTTCCCGGTGGCGGTGAAGACGGGAACGTCGCAGGCGTACCACGACAACTGGACGATCGGGTTCACTCGCGACGTCACCGTCGGGGTGTGGGTGGGGAACTTCGACCGGACGGCATTGCAGAACTCGTCGGGCGTCACCGGCGCGGCTCCCATCTTCCACGACGTGATGCTGGCTGCGCAGGAGCGCCTCGGGGGATGGACGCCCGCCGCCGACGATCCCCTGGTCGACCGTCCGGCCGATCTCGCGCCGCGCACGATCTGCGCGCTCTCCGGGCGCGAGGCCACGCCGTATTGCCCGCGCCTGGCGACGGAATGGATCCCCGTCGATCGCCCCGCCGCGCCCTGCCGCTGGCACCGGCGGGTGCAGGATCGCGTCGTCGTCGATTGGCCCCCGGCCTATCGGTCCTGGGCGCGGCAGCAGGGGCTGGCCGCGTCCTCGGCGCCGGCGCTGCTGGCGCCGGCCGCGGCTTCCGTGGCAAGCCCGGCGCCCTCACGCGTGCGCGCGGCACGCGCCGAGCGGCTGCGCATCGTCAACCCGCCGCCCGGCGCGACCTATCTCTTCGATCCGACGTTGCGCGCCGAGTTCCAGACCCTGCCCCTGCGCGCGCTCGCCGAGTCCGGCGCGGCGCGTCTGGCCTGGGAGGTGGACGGCCGCGCGGTGGGGGCCGCGCCCGCCGATCGCGCGTTGGACTGGCCTCTGGCCAGGGGAGAACATACGGTGGCGGTGAGCGATGGCCGGGCGCGCGAGGAAACGTCGATCGTCGTGAAATGAACGCCCTCGCTGCGTTCGTCCTGGCGGGGACCGCGGCCGCCACGTCGGTGCTCCCGGAAGTCCGTGTCCAACCCATCAGGTCCCATCGCGGCCTGCCTCACGCTTTCCACGACCAGGCCGTCGCTTCCGTGGCCGCGGCTTCGCCCCCGGGCGAGATCGTCGAGCAGCTCCGCGCGGAGACGAGGGGAGACCTGTCCTACGCGCTCGTCGCCTGGAAGTCGGGTCCGCAGGCGCCGCGAGTGGAGATCAACGCGGTCGCCGTCAACGGCCGGCATGCGTGGTTTCTCGACGTCGCCGGTGCCGCTTCGGCGTATCCGGCCTTGCGCGCGGCCGTGAACACCCGGCTGCAAGCCCTGTCCGCGCCGTACGTCCCCGCGCCCGCTCAGCTCACGGTGCGCGGGGCGGGGCGCGTCGTCCCGCTGACGGCGGCGTCGGCGTCGGATCTGCTGTGGGACGTGGAGGTGCTGATCGCCTCCTGCAGCGTCCGCACGACGGCGGCACCGCCGCCCGCCGAGCCGGCGCTCGATCTACGCGTGCGCTACGCGGGACCGCGCGATCTCGGCCTCGAGCGGCACGAAGGGATGCCCGTTGCCATCGAGGAGATCCGCATCGTGGCCGAGCCGGACTCCAATCGTGGGTGGCCGGTGCAAAACATCCGGTACCACGGCGGCGAGATGGGCCTGGGCAAGTGCGACGGAGGGGCCACGCTCCACGTGGTCTGCCGGGAAGAGCTGCGGGGCCAGCTGCCGAAATCCGTCAGCGCGAGCTGTCCGCTCCTCCAACGCTGAGGCCTTGCGGAACGGTGTCGCGAAACGGCGGCATGGCTCCGTTGTGCCCAAGGGCCGGGCGCAGGACCTCTCCGGTGGCCTGCGCCGGCGGCTCGATCCCGAGCAACCGGCACAACGTGGGCGCGACGTCGATCTGCCGGATGAGACCCAGATCGGCTCCCTCTTTCACTCCCGGCCCCGCCAGCGCAAATGCCGCGTGCATGTCGGGCTGCTCCGGATCCAGGAAGTGCTCGCCCCGCGGCGCGATCTTCATGACGGCCTCGCCGTCGAGCCGGGCCGAGACGTTGTAGCCGGGGATCACGGACAGATACAGGTCCCCGCCCGTGGGTCCGCCGAAAGAAGGCACGTGGCCCGGCGTGCGCGGGTCGAGCACGGCCGTCACGATGGGGGCGCGCGCGGTGGCGCCGGGGACGTGGCCTAGAGCCTCGACGATCGCGCGGCGCACCGCGTCCTCCTCTTCCGGCTTCACGATGCCGCCCGCGCGCGCGGTCCGGTTGATGAAGACGTATTGCGCGGGCGAGTAATACGCCTTCGTGTGCGCGAGGTCGACGCGACCGCTGGCATCGAGGGCCAGGAGCCCGGCCGCCTTGAAGGCCACGTTCGGCCGCAGCTCGCGGTCGACTCCCATCACGCCGTGGTCGGCGCCCACGGCCACGATCGCGTCTTTCCCTCCGCGCGCGACGAGATGGCCGATCTCGCCGTCGGCCAGGCGCAGCACGTCGTCGAGGAATGGGCGCAGCTTGGAGGCCAGGGCGGCATCGTGCGAGGGCAGGCTCGGGTCGATGTACCCGTACCAGACGTGCACGGCCTCGTCGGGGAAAGGCAGATAGGTGAGGAGCAGCTCCCAGCCCGTGCGTTCGATCGCGAAGTCGTTGACGCGCGAGAACTGGCGGACGACGAGGGCGACGCTCTCGAGGTAACGCCTCTCCGCGGTGCCGTCCCCGCCGTCCCAGAGCGGCTTGCCCAGGAGGCCACGCTCGTAGGTGAAGGCGGCGCCGTTGCCCACGAAGCCCCCGCTCGCGTCCAGCGCGGCCTGCTCCAGCCGCGGCCTGGTCGAGCGGATGATGTGCGGCGCGGTGCGATAGAGGGTGAGGGCGGACGCGTCGGGGGCCAGGGCGAAGAGGCGGAAGTAGACGGCGGCGTCGCCTCCGGCGATGGGGACCGTCATCCCCCCGAAGGCCGAGGCATCGGCGCGTACGGCGTGCGGCTTGAGGGTGATGCCACCCCTGGGATCGCCGTCGAGCGTGAGCAGCAACGTGTCGAATCCCGTCGCGGGGTCGCGGGGGTCGTCGTAGAGAAGCGCGTCGAAGCGGACGCCCAGATCCTCGAGCGCGAAGGCGCGCGCTTCGCCGGCGTGCTCGGGGAGCGGGCCCATCCACTCCACGGTGGCGGCGTGGAGATCGGAGGCGCCGTAGACGCGGTCGCGCGCCTCCAGGCTCTGGTAGCCGTCGAACATCGTGAGGTGGCGTCCGTAGTAGCCGGGGAACCGGTGGTCGGCGAGATAGGTGCTGAAGGGAAAGGTGTGGGTGGCGGAGACGACGGTGACGTCGAGGTCCTGACGCGCCGCCGCGGCCCATATGGGCTCTGCGGTCAGGCGCAGCGAGCTGTAGCCGCTCGCCCCGTCCGTGATGGCGTTGCCGGGCATCACGACCTCGTTGCCGGTGATCCCGTTGCGGTCGCTCCAGGCGCCGGTGTAGAGGGCGGCGTGGCCGGGCGCGGTCTTGCTGGGCATGGTCGTGAGCGATCCGCGCGCCGTGGCTCCCCGCGCGCGCAAGCGCGCGAGGTTCGGCATCACGCCTCTCTTGACCGCGTCCTCGAGCAGCGGCGCGCCGGCGGCGTCGAGGCTCAGGAGGATGGCGCGCGCGCCGTGACGGACGTAGGGGACGCGGTACGTCTCGTCGAGGGCGGGGCGTCCCGCCTCCTCCCAGGCGCTCAGCCACAGCGAGCCGGTGGCGGAGGCGGAGGCCCCGAGGCGGGCCGCGACCCGGGCGGCTTCGCGCGCGTACAGGCGCGAGAAGTACTCGTCGTCGTAGCGGTCGTCCTCCGGGGTCTCCGCGAGGTCCCGGCCCGTCACCGACTCGCGGTCCGAGGCCAGCACCTGCAATGAATGAAGATACGAGTCGCGCAGCACCGCGAAGGTGTAGTCCACCGGGTCGGCGATGCGCTGGGCGGCCGCGGGCTCGACCTCCGCCTCGAGCTGCAGGCGGTTGCGCTCGACGAGATCGGATTCCCACCGCGAATGCAGGCCGCGCTGGCCGCTGAGCTGGCCGTCGTAGTTGTCGGTGGCGTGGAGGGGAACGTGTGCGTCCGCGATCAGGTGGCAGAGGGTCCCCGCCTGAGCGAGCACGCGCGGCGTGTCGCGATCGCGGAAAGCCTGGACGAGAGCGCGGTAGACCTCGCTGATCTTCCAGGGCAGCCGGCCCTTGGCCGTGATGTCCTTGCCGAAGCGGGCGACGTTCTCCGTCTCCACCCGCGAGATCGTCGCGAACGGATAGGCGCCGCCGAAGGCGTCCATGTCCAGGAAGTGGTCGGGATCGCTCGGTCCGTTGCGCTGCAGGTCGGGCGTGATGGCCTGCTCGGTCAGGTAGGCGGCGTTGGCCTCGAACACCTTGCGCAGCGGATCGGGCAGCGTGCGGAGCGCCTTGCGCCCGACCATCCGGTGGCCCGTGAATCCCCAGGCCCCCGCGGGCGCGGGGGCGAGGACGAGCGCCAAGGTCAGGGCGAGGGCCGCAGGCAGGACGCGGCACAGCGCCGGCCTCGCGGCGCGCGGCCGCAGCCGAGCATGGGCAGCCGTCACGCGGCGGCTACCTCAAGCTCACGGTGAGAGAGACGGGCTGCCCGTTGCGCAGCACGACGGCGGTCAGCGTGCTTTCGCCTTGCAGCTTCGGCCAGAGGCCGATGAGAGTGGCCATGCTGTCGATGGGCGTGTCGTTGACCTGGGTGAGGACGTCACCCGCGCGCAGGCCGGCTTCGGTGAGCAGGCTGTTCTCGGGCACGCGGGTCAGGGTGAAACCGGCCACGCGCCCGGCATCGACGGCGGGGACGAGGGTCGTCTCGGCCAGGATGCGCGGGGCCTCCTCGCCGATGCGCCGCTCGACGTCGCGGCGGGTCAGGACGTGCGCGCCCGGGTCGCCGGCGGCGGGTGCGGGGGCGGCCGCCCGTACGGAATCGCCGGAGAGACGCAGGTCGACGCTGCGTCCTTCGAACTCCATCGCCACCGCGTCGGCCCGTATCGCCGTCACCCGGCCCCCGAACGCGTTCTCCCCCACGGAGACCACGCGCGTGCGGCCTCCCGAGCGCAGGAGGACGACGGAGCGCGAGGCGTCGCGGCTGGCCACGATCCCGACCGCGGCGAGGTCGGCGGGCGGGCTGGAGAGAGCGGCAGCGAGCAGCACAGCGAACATGCCCCCGATTATAGCGGGCCGCCGGGAGCCGCGTGTTATAGTCCGCGCGCTCCTCAGCCGCCGGCAACACGCCACCATGTCGAGCTCCCGCTCCCTCCCTCCCGCGTCCGAAGCGCCGGACCGCCGCTTGGGCGCGCGGATGCAGCGGTTCTTCCTGCAGCGCTGGGCCGGCCGTATCCTCCTGGTTTCGCTCGCCCTCTACGCGGCCGAGCGCGCGGGCGCCGCCTTGCCCTGCGGGCTCGACGTCTGTGCCCGGGTCAGCCTCTTCGTCTACGTGGCCTGGGCGCTGGTGCGCGTGGGCCGCTTTCTCGTGCGCCGCCTGCTCTGGCGCATCCGGACCAAGCTGCTCGTGTCGTACCTCTTCATCGCGGTCGTGCCCGTCGTCCTCCTCCTGGTGCTCTTCGGCCTCGCCGGCGTGCTCTTCTCCGGTCTGGTGGCCTCGCACATCGTGGCCGCGGAAGTGGACCGCCGGGCGACCCTCCTGCGCACCAGCGCGGAAGCAGCGCTGGCCGACATGTCCGGCGACGATGCGGGCGCGCGTGCGTCCCTGGACCGGCACCTCGAATCCGTGCGCGCGGCCAGCCCGGATCTCGTGTTCTCCCTGTGGCGGGGGGACAAGGTCGTCGCGGCCAGCCCCGGGGCACCGGTGACGTTGCCCGAATGGATACGGTCCGGCGGTTACGCCGGCCTCGTGCGTGCCGACGCGGAGGACGACACGACGACCTTGACCGGTGTGGCCCGGCGTGCGGACCGCGTCCTCCTCCTGCAGGTCCCCGTAGACGACCGGCTCTTCGCTCCCCTCGAGGAGCGGATGGGAATCCATTTCGTGACCTCCGGCGGCACCGTCCGGCAGAAGGGGCACGGCGTGAGGATCGACATGGGCAAGCTCGCCCGCCGCAAGGAGGCCGCGGACGCGGAGAAGCTCGCCGGCATCTCGTTCCCGGCGACGCCGGAAGCGCGGCGCTGGGCGGACGGCAAGGCCGACCTCGTGCCGATGCTGTTCCACTTCCAGCCCTACGACCTCCTTCGCCGCCTCTCGCCGGGGACCCTCAACCTCGGCGACGTGCTCGTGAAGGCGCTGGCCGCGGTGGCCGCCGTGTTCCTGGTGATGTACGTCGTCGCCCTGGGGCTCGGTCTCATGCTCGCGCGGTCCATCACCGGCAACATCCACGAGCTGTACCGGGGCACGGAGCGGCTCCGCCAGGGCGACTTCGGCAACCGGATCCGCGTCCAGAGCCGCGACCAGCTCGGCGACCTCGCGGAATCCTTCAACGTGATGGCGGCGAGCATGCAGGGCCTGCTCATGGAGCAGGCGGAGAAGCAGCGCCTCGAGGAAGAGCTGCGCATCGCCCGCCAGATCCAG
>Ga0207675_100002541_pt1 | contig 18061 bp, 20 predicted proteins | sample KBSSwiS42_FD_184305 | JGI IMG/M metagenome (GOLD analysis project Ga0207675, IMG submission 184305) | Switchgrass rhizosphere microbial communities from Kellogg Biological Station, Michigan, USA - KBS Switchgrass S4-2 (SPAdes) (version 2) | ecosystem: Host-associated > Plants > Roots >... | reverse complement strand
CGATGGTCGGCGAGGTCGGCGAGGCCCGGCGCGACGATCTCGTGTTCGTCCACGGCGAGCTCTGGCGCGCCCGGCCTCGTTCGGGCGGGCCGCTGCGGCCGGGCCAGCGGGTTCGGGTCGCCGGCGTCGGCCCCGAGCTCATCCTCGAAGTGGAACCTGTCGCCGCCGAGTAGGATCGGGTCGTGACCGCAGCCCTCATTGCCGTCGTCGTCCTGCTGTTCCTCGTTCTGCTCTTCCTGATCTCGGCGATCAAGGTGGCTCGCGAGTACGAGCGGGGGATCATCTTCCGCCTCGGCCGCTTGCTTCCCGAGCCCAAGGGCCCCGGCCTCTTCATCCTGATCCCGATAGTCGACCGGATGGTGAAGGTCGACCTGCGCACGATCACGCTCAACATCCCGCCGCAGGAGGTCATCACCAAGGACAACGTGCCGGTGCGGGTCAACGCCGTCGCCTACTTCCGGATCGTCGAGCCGAAGAACGCGATCGTCCAGGTCGAGAACTTCATGGTCGCGACCTCGCAGATCGCCCAGACAACACTGCGCTCGGTGCTCGGCCAGCATCTTCTGGACGAGCTGCTCTCCGAGCGCGACAAGATCAATGCGATCCTCCAGGAGATCATCGACGAGGCCACCGCGCCCTGGGGAATCAAGGTTTCGATCGTCGAGGTCAAGGACGTCGAGATCCCGTCAGGGATGCAGCGCGCCATGGCACGGCAGGCAGAAGCCGAGCGCGAGCGGCGGGCGAAGGTGATCGCAGCCGAGGGCGAGTTCCAGGCCTCGGAGCGACTGAAGGACGCCGCGCTCGTGATCGAAGACCATCCGATCGGCCTGCAGCTCCGGTATCTGCAGACGCTCGTCGAGCTCGGCTCCTCGGCGTCAACGACCATCGTCTTCCCGGCGCCGATCGACCTGCTGACACCGTTCCTCGAAAAGCTCAAGAGCTGAGCATCGACCTGCGGGTCGACCCGCTCTCCGGGCGCCGGGTCGCGATCGCGCCGGGCCGGTCCGGGCGCCCTGGTGCCGGCGCTCCGGTGCTCGAACCGACCACCACGGAGGTGCTCGAAGCCTGCCCCTTCTGCGAGGGGAGAGAGGATCGCACTCCGCCCGAGGTGCTGGCCCTGCCATCGGAGGGCCGCCAGGCCGACGCGCCGGGCTGGCAGGTACGCGTCGTCCCGAACAAGTATCCGGCGTTCGACCACCAGGAGGTGGTCATCCATTCACCCGCGCACCGCCGGTCGATCGCCGAGCTCGACGACGGCCAACTTGAGCTCGTCGCCGAGGCCTGGCACCTGCGGTCCGAGGCCGCGCGCGAGAGTGGGTACCCGTACGTGTTCGCCGGCGTCAACGAGGGCCGTGCGGCCGGCGCGAGCCTCCAGCACACGCACTCGCAGCTCGTATGGCTCCGGGACGAACCCCCCGCCGCGGCAGCCGAGCATGCCGACGGAGAGTGCCGTGTCTGTGGGTATCTCCGCCGCGAGCGGAGCGAGGGCACGCGGGTTGTCGAGGAGCGTGGCGGGCTCGTCCTGTTGTGCCCCTTCGCAAGCCGTTCGCCCTACGAATGCCTCGTCGCACCGCTCGAGCACGAGCCGGACGGCTTCGCCAGCGAGCGCCTGGGAGCCGCCCTCGCGCTAGCCGCCGACGCGCTGCGACGGCTCAATGCGCTCGATGAGCCGCGCCCGGCGAACCTCTGGCTGCACGGGGCCGGACACTGGCACCTCGAGGTCCTGCCGCGCCTGACCGTCTTCGCGGCCGTCGAGCTGGGCTCGGGTCTCTACGTGAACACGCTCGCGCCGGAAGAGGCGGCGCAGGCTTTGCGAGGCTAGTCGACCACCGCTGCGCGGTTGGTCTCTCGAAAACGGCGCGCGGCCTCAATCGCCGCGCCGAGGTTCAGCCCCTTGTCCTTCGCCTGCTTGATCAGCATGACCGTCTCGAGCGCATCGATGTCGTAGATCCGCTGCTTCTTGCCCTTGGTCGGGATCTGGGCCTTGTTCGTCCAGTAGTCGAGCTGCATCTTGGAGATGCCGGCGATCTGGCAGACCTGGCCGAGGTAGAGCTCGATCTTGTCGAGGTGCTCCCCGATGTCGATCGGCTCGAGGAAGTCAGCTGCCTTGTCATATGCCATCTCTGCCTCCGCCTGCACGCTTGTCTCTCGAAACTTATAACAACCTGTTTCGTGTTTGAGAAGGGCGGCGCAGAACTTACTGCAAGTTGCCGTTTTCTGCGGTCGGAGGCTCCGGCTCGGGCGATGAGTCGTCCTCCGGCATCCCCACGTCAGCGATCTCGCCGGCCGCCTCATCCGCTTCGGCCACGAGAGCGATGCTCGACACCTGCTCGTCCCCGCGGAGCCGCATCACGATTACTCCCTGGGTCGAGCGGCCGAGCCGCTTGATCTCCTCGACCGGCATACGGATGACCGTGCCCCCGTTCGAGATCAACATCACCTGGTAGCCGTCGCGCACCGGCATCGCGCCGGCGAGCTGTCCGCGCGCCTTGGTCAGCTGCACCGTCTTCACGCCAAGCCCGCCCCGCCCCTTGACGGGATAGTCCTTGATCCGTGTGCGCTTGCCGTAGCCCTGGTCGGTCACCACGAGCATGTCGAGCTCGTCGTCGGCGATTCCTGCCGAGATGACCTCGTCACCCTTGCGCAGGCCCATGCCTTTGACGCCGGAGGTGGCGCGCCCCATCGATCGCACCTGGCTTTCGTGGAAGCGGATCGCCTGGCCTTTGCGCGAGACCAGGATGATGTCCTCCTCGCCCGAGGAATGGAGCACGTCGACGAGGGCGTCGTCGTCGCGCAGTTTGATCGCAATGATCCCGTCCGCCTTGAGCGGCGTGTTGTACTCCTCGAAGCGGGTCTTCTTGACGATCCCCTTGCGCGTCGCGAGGACGAGGTATTCGGCCTCCTTGAAGTCGCGCGTCGCGATCACCGCCTGCACCTGCTCGCCCTGGGCAAACGGCAGCAGGTTCACGATCGCGCGGCCCTTCGACTGGCGGGTGCCGAGCGGCAGCTCGTGCACCTTCAGCCGGTAGACCTTTCCGACCGTGCTGAAGAAGAGCAGGTAGTCGTGGGTCGAGGCGACGAAGAGGTGCTCGATGTAGTCCTCGTCCTTCAGGTCCATCCCCATCACGCCGATCCCGCCGCGGCGCTGCTCCCGGTAGGTCGTGACCGGTAGCCGCTTCACGTACCCGGAGCGCGTGATCGCGATCACCATGTCCTCCTCGGCGATCAGGTCCTCCAGGTCGAGCTCGCCCTCGGCGGCCACGATCTCGGTTCGGCGGTCGTCGGCCTTGCCGTAGACCTGCTTGATCTCGAGCAGCTCCTCGCGGATCAGACCGTCGATGCGGGACTCGTCACCCAGGATCGTGCGCAGCTCGGCGATCCGCTCTTGCAGGTCGGCGAACTCGTCCTCGATCCGCTTGCGCTCGAGCCCGGTCAGCCGCTGCAGGCGGAGGTCGAGGATCGCCTGCGCCTGGATCTCCGAGAGCTCGAAGGTGTCCATCAGGCCCACGCGGGCCGCATCCGGGTCGGCGGAGGCGCGGATCAGCGAGATGACAGCGTCGAGATTGTCGAGCGCGATCAGGTAGCCCTGGAGGACGTGCGCCCGGGCCTCGGCTTTGCGCAGCTCGAACTTGGAGCGGCGGGTGATGACCTCGCGCTGAAAGTCGAGGTAGTGCTGCAGCATGTCGCGCAGTGGCAGCGTCCGCGGCACGCCGTCGACGAGCGCCACTGCGTTGTAGCCGAAGGTGGTCTGCAGCGAGGTGTGCTTGAAGAGTTTGTTCTGAACGACCTGCGGGATCGCGTCGCGCTTGAGCTCGATCTGGATTCGCATCCCGGACTTGTCCGAAAGGTCCTTCACGTCGTGGACCTCCGGGATGACCTTGTCGTTGACAAGGTCCGCGATCTTCTTGATCACGCCCTCGTCGCCGCCCTTCCTGACCCCGTATGGCAGCTCGTTGACAATGATCGCGGTGCGGCCCCCGCGCAGCTCCTCGATGTGGGTGCGGGCACGCTGGACAACCCGGCCGCGGCCCGAGCGGTAGGCCTCGCGGATGCCCTCGCGGCCGAGGATGATCCCGCCGGAAGGGAAGTCCGGACCCTTGATGTGCTTCGTCAGGCGGTCGACATCGATCGTCGGCTCATCGATCAACGCTACGAGCGCGTCGACGACCTCGGCCAGGTTGTGCGGCGGGATGTTCGTCGCCATGCCGACCGCGATCCCGGCCGAGCCGTTGAGCAGCAGGTTCGGCAGGCGCGAGGGCAGGACGGTCGGCTCGCGGCGCGACTCGTCGTAGTTCGGCTTGAAGTCGACGGTGTCCGCATCGATGTCGCGGAGCATCTCGGTGGCGAGACGCGCGAGGCGGCACTCCGTGTAGCGCATCGCCGCGGCCGGGTAGCCGTCGATGTTCCCGAAGTTGCCCTGGCCGTCTACGAGCGGGTAGCGCATCGAGAAGGGCTGCGCGAGGCGGACGAGCGTGTCGTAGATCGACTGGTCGCCGTGCGGATGATAGGAGCCCATGACGTCACCGACCACGCGCGCGCACTTGAGGCGGGCGCGGTTCGGCTGCAGGCCGGCCTCGTGCATCGCGTACAGGACGCGGCGGTGCACCGGCTTGAGCCCGTCGCGCACGTCGGGGAGCGCGCGCGAGACGATCACGCTCATCGCGTAGTCGAGGAAGCTCGAGCGCATCTCCTGCTCGAGCTCGCGCGGCTCGATCCGACCTGGGCCTAGTGGTTCGACAGTCGCCATCGTCTAGACGTCGAGGAAGCGAACGTCCTTCGCGTTCTGCTCGATGAAGAGGCGGCGTGGCTCGACCTGGTCGCCCATGAGCATCGAGAACACCTGGTCGGCTGCCGCTGCATCGTCGACCTCGACCTGAATCAGCATCCGCCGCGCGGGGTCCATCGTCGTCTGCGCGAGCTCCTCGGGATCCATCTCGCCGAGGCCCTTGAAGCGGCGCATCTGGATGCCCTCCTTGGCGAGATCGAGGGTCTCGTCCCGCAGCCCCTCGAAGGTCTCCGCCTCGCGCGTCTTCTTGCCGAGCTCGAGCTTGAACGGCGGTGGGCCGGCGATCTCCACAAGACGTGCGTGGGTCTTGCGCAGATTGGCGTAGACCGGCGAGGCGAGGAGCTCCGCGGGAACTACGACGTGCGTTGCGGCGCTCGTCTCGCGCTCGACGACCCGCACGCGCACACCGTCCTCGGTCGTCTCGACGACTGTGAACTCGTACCCGTTCGGCGTGAGCCCGGCGATCGCGCCCTCCACCTCGCCGGTCGCAGCGGCCTCGGTCTCGACCAGGCCGTGCGAGGTGACGAAGGTCGCGGCTGCATTGCCGAAGTCGGCACGCAGACGCGAGATCCAGCCCTCGTACTCGTGCAACGTGCGGCTGAAGCGCTGGTACCGCGCCTCGGTCAACTTCTGCGTGCTCCCGCTGCGGTCGGTCACCTCGATGTCCTTCACCCGCTCGCGCACGAGCAGCTCTTCGAATTGCGACTCCTTCACGACGTACTGCTCGCGGCCGGCGATCTTGACCGCGTAGAGGGGCGGCACGGCGATGTAGACGTAACCGCCGTCCACGAGCTCTGGCATCTGCCGGTAGAGGAACGTGAGGATCAGCGTGCGGATGTGCGAGCCGTCCACGTCGGCGTCGGTCATGACGATCACGCGGTGGTAGCGCAGCTTCTCGATGTCGAACTCGTCGCCGATGCCGGTGCCGATCGCCGTGATCATCGACTGAATCTCGGTGTTGGAGAGCACCTTGTTGATCCGGTTCTTCTCGGAGTTGATCACCTTGCCGCGCAGCGGGAGGATCGCCTGGAAGGTTCGGTCGCGCGCGTCCACGGCGGAGCCGCCCGCCGAGTTGCCCTCGACCAGAAAGAGCTCGGCGGAGGCGGGATCGGTGATCTGGCAATCCGCGAGCTTGCCCGGCAGCGAGGAGCTCTCGAGCGCGCTCTTGCGCCGCGTCAGCTCGCGCGCCTTGCGAGCAGCCTGCCGAGCGCGAGAGGCGGAGATCGCCTTGTCGATGATCCGGCGCGCCTCGGTCGGGTTCTCCTCGAGGTACTCCGCCAGCCGCTGGTTGACGGTCTGCTCGACGAGCCCGCGCACCCAGGGGTTGCCGAGCTTCGACTTCGTCTGCCCTTCGAACTGGGGGTCGCGAAGCTTCACCGAGAGTACCGCCGCGAGCCCCTCGCGCACGTCCTCGCCCTCGAGGTTGTCCTCCTTCTCCTTGAGCAGGCCCTTTGCGCGGGCGTAGTCGTTCAGCGTGCGCGTAAGGGCGCCCTTGAAGCCGGAGAGGTGCGTGCCGCCCTCGGTGGGGTTGATGTTGTTCGCAAACGAAAAGACCGACTCCTGGTAGGAGCTGTTCCACTGCATCGCGAGCTCGACCTGGCCCTCGCCGTTGTCGCCCTCGAAGTAGACGATTCCCTTGTGCACCGGGTCCTTCGACTGGTTGACGTAGGAGACGAAGTCGCGGATCCCCCCCTCGTAGTGGAACTCGTGCTTCTCGTCGCCCGAGCGCTCGTCGTAGAGGATGATTCGCAGCCCCCTCGTCAGGAACGCGGTCTCGCGCAGGCGCTGTACGAGAGTCTCGGTCGACCACTCGATCTCCTCGAAGATGTCCCCGTCCGGAAGGAAGGTGATGGTCGTGCCGGTGTCCTTGGCCACGCCCTCCTTCTTCAGGTCGGTAGTGGCGTCTCCGCGAGCGAACTCCTGGCGGAAGATCTTGCCGTCGCGATGCACCTCGACCGTCAGCCACTCCGAAAGGGCGTTCACCACGGAGACGCCGACGCCGTGCAGGCCACCGGAGACCTTGTAGCCCTCGCCGCCGAACTTGCCGCCGGCGTGGAGCTTCGTCAGCACAACCGTGAGGGCCGGCAAGCCTTGCTCCGGCATGACGTCGACCGGGATGCCCGAGCCGTTGTCCGAGACCGTCACGGAGTCGTCCGGGTGAATGGTCACGTCGATCGTGTCGGCACGTCCCGCGAGCGCCTCGTCGACCGCGTTGTCCACCACTTCGTAGACGAGATGATGAAGCCCTCGCGCGCCCGTCGAGCCGATGTACATGCCCGGTCGCAGGCGGACGGGCTCGAGGCCCTCGAGAACGGTGATGTCCTTGGCGGTATATGTAGCCTTAGCCATGAAAAAAGCCCTGCAAGTGAAGCATTTCCGGGCTCACATGAGTGTATCAGACCGCGCGGTCGTCAGCGGCTCTTGCGAGGCTCGCTCGTGCGGCTTTTTCTACCGATTTGCGGAGATCTTCCGACTCGATGTTCGCCGCCAAGGCGCGGGCCTCGCGCACCTGCTCCAGCGTCGCCTCCGGCAGCGGCGAAGCTCGCCGCTCGTCGTCGGTCGGGACAGCCTCCGGAAGAGGCCCCGGAACGAATCGCAGCTTGCTCGGAGCGGCCCCGCCGAGGACCTCCTGCAGCCGGCCGACGATCTCGCTCTCGAGCTGTTGCAGCTCGAACGCCCAGGCGGACGAGCTGGCGTTCACGTGCAGAGTTCGGTCGCGCGACAGCCGGGCGGGCCACGCGTTCCGCGCAACCGTCTCTCCGACCGCCTGCGGCCAGCTAGCCACGACGTCGGTCATCTCGCCTGCTGTGCCAAAGCGTCCCAGCTCGCTGCGAACCGCGTCGCCGATGCGCTCCATCACGCCGCCTTGACCGCGCTCGCGCCTTCGGACGACTGCGCCACCTCGAGCGTCTGCGCCGGCTCGCCGGGAAGCGAGTTGCGGCTCGCGCTCGTGACCAGTGCCTGCCCTCCGGCACGAAGGCGATCCGCGAGAATGCGGCGGCGGCCCGGGTCGAGCTCCGAGAGCACGTCGTCCAGCAGGAGGAGCGGTCTCGTGCCACGGCGCTCCTCCAGGAGCTCCGCCTCGGCGAGCAGCAGCGCCAGCACCGCGAGGCGTTGCTCACCCTGAGAGCCAAAAGCCCGCAGGTCGCGCTCGCCGGAGAGCACGCCCACGTCATCAAGATGAGGACCCAGGCCGGTGGCGCCTCGCTCGAGGTCGCGGTCGACTCGCGCCTCCAGCTGCTCCGCTGTCGGGGGCTCGCCGTCGTACCGAAGCTCCGCCCCGTCCAGGCCGAGCTCGCCCGCGCGCTCGGCGAAGTGCGGCTGGAGCGCCCCCACGGTCTCGTGCCGCCCCGCCACGAGCTCGGCGCCCAGCCGGCCGACCTGCTCGTTCCAGGGCGCAAGCGCCTCCCGTGTCGAGAAGCCCTGGGCAACTCGCCTCAGTGCCGCATTTCGCTGACCGACAGCGGCGCCGTATTCGGCCGAGAGTCCCGCCCGAGGCGGCGCGAGCCGCCCCAATGCCCGGTCGAAGTACGCCCGTCGAGCGGCCGGGCCGCCCTTGACGATCACCAGGCGGTCCGGCGTGAAGACGAGCGTCGTCACCTCACCGCGCAGCTGCTCGGCCGCGCGCAGGCGGGCGCCGTTCAGAGTCGCCCGCTTCCCGGTGCCGACCTCCAGCGTGACCTCGAGGTCAAGCGGAATCCCCGCCCGCTCACCGCGCAGGGCGATGCGCGCCGCATCGCGGCCGAATCGGACCAGCTGCGCATCGACCCGCGTCCTCGGCGAGAACCCCTGCGTCCCCACGTGCAGCGACTCCAGCAGGTTGGTCTTGCCGGCTCCGTTCGGCCCGGTCACGAGGACGAGGCCCGGCTCCAAACCCAGGTCGAGCTTCGAATAGGAGCGGAAGTCCCGCAGCGACAGACGGCCGACGATCAGCCTGCCAGCCGAATCGGCATGATCAGGTACAGAAAGTCGTCGCTCTCGCCCTGGATCAGGCCTGGCCGCAACGGGCTGATCAGCTTCAGGCGCGCCTGCTCTCCGACCACGGACTCGACCCCGTCGCGCAGGAATTCGGCGTTGAAGCCGATCTCGAGCGGCTCGCCGCTGAAAGCCACCGGGAGCGATTCCCGGGCCTCGCCCACGTCCTGCGTCTGAGCCGAGACGGTCAGTTCTCCGTCGGCGAAGCGAAGCCGCAACGGTGAGTTGCGCTGCGCCATCACCGCGACTCGGCGAACCACCTCCAGGAGCTCGTCCCGCGGCAGCGCGATCTCGTGGTCGAACGTCTCCGGGATGAGCTGGTTGTAGTTCGGGAACTGCCCGTCGATCCGCCGTGTGGTGAGCAGGGCGTCTCCCGTCGCGAAGACGACCTGGTTCTCGTGCACGCCGAGCTCGATCGCATCGCCGGCCTGGGCGATCCGCGCGAGCTCCCCGAGAGCGCGTGCCGGGACGATCGCCTCCAGCTCGGGTACCGCTCCTTCCAATGGCGTCTCCTTGACCGAGAGGCGATAGGAATCCGTCGCCGCCATCACGAGCTTCCCCGGCTCGAAGCGCATCAGGACACCGGTCAGCACCGGGCGCGACTCGTCCCGTGAGGCCGAGCGGCTGACCCGAGCAACCGTCTCCAGAAAGCTCTCGCGCTCGATCTCGTTGCGCTCGACGGCTCCTGCCTCCGGCAGGCGGGGGAAGTCCTCGGCGTTGTAGGTGTGTAGGCGATAGGTCGCCGAGCCGCAGCGGATCTCGACCACCGCCTCCTCGAGCTTGTGCTCGAGCGTCACCTCGGCATCCGGCAGAAGGCGCGCGAGCTCGAGCAGGAGCCTCCCCGGAACGACCACCGAGCCGTCCGACTCCACCTGCGCCTCGAGCGAGGTGCGCAGCGACAGCTCCATGTCGGTTGCGGCGAGGTTGAGCTTGCCCCCATCGGCCTCGATCAGGATGCCCGCCAGGATCTGCACCGTCGTCCGTGTCGAGACGCCCCGCGAGACGATCCCGAGCGCTCTCGTGAGCTCGTCTCGCGAGCACACCGCCTTGAGAGTTCCCTGTGCGACCACAGCTTCTATTTCCATCATTTATGAAATTCCTTTGTCGTAGTCATAGAGAGTGTGGAGACCGGGGATGACGCCCCGTTTTCGCTGCGGGAGCGGGTTTGCGCTGTGGGCGCGTGTTGGGGGCAAATGAGCCTTGTCTACAGGGGTCAGGTCCGCCGGCGAATCGCTCCACAGTTTCACCGGGCCTGCTTGATCCGCGCGGTCAACTCTTGCACCAGGTTGTACACAGACCGGTCCTCGCGGATCATGCGGGCGATCTTGGAGGTCGCGTGGATCACCGTCGTGTGGTCGCGGCCGCCGAATTGCTTGCCGATCTTCGGGAGCGAGGAGTCGGTCAGCTCACGGGAGAGATACATCGCGACCTGGCGCGGGTAGACGATGTTCTGTGAGCGCTTGTCGCCGCAGAGCTCGGCGAGTGAGAGGCTGAAGCGCTCCGAGACGAGCTCCTGGATCCGCTCGATCGTCACCTGTCGCACCTCCCCTTGCGGGAAGACGTCCTTGAGTACGTCCTGGGCCAGGTCCTGGGTCATCGGCCGGCCGGTCAACGAGGAGAAGGCGACCACCCGTGTGAGCGCGCCTTCGAGCTCACGGATGTTGGACGAGATTCGGCCGGCGATGAATTCGAGCACCTTCGGATCGGGCACGTGGATGCGGTCGGTCTTCACCTTCTTCCGCAGGATCGCGATCCGCGTCTCGAGGTCCGGCGGCTGGATGTCGGTGATCAGGCCCCATTCGAAGCGTGAGCGGAGGCGCTCCTCCAGGGTCGAGATCTCCTTCGGCGGTCGGTCGGACGAGATCACGATCTGCCCGCCGGCCTCGTAGATCGAGTTGAACGTGTGGAAGAACTCCTCCTGGATCCGCTCCTTGTGCTCGAAGAACTGGATGTCATCGATCAGGAGCAGGTCATAGGCGCGGTAGCGCTGCTTGAAGCCCTCGATCCGTTTGTCGCGGAGAGCGTTGATGAAATCGTTCATGAAGGTCTCGCTCGTCACATAGCGCACGGAGAGTTCGCCCTGGTGCTCGGCCACGTACTGGGCGACCGCCTGCAGGAGGTGCGTCTTGCCGAGCCCCGTGCCGCCGTAGATGAAGAGCGGGTTGTAGGCCTGAGCGGGTGCCTCTGCGACGGCGAGCGCGGCCGCGTGGGCGAACCGGTTCGACGAGCCGATCACGAACGAGTCGAAGGTGTACTTCGGATTGAGCCCGATGCCGAGCGACTCGCGGCGGTGCCCCTCGGCGGGCGCCGGCGGCTCGCCGGTTGCCTCTTTCACCGCGAGCTGGATCTGGCGCTCGTGGCCGGTCGTATCGCCGACGGCGGCTCGGATCAGGCCGATGAAGTGGCCCTCGATCCAGTCCCGCGTGAAGTCGTTCGGGACGGCGAGCACGAACTCGTCGTCGCTGAGCTCGAGTCCCTCCACGTGGTCGAACCACGTGCGGTACGTCGTCTCGTTGAGGGCGCCTCTGAGCCGACCAGAAACCTCGCTCCACAGCCCTTCCGCAGTCAGCTCAATTGAGGGCTCCACGCCGCCGGGGGTACTCCTTGTCGAGGAACGGACGAGCGCCGAGCATAGCAGCGTCCGCGCAGGCTCACAATAGCGCCTGCCTAGTTGTCAGCTGGGACAAAAAATTGCCCATTTGCAGGGAAATACACGCCCTCCACACCGACATCCACAGGTGTGGACGGTCTTGTCCGCCAAGGCGACGCTTGCACCGCTCCGACCGGCTTTCGCGCCTCGTTTGGGCGAGCGTTTGTGACCCCCTGCCCCTCGTCTATACTGGCCGGACGCCGCCCTCGGACGGGCGGTCTTTTCGACCCTCTTCGGCTTGTGAAACGGACCTACCAGCCCAACGTGCGCAGACGGAAGCGGAAGCACGGCTTCCGCGCCCGCATGTCGACGCGCGCCGGCCGCGCGATCCTCAAGCGACGCCGTTCCAGAGGCCGCAAGCGCCTGTCGGCCTGAGCTCGCTGGACGCGCGCGTGCAACGCCGCCATCGCCTCTCGCGCTCGCGCGATTTCGACGCGGTCTATCGCCATGGCCGCTCCGTCTCGACGCGATTCCTCGTCCTCTACTGGTTCCCGCGTGAGGCCGGGGCGGACGCCGGTGCCCGGCTCGGGCTGGCGGTGCCGAAGGCCGTCGGCACGGCGGTCGTTCGCAATCGGATGAAGCGGCAACTTCGAGAGGCTTTTCGCGCGCGCCTGCCGGAGCTGCCTCAGGACCAGGACTACGTGCTCGTCGTCCGGCCCGGTTTCGCCGAGGCGGTCGAGGCACGCGGTTTCGAATGGCTGGCGGAACGCGTCGACGAGATTCTCGGAAAGGCGGCCGCGTGAGGTACGCGCTCCGGGCTCCGACGTACGTCGGCATGGCGCTCGTTCACGCGTATCGGTGGACCTTCGGCGTGCTCTGGGGCGGCTCGTGCAAGTACCACCCGAGCTGCTCCCAGTACGCGCTCGACGCTCTGCGTCACTACGGCCTCGTTCGCGGCTCGATCCTCACGGGATGGCGGCTTCTCCGCTGTAACCCCTGGAGCCACGGCGGCGTCGACTATGCCCGGGACCAGAGGCTGTTCCGATGATCCTTCACCTGATCCTGCTCTCGCCGCTGACCCCGATCGAGGACCTTCTTCGCCACGTCCTCAACTGGTTCCACGGATCGGTCGGGCTGACGTGGGCCTGGTCGATCGTGGCGCTGACGGTGACGGTGCGGCTGCTCCTCGTGCCGCTGACCGTCCGGCAGATCCACTCCATGCAGAACCTGCAGCGCCATGCGCCGCAGATGAAAGAGATTCAGAAGAAGTACAAGAACGACAAGAAGCGGCAGCAAGAAGAGCTGATGAAGTTCTACCGGGAGAACCAGATCAACCCGGCGGCCTCGTGCCTGCCGCTTCTGGCCCAGTTCCCGGTCTTCATCGCGCTGTACTTCGTCCTGCGCGAGTTCTCGAAGCATCCACCGGGCGGCAATCTCTCGTGGCTCGGCCACAACTTCGTCCCGGACATCACGGCGCACGCCAATGCGCACTGGTCGGGCTATCTGCTGCTTGCGGTCTACGTGGCCAGTCAGCTCGTCTCGACGATGTTGATGTCGAGCACGATGGACAGGACGCAGCGGATCATGCTCATGGTCCTGCCGGTCGTCTTCGTCACGTTCCTCCTCAACTTCCCGGTCGGGCTCGTCATCTACTGGGTGACCACGAACCTCTGGACGGTCGGGCAGGGACTGATCACGCGCCGGCTGATGCCGAAGCCCCAGGCGCCCGAACGACGCTCCTCGCGCTCGCCGTCGAAGGAGACCGAGCCGGCGCCCGCTCCTGCGCCCGCCGAGCCGGCGCCTGCGCCAGCCGCGGCGCCCGCTGAACCCCGCCGGGTGAAGCGTAAGAAGAAGAAGGCGAGGCGATGAGCGAGGCCCTGCAGGTCGAGGCCACCGGCGAAACCGTCGGCGAGGCCAAGTGGTCGGCGCTGCGGGAGCTCGAGAAGCTCCAGCCCGGGATCGACAAGGCGGCGGTTCGCTTCCAGGTCGTGTCCGAGGGTGAGCGCGGGCTGCTCGGCGTCGGCTACGCGCCGGCGCGCGTGATCGCAAGCGTCGAGGCGACCGCTGCATCCGCGGCGCCTTCAGCGACGGTGGACGGCGACAGCACCGAGGCGGCCGAGGTCCGGGAGGTCCTCGAGCGAATCATCGGCGCTATCGGAGTTCGGGCGCGGATCGAGCTCGAAGAGGACGAGGAGACGCTGACGGCGACGTTCGTCGGCCGCGAGCTCGGCCTCGTGATCGGGAAGCACGGGCAGACCATCGATGCGATCCAGTACCTGGCGAATGCGATCGTCTGGCGCAACCGCGGCGACGAGCGCAAGCCGGTGGTCGTGGACGCGGCCGGGTACCGCGCCCGGAGGCAGTCGAGCCTCGATGCGCTCGCGACCCGTAGCGCCGAGCAGGCGGTTTCCTCAGGTCGGCCGGTGGAGCTCGAGCCGATGACAGCGGTTGAGCGCAAGGTCGTCCACGTCTGCCTCCAGGACCACCCGGGCGTGACGACGCGGAGTGAGGGCACCGAGCCCAATCGCTTCGTCGTGATCGATCCCGCTTGACCGATCCGCGCATCGAGCGCTGGCTCGAGGCACTCGTCACAACTCCCGGCCTGACCGCCGTGCGCGACCTGGTCGAGGCACGCCGGCTGCACGTCGACGAGAGCCTCCGCGCGCTGGAGGCGGTCGAGCGGTTCGAGGGGTCGATCGTCGACGTGGGGTCGGGCGGCGGCGCTCCTGGGATCCCACTCGCCGCGGCGCTTCCGCTGCGCGAGGTCACCTTGCTCGAGTCGCACCGGCGCACCTGCGACTTCCTCGAGGGCTGGACGCGTGAGTTCCCGAATCTCCGGGTGGTCTGCGGACGCGCCGAGGAGCAACCGGTCGATTCGTACGGAGTCGCGGTTGCGAAGGCGCTGGCGCCGCCGCCCGTCGCCGCCGAGTGGTGTTTGCCGCTGGTCGCCCCGGGAGGCGCGGCCGTGCTGTTCGTCGGGCCGAGCGCGGAGGCGGAGCGCGTCGCCGCGGTAGCCGAGCGCCTGGCCGCCGAGCTCGTGAAGTCGCCTCCCGGGATGCTCGTGCTACAGAAGCTCGGAGCGACTCCCGCGGGCTTCCCCCGCCGCCCGGGGATAGCCCGAAAACGTCCGCTCGCCTAGCTAGCGTGGACGTGTGCCCGGCAGGGTCTATGCGCTTGCGAACCAAAAGGGCGGAGTCGGCAAGACCACGACCGCGATCAATCTCGCTGCGTGCCTCGCGGAGGCCGGCGAGAAGACGCTCGTCGTTGATCTCGACCCGCAGGCGAACGCCACCTCCGGGCTCGGTGAGCGCGCGAACGGCACGTCGTCGCTCGACCTGCTCGACGGGATTCCACTGCCGAAGCTCGCCAGGCCGACCCGGTTTGCGCGGCTCGACCTCGTGCCCTCGCGCCCCGAGCTCGCCGGCGCCGCGGTCGAGCTGGCGCGGCGCTCCGACGGCGAGCGCTACCTGGCCGACGCGCTGGCCGGCGCCGGCGAGGGCTACGCCTTCGTCTTCGTCGACAGCCCGCCCTCGCTCGGGCCGCTGACCGTAAACGCTCTCGCCGCCGCGGACCGGGTGCTCGTCCCGGTGCAGGCGGAGTACTACGCCCTCGAGGGGCTGGCCCAGCTGGTCGGTTCGGTGGAGCTCGTCCGTGCCCGGCTGAACCCGAAGTTGAGCCTCGGCGGAGTGATCCTGACCATGGTCGACCGCCGGACGCGCCTGGCCTCGGACGTCTCCGCCGAGGTGCGCCGGCACTTCGGCGAGCTCGTCTTCAAGACATCCGTGCCGCGTTCCGTGCGCGTGGCCGAGGCGCCGAGCCACGGCCTGCCCGTGACCGCCTACGACCGCGACTCGGCCGGCGCCGACGCGTACTGGAAGGTGGCGATGGAGCTTGTCGGCCGTTCCTGAACCCGAAAGGCGCCGCGGTCTCGGCCGCGGTCTCGAGTTGCTCGTCGGCGGCCCCGGTCAGCCGGAGCTTGCGCACCTTCCCGTCGAGACCATTCACCCGAACCCCCGCCAGCCGCGGAAGCGGTTCGACCACGAGGCGACGAGCGCACTCGCCGATTCGATCCGCTCGCAGGGGCTGGTCCAGCCGGTCGTCGTTCGTCCGCGCAAAGCCGGAGGCTTCGAGCTGATCGCCGGCGAGCGGCGCTGGAGAGCGGCCCGCGAGGCTGCGCTGCCTACCGTTCCCGCGCTCGTGCGCGAGGCAGACGACCGCGACACCTTGCTGCTCGGGTTGGTCGAGAACGTGGCGCGCGAGCAGCTCTCCGCCGTCGAGGAGGCCCGCGCCTACGCCCTCCTGCTCGACGAGTTCGAGCTTTCGCTCGGCGACCTGGCCGAGCGGATGGGTAAGGCAAAGCCGACGGTCTCGAACCGGCTGCGGCTGCTCGAGCTTCCGGACGACGTCCTCGCGCTCGTCGAGCGGGGCGAGCTGACCGAGGGCCACGCGCGCGCGGTGCTTGCGGTTCCCGACCAGGATGGCCGCCGCCGCCTGGCGCGCCAGATCCAGCGCCGGGGAATGTCCGTTCGGGCAGCCGAGCGGGCCGCTCGCTGGGCCGGCGCGAAGACCAAGCCTCGGAAGACACCGAGAGTCGACCCGGCTCTCGCCGAGCGGGCCCGAAAGGCGGCAGAACGCGCAACCGGGTTCCCGGCCCGGATCGTCTCGGGCCGGCTCGAAGTCGCGTTCGCCGACGAGACCGAGCTCGCCGAGCTCGTCGAAGCACTCGAACGCCTGGGCTAGGTAGCCGTATCCCCGTGCGCTGGGCGGGCGTTGACTCAGTGTCATGTTGCGTACGTGGCACGAGAATCTCGAGTCGCTCGAGGCGATCAAGCAGGACGAGCTGACGTGTGACCTCGTCCTGCGCATGTCGGCCCTCTCGCAGGCCGGCAAGCTCGGCCCCTTCCTGTTCGAGCTGGCCCAGGACGCGGAACTCGACGAGATGACGAAGGGCACGCTGGCCGAGATCGCGGAGGACCCGAGCTTCCTGCTCACGGTGGAGGACTACCTCCACCGCACCGAGATCTTCCACTAGCGGCCGAGGCTGCCTGGGTAGACTCGTCGCCGTCCGGCCTGGGGAGGAGGTGACGATGGTTCCGGAAGCATCCTTGGAGAAGACCGACGCCGGTCTCGTCCCGAAGGCCGAGGGCTGGTTCGTCGTCAACGCGAAAGCGGCCCGGTGGTTCGAGCACGAGAAGTTCGGGTCGGGAACGATCTTCGAAGGCGAGCCTGCGTTCCCCGAGCTCGGGATCAACATCGGCGTGCTCGAGCCCGGCCAGCCCGCGTGCCTCTACCACCGTGAGAATGCCCAGGAGAACTTCCTCGTCCTCTGGGGTGAATGTCTTCTGGTCGTCGAGGAGGAGGAACGCCGCTTGCGGGCGTGGGATTTCGTCCACTGCCCGCCCTGGACCGATCACGTCTTCGTCGGCGCGGGCGACGGGCCCTGCGCGATCCTCGCAGTCGGCTCGCGAGCCAGTGAGGACATCGTCTACCCGGTTTCGGAAGTGGCTGCCCGCCACGGTGCGAGTGTGGAGGCCGAGACGCCGAACCCCAAGGAGGCATACACCCCGTTCGGCAGGTCGGCGGAGGCTCCGTACTGCGGCCAGCTCGACGCCGCGGGTTAGTCGCATCAGCCTAGAGAAAAGGCCCTGCGTGCAGGGCCTTTCGATGGTGGGCGATCGTGGATTCGAACCACGGACCTCCGCCTTATCAGAGCGGCGCTCTAACCAACTGAGCTAATCGCCCGCGGCCGCGCAGTGTAGCCGCCCCCGCTCAAGGGATGTAGGTCCTCAGGGCGGTGCCGATGACCGTGTCGAGCACTGCGGCTATGAAGATCGGCGACCTCGTCCTCTACTTGGGTCGGCACTACTACCTACGTGGCCTCGACCCCATGAGCGTGCCCAATCGGCAGGCCTTCCTCGAGGACGCCGTGACCGGGAAAGACGGCACCGCACCGGTCGAGAAAATCGAGCCGGGACCGCCGGGCGCGCCCCCCGGGCCCGGCGGAGTTTGACCGGGTACCCTCTGGCTATGATCGGAATCGGGGACGACGCCTGATGCACGAGATGGTCATCTACGGCGTGAGCTTCGATCTCGTCGGCAAGCAGCCGATCGTCCTCCTCAAGACCGCCGACGGGAACAAGTTCCTCCCGATCTGGATTGGTCACCCGGAGGCGGCCGCGATCCTGATGAAGCTTCAGGGAGCGAGCACGCCGAGGCCGATGACACACGACTTGGTCACGGAGATGCTCAGCCAGCTCGACGCGCAGGTCGTCCGCATCACGGTGACCGAGCTAAAGGAGAACACCTTCTACGCGAGCATCACCGTCCAGCAGAACGGCTCGGAGATCGAGATCGACTCGCGTCCCTCGGACGCCATCGCGCTGGCCGTTCGGGCCGAGGCGCCGATCTTCGCCGCCGAAGAGGTGATCGAGGAGTCGGCGATCGAGTTCGAGGGCGAGGACGTGAACGAGGAGGAGATCGTCTCCGAGTTCAAGCAGTTCCTCGAGAGTGTTACCCCGGACGAGTTCGCCGAGGCCGAGGGCCTGGAAGAGGACTAGGAGGGCTTGACGAAACGACGGCTATGCCGCCGGAGCACGCTGCTCGCCCCGATGCCGCGTCCTCAGTCGCGCCCGTACCTTCCAGGTACGAACGCTCCCTGCGTCCTTGCCTCGGAACGACCATCGACTCCGTCGACGAGCGACGTTCCGCCA